>Ga0209630_10000836_pt1 | contig 34876 bp, 25 predicted proteins | sample COG_01_FD_184745 | JGI IMG/M metagenome (GOLD analysis project Ga0209630, IMG submission 184745) | Pelagic Microbial community sample from North Sea - COGITO 998_met_01 (SPAdes) (version 2) | ecosystem: Environmental > Aquatic > Marine > Neritic zone/Coastal water | place: Helgoland, sampling...
CTTGTAGAATTGGATCTTTTTAGTGAAACAAAAAAAATAGGATTAAGCAATGCTACACCAGCCCAGATGTTGCAAAAAATATTGTCAGACTCTTGGACCCTAGAGGAGGAAGAAAAAGATATGATTGTTATGCATCATAAATTTGGGTATGAGTTAAATGGTGAAAAACACCAGATAGAAAGTAGTTTAGTTGTAAAGGGAGAAAATCAAACATTTACAGCTATGGCAAAAACTGTTGGATTACCAGTTGCTATTGCTACTCTAAAAATACTTAATAAGGAGATTACCACTCCAGGAGTTCAGCTACCAATTACTAAAGAAGTATATGCTCCAATTTTAAAAGAATTAGAGCAATATGGTATTGAATTTAAAGAAAAAAAGGTTCCTTATTTGGGATACAATCCAGAAAATGTTACTGGATAGTAAGTTTTTTATATAACTAATGTTTATCACATTTTTAGATAAAAATCCTTAGTTAAATTTACATATTCTTGTGTGTATATATGACGATCTTTTTCTATCACTAATTTTGTTTCCTCTAACTCTTTTTGATAAAAAGAAAAATCCAACATACTTCTTTTTATTTCTGAATTCTCAGTCCCTCTAACTCTACACACCCTATTTAAAAATAACCTATATTTTCTAGCTAAGCTTACAAAAGCTACTTCCTCCTTAAAAGGGATAATAATTGTGAAAACCCCTGAATCTGAGAGTATTTTTGATGTGCCTTCTAATAAATCCTCAAATGACAACGCAGAAGTGAATCTGGCTGTATTTCTTGATGTATCATTTGTCTCAAAATTGTCATTATAAAATGGTGGATTGGAAATAATAAGGTCATATTCTTCATCCTCTTCTTTCATTTCCTTTGAAAAATCTTGAAAAGAGCTATGATAGCAAAATAAGCGATCAGACCAATCTGATTTTTCAAAATTAGCAACATTCTGTTCATATGCATTAGGATCAATCTCTACTGCATCAATAGTCTCAGCATCACTACGTTGGGCCATCATCAAAGATATTAACCCAGTTCCTGAACCAACATCTAAAATAGTATCTGGACATGTTTCTAATGAACACCAAGCTCCTAAAAGTACGGCATCTGTACCTACTTTCATAGCTGTCTTATCCTGATTAATAGTAAACTCCTTAAAATGAAATGGTTTATTCATTATAAATTATATTTTCAAAAGTAAGCTTTTGATACATTCAAAAAAGAAAAACCCGCATCTTTCGTTGCGAGTTTTCTTTTGCAGAGAGGAAGGGATTCGAACCCTCGATACCCTTGAGAGGTATACACACTTTCCAGGCGTGCGCCTTCGACCACTCGGCCACCTCTCTAATTCAAATACAAATCAATTAGACCCTCAGGGGTTTTTACGTGTATTTGTTTGTTTTCTCTGTCTATCTTTTTAATAAAATCATCTATCATTGGAATGAAAATCTCTACATCTCCGTTCTCGATTTCAAACATAGGCTGAGCAGCTTTATCATTAATGTAAACTAAAACACCTACATCACCATGAATTTCATCAATAACATGAAATCCAATAATTTCATGAAAATAAAATTGTTTTCCTTCAAGTTTAGGCAATAGATTTAAAGGAAGATAAATTCCAGCTTTCATTATAAAATCTGCTTCTTCCTCACTATTTACATCCTCAAAATGAACACGTAACATAGTGCTTCTGCTCAACGAACTTTTTTTAATAAAAAATGGAACCAAATTGCCACCTAGGTCGACAAATACTGATTCCATATTTTTATACAATTCAGGTTCATCAGTATCTAATTTGATAACGACTTCTCCTTTAAAACTGTGTTTTTTAACGATATTGCCCAAATAAAAACAATCTTCTTTACGCATATCGATAAAAGTTTTGCTTATTCAGCAGATTCCTCTTTTTTCTCTTCGGCAGCTTCTTCTGGAGCAGCTTCCTCAACAACCTCAGGAGCAGCTTCTTCAGCTACTACTTCTGGAGTAGCTTCTTCAGCAACTTCTTCTTCAACAACCTCTGGAGTAGCTTCTTCAATAGCAGCAGCAACTCTAGCTTCATTCACAGCTTTCTCTGCTTCTAATGCTTTTGCTTTTGCTTCTGATTTTACTTTAGCTACATTTTCTTCTTTAGAGGCTACTTTACCTGCTTTTTCTTCTAACCAAGCTTGAAATTTCTCCTCAGCTTGTTCTTCGGTTAAAGCACCTTTTCTTACACCACCAACTAAATGATTTTTAAGCATTGCTCCTTTGTAAGATAATATAGTTTTTGCAGTATCAGTTGGTTGTGCTCCATTTTGCAACCATTTTACAGCACCATCGACATCTAAATTAATAGTTGCTGGGTTGGTATTAGGATTGTAAGTCCCTAATTTCTCTAAAAAGCGGCCATCTCTTTTTGCTCTTGCATCTGCTGCAACAATCCAATAAAATGGTTTTCCTTTTTTTCCGTGTCTTTGTAATCTAATTTTTACTGACATTTTTTTAATTTTTTAAGGTTCTCGACCTTGGTTATTAATATTCCTACCATCTCGTGATAAGTGGGCGCAAATGTACGAAGTTTTTTGAAATAGAGGAACTAATTATACAATATCATTTAAAGTAAACTATAAAATTAAAAAAGCCCCTTTTGGGGCTTTAATTTTACTTTGTAAATTCTTCAAAAGTTTTTAGTTTGATTTCCTCTTTAGATTTTATTTTTTTTGAAATCTTATTGAAGTCTTCTTTTGCTTTTGAATAACGATTTTCAACTATAGATAAAAATTCTAATTCAGAATTTGAGGGTTTGTCATAACTCCCAACAATTTTACTAAATAAATCTGCTAGTTTTTCTCTTAACTCGGGTTCAGCACTACCAACATAATTATCTCCAGTTGTAATGACTAAAGTTTTCTTTAGTTCATTTAATTTTGATTTTAGTTTACTTTTTGTCTCAGGCGCTTCAATAAAAGCATCAATTTGATAAACCATGTAAGCTAATTCTTCAGTCATTTTATACATCTTAGACATGATATCATGTTTCATTTTTCTATCTGCTGAAGTTAAACCAGATCGCTCATCATAAACAATTTCAAAAGTATGCTCGTATACGTCCCTCCCTTTTGTTATAACTGCTGTATATGAACCTGCTTCTACTCTTGGTGTTGCAAAACCACCAAATGCGAGAGTTTTTCCCTTGGCAACTTTAGGTTGTTTGATGTTTCCTGACCAATTTACAATATTGATACCTTTTGATTTTCCAGGAGATAATTTAGAAACAACCTCACCTTTACTATTTTTTATTTCCATACTCATCTTTCCAAAAGTATGTCGTTTAGGTAGTAAATATTTTATTTGAGGTGATCTGTTAGCATTTTCTCCCACAAATTGAGTTTCAGCTCCAAAACTACCTGCAAACCCACTTTCATCAGATAATTTCATTGGTTTAGAACTAAAAAAATGAAGTTTAGATTTTAAAACTTCTGTAGTAATTTCACGCAATGGAGAAATGTCTTCAATGATGATGATACCTCTACCATGTGTTCCAAGAACCAAATCATTAGTTTGTTTTTGTAGATCAATAAAATGAACGGCTACTGGTGGTACGTTTTTAGTGAATTTTTCCCAATTTTTACCACCATCAGCGGTAATATAAAGTCCAAATTCGGTTCCTAAAAATAATAGATTTTCATTCTTATAGTCTTCTTGAATATTCCTAGAGGTACCAATAACGTTGTCTGTAATGATGTTAGTCCAAGTTGTTCCAAAGTCTGATGTTTTATATACATAGGGCTGCATATCACCACTGTTATGACCATCAAAAACAGCATATGCTATTCCTTTTCCATGAACACTTGCCTCTATATGGTATGTCCAAGTATTACTTGGCAACCCTTGAATATTACTCACAACATTTTGCCAGTTTTTTCCACCATCTTTTGTCACTTGAACATTACCATCATCTGTACCTACCCATATGATATTTTCATCTAAAGGAGATTCCGCTATTGTAAATATTGTTGTGTGGTTTTCTGCTCCAGAATTGTCCATTGATAATCCTCCAGAATCTGCTTGTTGTTGTTTCGTAGAATCATTGGTAGATAAATCAGGAGAAATAATTTCCCATGTATCTCCCATATCCTCAGATTTATGAAGAAACTGACTCCCCATATAAAAACGATCTGGCTGATGAGTACTTACAGCCATTGGTGCATTCCAATTAAAACGTAAATCTTCATACCCTGCTTGTTCTAAGGGCTGAATTGTCTTTACTAGTTTTTTATCAACATCATATCTCCAAACATTTTCTGCCCCTTGCATTTCTGAATAAATAATATTTTTTGTTGGATGTTTTAATACCCTAAAACCATCACCTCCTCCAATAGAATTCCAATCACCTGCATTGATTCCACCACTCGATGACGATGGTCCGAACCAAGAACCATTATCTTGAAGTCCTCCATATATGTTGTAGGGCTCTGCATTATCTACACTTATGTGATAAAACTGTGATAATGGTAAGTTTTCAACAATTTCCATTGTTGTACCTCCATTCCAAGAACGATAAACACCACCATCAGTTCCTGCATAAATTCTATCAGAATCATGAATATCAAACACAATATCGTGAATATCGCTATGCATATTACCTAATGATTTAAATGTTTTACCACCATCCTTGGAGATTGAACCTGAAAGACCTCCTTTTACAACTACATCTGGGTTTCTTGGATCTACAGTTATTCTTGAAAAATAGAATGGACGGACGGTAATACCGAAATCATTATTTAATTGTTTCCAATTAGCTCCTGCATCGTCGCTTCTATACAATCCTTTACGCTTTGGATCTTCTGCTTCAATTACTGTGTATAAAATATTAGAATCTGATGGAGCTATCGCAATTGCCAATCTCCCTAATTGCCCATCAGGAAATCCATTATGAATTTTATTCCAAGTTTTCCCAGCATCCGTAGATTTATACAATGCGCTGTTATCGCCACCTGATGAAAAAGACCAAGCAGTTCTTCTAAACTCCCACATTGAAGCATAAAGAATGGAAGGATCTTTAGGATCCATGGTCATGTCTGCAGCTCCAGTTTTTTTATCAACATATAATATTTTACTCCAAGTTTCACCACCATCAGAAGATTTAAAAACTCCTCGTTCATCACTATCTGACCATAAGGCACCTAAAACTGCAACATATACCTCTTTAGAATTCTTTGGATTTACAATAATATTTGCAATACGTTCTGATTTATCAAAACCAAGTTTTTTCCAATTAGAACCTCCATCGGTTGATTTATATAATCCATCTCCGTATGAGACACTATTTCTAGTCCAAGTTTCTCCTGTTCCAACGTAAATTACGTTATCAGGATCATTAGGATCTATAGACACAGCTCCAATTGATTGGCTATGATCATCAAATATTGGATTAAAAGTAGTTCCTGCATCATTCGATTTCCATACACCTCCACCAGCTGTTCCAGCATATATAATTTGATTATTAGTGGGGTGAACTTCCATATCATTTATTCGACCACTCATCAAAGCAGGTCCTATGTGTCGTGCTCTTAAATCTCCAAATAAATTTTTCAAATCAATGGAAGATGAGTTTTGGGCGCCACTGCTAGAAGGCAGCAATGCCATTCCCAAAACTAAAATTATTAGTTTTTTCATGTTTGTAAGATTTTATGATTGTTGGTAAAAAAAAAGGGCCTGTATAAGTTTATAAAGACCTTTTTTTAAATATAATTATTTTTTATTTTCTCCTTCTGGAATTTCTTCTGGAAATTTGAAAGCACTTGGATCTACAGTTGGATTTAATTCAATTTTATCAAAGGTAATTGGTTGACCACCGCCATCTTTAACACCTTGAGTCATGGAAAACGGGAAATACAATCCTTCAACTTCTTGATAATCGCTTAGTTTCATTTCTGATATCATTCCCTTACTAGGCCCCATTCTTATTTCAGAATGTACAACAATAGGAACAAAATTTTCAGCATCAAAAAAATAGATGCTTGAATTTTCAACCTCTTTACCATCTACAGTCATCGGTTTTTTAGTCAATTTCATTTTAAAGGTTTCTGTTCCATCCATATCTTCTTTACCTAACAACTCTAATGTATATCCTTTCTCTTTAAAATTGTAAAAAGCGTCAGGAAAATCTTGTGCTTGAAGTTTCATGTTATCTGTAGATTCTTGATCACTTTTTTCGGCTTTTTGTGTCTGAAAATTGGTACTCCACAGTACCTCACCATCAAAAACTCCTTGTTTAATCTGTAAACCCTGAAAATTAATTACGGTCATTTGGTTACCATTTTTCAATTGAGTGATTTCTAGCGGAATTTCCATACCACCCTGATTTACTTTTGCGATCATCTTAATTCCTTCTAACTTTGCCCAGTTTTCTATCCCTCCTGTATTTTCATAATAATTTGCTATAATTTCTTCGGCTGTTTGTGAGTTAATAGACATACTTGCCGTGATAGCTATTAATAATAATAAAATTTTTTTCATTTTAAAGTTTTTTTAGTTTTTACAATGTTAGGACGTCTAATTTACATATTTGTTACAAAAAAATACTTGGTATTATAAACTTTAATTATTTTTATGTGCTTTATGAAAATTCTAAAAAACTTTCCAATTAAAAGTAAATACAACAAATCCATTAGTACAGATTTGTATTTTAATCAAACTAACAAACAAAAACCATTGGTTATCTTCTGTCACGGATACAAAGGATATAAAGATTGGGGAGCATTTGACTTGATGTCTTCCAATTTTTTAAAAGCTGGGCTGGCTTTGCTAAAATTTAATTTTTCTCACAATGGTTGCACTCCAGATCAACCCATTGATTTTCCTGATCTAGATGCCTTTGGAAACAATAACTACACAATAGAATTAGATGATTTAGAAAGTATTATCAATTGGATTTGCACTACTACAGAATTTAAAAATGAGATAGATACCAATAATATTTCACTAATTGGTCACTCAAGAGGTGGTGCAATAGCTATCATAAAGGCAACAGAGGATTCAAGAATAAAAAAACTAGTTACTTGGGCTGCAGTATGTGATCTTAATAGAACAATCTTTCATGAAGGTGCCGAATTAGATAAATGGAAAGAGGATGGTGTCTTGTATATTTTAAATGGAAGAACCAAACAAAAAATGCCACACTACATTCAATTCTACTATAATTTTATAAAAAATAAAAAACGCTTAAGTGTTAAAAATGCAGTAAAAAAAATGATGATCCCACATCTAATAGTTCATGGAGATAAGGATTTATCTGTACCTTTTGTGCATGCACAAAACCTCCACAATTGGAATCTATCCAGTAAACTCATTGTTGTTCCAGAATCTAATCATGTATTTGGCACATCTCAACCTTGGACAAAAACAAAGCTTCCGATAGATTTTAGGTTTGTTGTTGAAAAAACAATAGCATTTATTACCAACCCTTAATTGTTAATAAAACCGAATAACTCTTCCGGTGTTTTTCTTTCACTTTTTAGTATTTTTATTTTTTCTAATTTCTAGGTAAGAAATCCGCAACTATGTACTTGATTTTTGATACGGAAACCACTGGGTTACCAAAGAGCTGGAATGCTCCTATTACCGATACAGACAATTGGCCAAGATGCATACAAATAGCATGGCAGTTGCATGACAATATGGGGAATGTGCTAGAGCACAATAATTTCCTGATTCAGCCTGATGGATTTAACATTCCTTACGATGCAGAACAAATACACGGTATTTCTACTGATTTAGCTCAAGAACAAGGAATTCCTTTAAAAGAATGCTTAGTCTTATTTAACGAAGTTCTAGAAAAAACTACATTTATTGTTGGTCAAAATGTAAATTTTGATTTAAATATTATGGGTTGTGAATTTCACCGCTTGGGAATTTCAAACAGCCTAAACAAACTCCCTGTTCTAGATACTTGCACAGAACATACTGCACAATTATGTCAAATTCCTGGTGGACGTGGAGGAAAGTTTAAACTACCTACCTTAACAGAACTACACAATCATTTGTTTGGTGTAAATTTTGGAGAAGCTCACAATGCCACAGCAGATGTTGAAGCTACGACTAGATGTTTCTTAGAATTAATTCGTTTAAGGGAATTTTCAAAAGAAAAATTAGATGTTGATGAAGATTATTTTAAAAACTTTTCAGAGGCTAATCCAAAACCCATTCAGGTAATAGGTTTAAAACACATTAATCTCAAGAAAGAAAGTGAAAAAATTAGAAAACGTTTAGCTTCTCTAAAAGAAAACGAAACAACATCTAATACATCAGCTGGGCTATCTCAATTAGAAAATGTTCAATTTGCCCACCTTCATAATCATACTCAGTTTTCAGTTTTGCAATCTACAATCCAAATTGGAAATATAGTAAAAGCTGCAGCTAAAGATAATATGTCTGCAATTGCATTAACTGACACTGGAAATATGATGGCTTCATTTCATTTTGTGAGTGCCATTTTAAAACACAACAAACAAGCATTAGCTAAAAATGAGATCTCTGAAGAAAATGGAGAAACTCCAAATGAAACAATTTTAAAGCCAATTCTTGGATGTGAATTTAATGTCTGTGAAGATCATTTAGATAAAAAAAGAAAGGACAATGGATACCAAATTGTCTTACTTGCAAAAACAAAAAAAGGATATCATAATCTAGCCAAAATGTCTTCCATTGCTTTCATCAACGGATTCTATTATGTTCCCAGGATAGATCGAAAAATTATTGAGCAATACAAAGAAGATGTTATCGTATTAACCGGTAATACTTATGGAGAAGTACCAAATAAAATATTAAATGTAGGAGAAAAACAAGCTGAAGAAGCCCTCATCTGGTGGAAACAACAATTTGGTGACGACTTGTATATCGAATTGATGCGACACAATCAAGAGGATGAGCGTATAGTAAATGAAACACTTCTAAAGTTTGCTAAAAACCATCAAATTAAAGTTGTTGCAACCAATAACATATTTTATTTAAACAAAGAAGATGCAAATGCACACGATATTTTATTGTGTGTTAAAGAAGGAGAAAAACAAGCTACTCCAAAAGGAAAAGGAAGAGGCTATAGGTATGGGCTGCCTAATGACGAATATTATTTTAAGTCAAGTGATGAAATGAAAGAATTGTTTGCAGACATTCCTGAAGCAATAGCTAACATTCAGGAAATTGTAGACAAGATTGAAGTTTTCTCGCTAGCAAGAGATGTTCTTTTGCCAGCATTTGATATTCCAGCTGAATTTCAATCTGAGGAAGACAATGAGGACGGTGGAAAAAGAGGTGAAAATAACTATCTTAAACACATCACTTATATTGGCGCAAAAAAACGTTATGGAGAAATCACTGAGTCTATAAAAGAGCGACTTAATTTTGAGTTAGAAGTTATTGAAAATACGGGATATCCAGGGTATTTTTTGATTGTAGAAGACTTTATCAGGGAAGCAAGAAAGATGGATGTTTCTGTGGGCCCAGGAAGGGGATCAGCTGCTGGTTCTGTTGTTGCGTATTGTCTTTGGATTACCAATATAGATCCCATTAAATATGACTTACTTTTTGAGCGTTTCTTAAATCCAGAACGTGTATCTATGCCTGATATTGATATTGATTTTGATGATGAAGGAAGAGGAAGAGTAATGGACTATGTAATTAATAAATATGGAGCCAATCAGGTTGCTCAAATTATCACCTATGGAACCATGGCTGCAAAATCTTCCATTCGTGATACAGCAAGAGTACTTGATTTACCACTATTTGAGGCAGATAGAATTGCAAAATTAATACCAAATGTTAAACTGAAAAATATTTTTGGAACAGATGAGAAAAGCAAAGGGAAAATTGCTGCTTTACGTTCTGAAGAAAAAGATATGGTCAACGAATTAAAAGCCATGTCAGAGGGAGACGGAATAGAATCTGAAACCATTAATAAAGCTGCTATCCTAGAAGGCTCAGTAAGAAACACAGGAATTCATGCCTGTGGGGTTATCATCACTCCTTCAGATATCACCAATTTTGTTCCAGTAGCTTTAGCAAAAGATTCAGACATGTATGTTACTCAGTTTGATAATTCTGTTGTTGAAAGCGCTGGATTATTAAAAATGGATTTTTTAGGATTAAAAACATTAACGCTTATAAAAGATACTGTAAAAATTGTAAAAGCCAGACATGGTGTTCTGCTAGATCCAGAAAATTTTCCGTTAGATGACGAAAAAACATACGAATTATTTCAGCGTGGTGAAACCATTGGAATTTTCCAGTATGAATCACCAGGTATGCAAAAACATATGCGTTCTCTTAAACCTACTGTTTTTGGAGATTTAATTGCCATGAATGCATTGTATAGACCTGGTCCAATGGAATATATTCCATCGTTTATTAATAGGAAACACGGTAAGGAAGATATTGAATATGACCTACCGGCTATGGAAGAATATCTAGCTGAAACCTATGGAATTACCGTTTACCAAGAGCAGGTAATGTTACTCTCTCAAAAACTAGCCAACTTTACAAAAGGTGAAGCCGATGTATTAAGAAAAGCAATGGGAAAAAAGCAAGCTGCTGTCTTGGCAAAAATGAAGCCTAAATTTATCAATCAAGCAGGAGAAAATGGTCATGAATCTGAGAAACTAGAAAAAATCTGGAAAGACTGGGAAGCTTTTGCATCCTATGCTTTCAATAAATCTCATTCTACTTGTTATGCATGGATAGCCTATCAAACAGCCTACCTTAAGGCTCACTACCCTGCAGAATACATGGCTTCTGTTCTGTCTAACAACATGAATGATATTAAATCTGTTTCTTTCTTTATGGAAGAATGTAAATCTATGGGCTTAGAAGTTCTAGGTCCAGATATTAACGAATCCTATTTAAAATTTTCTGTAAACAAACAAGGTGCTGTTCGTTTTGGAATGGGTGCCATTAAAGGAGTAGGTAGTTCGGCTGTAAAAGCAATCATTAAAGAACGAAAAGAAAATGGTCATTTTACATCAATTTTTGATGTAACCAAAAGAATAGATTTACGAGCTGCCAATAAAAAAGCTTTTGATGGTTTAATTTTAGCTGGAGGTTTTGATTCTTTTTCCAGCACACATAGAGCACAATATTTTGCTGAAGATGAAAAAGGGCAAACCTTTATAGAGAAAGCTATTAGATATGGAAGTAAATACCAAGAAAATTTAAATTCTGCGCAAGTATCTTTATTTGGAGAAGCTTCGGATGTTCAATTCCCTGAGCCAGATATTCCAAGCTGCGAAGCCTGGGGGAATATGGAAGAACTTGCCAAAGAAAAAGAAGTAGTAGGGATTTATATTTCTGCTCATCCACTAGATGATTTTAAAAATGAATTAAAATTTTGTAATGCAAGTGTGGGTCATTTTAAAAGTGATCTGCAAAAATATGTAGGTACTAATTTAGTTTTTGCTGGTATCATTACAGAAGTTCAACACAAAGTTTCAAAAGCTGGAAAAGGATGGGCTTCCTTCTTTATTGAAGATTATTTAGACAGTTTTGAGTTTCGGATTTTTGGAGAAGATTACCTAAAATTTAAACATTTCTTAGTCTCAAATTCTTTCTTATTTGTGAGAACTACAATTCAAAAAGGATGGACAAATAAAGAAGGGATTGAAGGGGATGCTAGGTTAAAATTTACAGAATTTAAATTGTTGCACGACGTAATGGATGATTTATGCAAAAAAGTTACAATTAAAATACCTGTAGAAGATATTCATGAGAAATCCATACAGCGTTTTCATACCTTGTTCCAAAAACATAAAGGAAAACAATCTCTAAAGTTTGTAATTTATGATGTACAAGAAGAAATAGAGTTGGAAGTTCCTAGCAGAAACACAAAAATAAAAATTAGTAGTGAGCTCTTAAAAACACTAGAAGATCAACATGTTAATTTCAAATTAAATTAAGCAGTAAGCTCAGTAAAAAGTGTTTCCAAACTTTGGTTTTTTGAATTTAACTCTAAAATTTTTAATCCATTTTCTTTAGCAAAATCAAAAATTACAGGTCTCATGTCTTCGGTTGAATCAAACGTTATATACCAAGTATTGTCAAAGTTATTCTTAAAGGTTATCATATTTGGTAACCTCTGAATAAATTGTTCCTCAATCTTGTAATCAAAAGTAACCTCTATAATTTGTTCATTGCTTTTCTTTAACTCGTTGATAGGTTTATCTATTAACAACTCTCCTTTTTTCATAATGATGACTCGATCACAAACAGCCTCTACCTCCTGCATAATATGAGTAGAAAATAAAATTGTTTTTTCTTTTCCTAACTCTTTAATTAAAGTTCTTATTTCTTGGATTTGATTTGGATCAAGTCCAGTGGTCGGTTCGTCTAAAACTAGCACATCTGGATTGTGAATAATAGCTGCAGCTATACCTACTCTTTGTTGGTATCCTTTTGAAAGTTGACCAATCTTTTTATGAACCTCTGGCATTAAACCCACAGTTTTTATAACTGTTGTTGTAACTTCTTTTGAAACCTTAAAAATTGATGCCTGAAATTGCAAATATTCCTTCACATACATGTCTTCATACAATGGGTTCTGTTCTGGAAGATATCCTATATGAGTCTTTGCCTCTATTGGATTTTTTAAAACATTAATCCCCGATACAAAAACGGTTCCTTTTGAAGGTAAAATAAAACCAGTTAAAATCTTCATCATAGTAGATTTTCCAGCCCCGTTTGGACCTAAAAACCCAATAATTTCCCCTTTTTTAGCAGAGAAACTGATTTCATTTAACGCCGATTGAATTCCGTAAGACTTTGATACAGCATGAACTTCTATAGACATACAACAAAAGTAATTTATTTAATTTTATAACTTCAACTATTTAATAATAGTTACATGATTTTAAAATTTTATTCAATGAGTAATTTTCTTGAAGTTTGTTTAGTTCCATTCTTAATTTTTAACACATAGAATCCTTTGGCTGTATTTTGAAATGAAATTCTCTCAGAAAATTGAAAAGATAAATTAGAAAATTGCAACTCTTTTACCAACCTTCCTGTTAAGTCATATAATTGGATTTCTACATTCTCATTTGATTCTGTATTAAACTTCAAGTTAAAGCTTCCATTTGATGGATTAGGATATAAATTAAATCCTTCAAAGATTGAATCTTCTACAAATAGTGTTGCATCTACAGCTAGGGTGTAGTCCTCTACCTCAGCATCTTGACCAGTCATACATGAGGTTGGATCTGAAGCATACTTGGTAGATACTCTCATGGTTGTAAGTCCTTCGATAGCATCCGATGGAATTGTTATAGATAAAGGGCTTAATGTTGTAGCTGCATCAGCTACATTTTCAGCCGTTCCTAAATCATATTCCTCATTAACATCATCAAAATCACAATCTTGATTCCAATCAATCCAAACTTTTGTGTGAACAATATAGTCTCCATCAGTATTTACCTGAACAGTTAAATCATGAATTTCATCAGGTCTAACAGTAGTACTTATACTTGTATAATCACTGTAAGCACCTGGTTTTCCGGAGGAGTTGTCTATGGTATTAAAAACTACTCTAGTTGTACTAGTAACATAGGAAGTATTTCCATCAGAAAAACACACAGAACAATTTTGAGTGGTAAAAGAGCTTATCTCTGAAAAATCGCCTTCCCCACATGTATTTTTGGCTTTTACACGCCAATAATAAACTGTAGATTCCTCTAGACTAGCACCACTGAACGAATTTGTAGATATATTTTCACTAAATAAAACGGAACTGAATTGTTGATCAGTAGCTATTTCTATATCATAGGAACTTGTATTTGAAATTTCTTCCCATGAAAAAACGGGAGAAAGCCCTACTCCTGTAATATTCATCGATGGTGAAGTTAGTACTGGTATTTCCAATATATTTGAAAAAACTGAAAAATCTACATCAGTACTTTTGACGATAGCACCCGATGTACCCGTAATTTGAAAATTGTAAGTTCCTTCATTTAATACTCCAATATTACTAATAACTAATTCTATACCTACTCCATCTGTACTGGCTGTATTAGAACTAAATGTTGCACTTAATCCAGAGGGCAAGCCTTCGGTTGAAAAAGATGTTGTCCCTGTAAATCCTAGAAAGGTATTGTAGGTAAAATTATAAATAACATCATTTGGTGAACAAACTGTAACAGACGGTTCTTCTACAGTCATAGCAAATTCTGATTCTTGTAGTGTGAAATTTGTTGAATTTATTGCATAAAAAATATTATCGTTGCCCTCTACCATTACTCTCAACTGATCAGTATCTCCATCAACTGAAGGAACAGAAAAAGTATGACTTCCATCATTAGCTACATTACTTGCTGCTAAAAAAGGGAATGTAAGCCCTCCATCTGTGGATAGATAAATATTTACCGAAGAGGTATTTACACTACCTGTATCTGTTCCTGCAACGTCCCATGTTATGGTTTGGCTTTCACCCACATTCCATGTTTCATTAGTAGTCTGAGAAGTTACTGCAAATGGTCCAGAACTTCCGTCTACGGTAACGGTCATAAAATCAAAATCTGATTGTGGAAATTGTCCCACACCATTTGTTTCTGATCTATCTCTAACTGTTAATGCAAAATTTAATGATCTAGCAACTGTAGACACTGTTTCCCATGAAGTATTATCTTCTGTTTCTTGAGGATTAGCTTCTGTTAATTCACCCGACAAAACTCGAGACCTTACTGGCATATATCTAATTGGATTTGAACTTGGTGGTCTTGATCTCCATACCGCTCCTGATGTTTTGGTAGGTCCAAAATTACTACTAGTAGTTGTACCTGAATCTACTTGTTCCCAGGTATATGTTAATACATCCTCCTCGTCTGAATCTGAGGCCGAACCTACTAATTTAAAAGCAGTTCCTTGAGGAATTGTGTAATCATCTCCTGCATCTGCAACTGGTGGATTATTTGTAATTTCTGAAGAAGTCCAACAGGTTCGTGTATCTAAATTATTTAAAACTTGGTTGATTGTTCCATAATGAAAATAGGGATCACTATGATCTTGAACATCGTTTGCCCCTGTGATTCCAGCATACCCCATAATTGTAGTTCCACTACCAGGTTCATAATTGACTCCGGTTCCCTCGTTACTCTGAGAAAAAGTATGATTTCCTCCCATTTGATGACCAATTTCATGTGGCACATAATCGATATCAAAAAAATCATCCATATTAGGTCCACCATCATTGTCTGTAAATGAGTGAGATGAAAAACCACTGCCTTTCTGACCGTCTACACATACACACCCAATACATCCAGCGTTTCCATTATTTCCACCATAATTAAATAAATGTCCAATATCATAATTTGATTCACCTACTTCAGAGGTTAACGTTGATTGTAATTGACTATTAAAACTTCCTGTATATGGATCTGTGGATGATGTAGGATAAATTATTTCAGTTCCAGTTACAAGTTGAAATGTGATTGCCATATCTACCTCAAAAACCTCATTAGTTCTATTCAATGTAGAAACTAAAGCTGCTAAAGCATCTTCTTGAGCATCACCATTTGTGTCATCTCCATCATCCCAAAAATTCGTATATTCTCCTGTTGTTGATATTGCAATTCTTAATGTTCTTAGAATCTGATCGTTTGCATCTCTATTTAAAGAAATAATTTCTTTAATGGGTACATTTTCATTCTCTGTTAAACATTCAAAATCTTTTTTTGAATCAATTCTCATGCTTCTGTCATACGAAATGTAAAGTGATTTATCCCCTTTGTTTAATGGAACGGTAAAAAGAGCTGGTTTGTTTGGGTAGGTAGACATGGTTTTTAAACCCTGAGGTGAAATACTAAAACGAATCCTTCCACCTGGGTTATCTAAACTAAAACCAATATATGTTTTTATGTTTGGATATTTTATTGCAATTTCAGGGGCCAATGTAGACGTTTCTGAAACTTGAAATTGTTCCATATTTCCTTTTTTATCAGGAAAATTAATAACAACCATAGGGCTAGATCCAATATTTTTTCTTGAGGGCACATCCGCTAATAAAATTTTAAAATTATCTAGATTTAAAGAAAATAATTGATATTTATTTTTATCAAAATTTTTTAAGATTGATGTCTTTTCAGAAGGTGTATTTTTAATTTTTTTCCAATAAAAAGACTGAGTAAATCCAGTCATAACTATTGAACAAAAAAGAATGGTGAGTAAACTTTTTTTCATGGTTTTTAAATTCAATAAAAAAGCATTAAGGCTTCACATCAAATATAATTAAATATTTATATTTACTATCGATGGCGACTAATAAGAAAATTTTACTAAAAGACTTAGGATTAAGAGATTATAAAGACATCTGGGATTATCAAACCTCTTTACTAGATGAGATTATAGCCGTAAAAAGAAACAACAGAAAAGGGAGTACCCAGAAACCTACTTCAAACTATTTCCTTTTTGTTGAGCATCCTCATGTATACACACTCGGAAAAAGTGGAGACCTAAGCAATCTTTTAATTAATGAAGAGCAATTAAGACAAAAAAAAGCCACTTATTATAAAATCAACAGAGGGGGCGATATTACCTATCATGGTCCTGGGCAAATTGTAGGATATCCTATTTTAGATCTTGAGAATTTTTTTACAGATATACACAAGTACCTTCGTTTGTTGGAAGAAGTAATTATTAAAACATTAGCTGAATACGGAATTAAAGGTGAGAGAAGTAAAGGTGAAACTGGTGTTTGGATAGACACTGGTACTCCATTTGTTAGAAAAATTTGTGCGATGGGTATAAGAAGTAGCCGTTGGGTAACCATGCATGGTTTTGCTTTAAATGTAAACACCAATCTTGGCTATTTTGACCATATAATACCTTGTGGAATTAAAGGAAAAGCGGTCACTTCTTTAGAGGTTGAATTAGGGGGAAAAATTGATTTAAATGAAGTTAAAAGTAAAATTCTCATTCATTTTAAAGATCTTTTTGACGTAGAAGTATTTACATCAGACATTTAATTTTAATTGAGTTGGAACTAGCCTAAATGTTTTTCTGTGATATTTTGTAATACCAAACTCTTTGATAGCATTTCTATGTTCTTTTGTTGGATACCCTTTATTTTTTTTCCAATTATATTCTGGAAATTCTAAATGAATTTTTTTCATAAAATCATCTCTGTAGGTTTTTGCCAAAACTGATGCTGCCGCTATACTCATGTATTTCGCATCTCCTTTTACAATAGTTTGGTATGGAATGTTGCGATACTCTCTAAATTTATTTCCATCTACAATAATATATTCAGGAACAATTTTCATGTTGCTAATAGAACGGTGCATACCCATAATTGATGCTTGTAGCACATTCAGTTGATCTACTTCATTGTGATGAACAAAAGAAACACCATAAGATAAGGCTTCTTTTTCTATGATAGGACGAAGTATATTCCTTTTAGATTCTGATAATTGTTTAGAGTCGTTTAATAATTCATGCTTAAAATTAGTAGGTAAAATAACAGCTGCAGCTACCACTGGACCAGACAAACAACCCCTTCCAGCCTCATCTGTTCCAACCTCTAATTGAAACCCACTAAAATTATTTTTTAACATACTGCCAAATTAACATTTTTTCAAGATAATTATTTGAATTCTTTTCCATTTAAAAGTTTACTTTTGTTTTGCAGAAGATTTTTCAATGAAAAGAATTATTTACTTCCTTTTTCTAATTAGCCTTTCAACCACGGGTGTTTTCAGTCAAGAAATGAAACCTTTTGACAAGCAGAGGAAAATGAAGGATAAAGCTAATTTTGTGCTCAATGATAGTATAATTCAAGATAATAGTGGTACAAAAAAAATTAAATTAAGTGCCAAAACTTTCTACACAGATTATAAAATTTTCTCCTACTACAATGACACTACATACATAGATACAACTCTCAATATCAATAAACACTATAAATTTAATTTTTTAAGAAAAGATAATTTTGGTTTGTTACCTTTTCATAATATTGGTCAAACTTTTAATCGCTTAACATATGATTTTGATAGAATTAGCAATACACCAGATATAGGTTTTTCTGCAAAACAGTTCTCTTACAAAGAAGTTGAAGACATAAATTACTTTGAGGTTCCTACTACCACATCTGAGATTATGTTTTTAACTACCCTAGAGCAAGGTAGATTTTTAGATTCTTTTTTTACCTTAAATTTTTCGAGAAGATTAAATGTTTCGATTGCTTATACAGGATTACGTTCCCTAGGAAAATATAGAGCGTCTCTGGTAAGTCAGGGTAATTTTAGAACTACATTTCATTATGAAACTAAAAAGGGTGAGTATGCCATCAGAGGACATATTTCTACTCAAGATGTTTTAAATGAGGAAAGTGGTGGTTTAACAAACGAATCGTTAGTTGCTTTTCTTGAAAATGACCCTAATTTTTCAGACAGAGCCAGGCTAGATGTAAATTTAATTGACACAGAGAATCTCTTAAAAACTTCAAGAATTTACCTAGAACAAGACTATCAACTACTTGCCTCTAAAGACTCTGTGAACCAAAAAGATTTTACGAACCTTAAAATAGGTCATGTTTTTGAAAGTAGTAAAAAAGGGTATGAATTCTTACAAAACTCATCTACAAATTTTTTAGGAAACACTAATTTTTCGGGAGAAATTAGAGATGTAGTTAAAAACTCTTTTCTAAAAAATCAATTCTTCTTAGAATTTAATTCTAAATACATTTTAGGAACTTTTAGGGTAAAATCTAGTATCATGAATTATTCCTATGGGTATGATAAAATTATTAATCAAACTAGCGGAATAACCAAACAAAAGTTACAGGGTAGTGGTGCGTCTTTTGGGGCAGACTGGAAAGCTAAAGTGAGTAAATTTCAATTAGATGCTACTGGTGAAATAACTCCAGGATCAGCGAGACTTGCAGGAACCAATCTTCAAGGAAATTTATCCTACAAAAAAGACAGTTTATTTAGCATTAAAGCCAGTATTCTTTTAAATTCTAAATCTCCAAATTATAATTTCTTACTTCATCAAAGCACCTATGACGAATATAATTGGGAAAATGATTTTGAAAACATAAGAACACAAGACCTAGGATTTCAATTTGACTCTAAGTGGTTAAGCACTAACATCCATCTAACTAATATTGAAAACTATACTTATTTTAGTGAAGACAACAAACCAAAACAATATGTAGACAATATTACGTATCTAAAAGTGAAAGTTAATAAGGAATTTGCTTACAAAAGATTTGCTTTAGATAACACCGTTATGTATCAAAATGTTAGTGGTGGATCTTCGGTTTTTAGAGTTCCAGAACTAGTTACTAGAAATACTTTATATTATAGAGATTATTGGTTTAAAGGAAAACCTATGCAGGTTCAAATTGGTGCTACGTTTAACTATTTTACATCCTACAAGGCCAATGCTTATAATCCATTATTAGCAGAATTTACACTTCAAAATTCTGAAGAAATTGGATTTCCTTCAGTAGATATCTTTTTTAATGCACAAATTAGAAGAACTCGAATTTTCTTTAGAGTAGACAATGCACTTTCTGACTTTGGAACTAGAAATTATTTCTCTGCTCCAAATTATCCTTACAGAGATTTCACCATAAGATTTGGACTGGTGTGGAATTGGTTTATTTAACTATTATTTAGCTGCTAACTGTCTAATTTTAATTCTGAATGCAGCAAACAATAACGTTGTAAATGGTGATAACCAATTAAAAATTGCATAGATAAAATACTCTCCAACACTTACTCCTAATACACCAGAATGATAAGCCCCGCAGGTATTCCAGGGTATTAATACTGAAGTAACTGTTCCAGAATCTTCTAGGGTTCTACTTAAGTTTTCAGGAGCTAAGCCTTTTTCTTTAAAAGCTTTAGAATACATTTTACCTGGCACTACTATCGCCAAATATTGATCTGAAGCGGTAAAATTTAATCCAATACATGTACATACTGTGCTGGCAAATAACCCAAAAACAGAATCAAAAAGTTGTAACATAAAGCTACTAATCTTTGCCAAAGCTCCAATGGCATCCATAATTCCTCCAAAAACCATGGCACATAAAATAAGCCAGATCGTTCCCATCATTTTTGCCATACCTCCAGCTGTAAACAACTTTGCTAAAATTTCATTGTCTGTTGCTATAGCCGTATCTACAGTTATTGCAGTCATCAATCCTTTGTAGGCTGAGTTAAATGTTAATTCAGTTGCACCTCCAATATTCATAATAATTTGTGGCTGAAAAAATAAGGCGAAAATTGCTGCTAAAAGAGTTCCTGCAAGTAAAGCTATTAAGGGAGGTGTTTTTTTTATGATAAGACCAATTACCATAACTGGCACTAAAAATAACCAAGGACTAATATTAAAAGCCTTGTCTATATCTGCCAGCATCGCTGAAGTATCTGCATCACCATTAACAGTAAGTGTAAGTCCTATGATTATAAAAATAATTAGGGTTACTATAAATGTAGGAACTGTAGTGTAAGACATATACTTTATATGTGTGAATAAATCTGTTCCTGCCATTGCTGGAGCTAAGTTCGTTGTATCTGACATTGGTGACATTTTATCTCCAAAATAAGCACCAGATAAAACAGCTCCTGCTGTCATTCCTAGAGAAATATCTAAAGCACCCGCAATTCCAATTAACGCAATACCTACCGTTGCTGAAGTAGTCCAAGAACTTCCGGTTGCTACAGAAATAACTGCACAAATAATTAAACATGCTGGTAAGAAAATTGTGGGGTTTAAAATCTGTAATCCATAATAGATCATTGTAGGTATAATTCCACTGACCAGCCAGGTACCTGCTAATGCTCCTACCATTAATAGAATAAATATAGCACTAGAGGTAGACTTAACATTCTCTGCAACCTCATCCATCATTCTAGAAAAAGAAACCTTATTTCTAAAACCTACTATTGCTGCTACGGCTCCTCCTATTAATAATATAAACTGGTTTGAACCACTTAATGAATCATCTCCAAAAATAAAAACATTATAGGCCAACAGCCCTACTAAAATGATGATAGGAATCATAGCCTCAAAAATTGAAAGCTCGCTATTCTCCATAATTTTTTGGTCTTGTATTTTTATCTCTGAAAGATTTTCTTGGTCTTGCATATTTTCAGTTTTTGTTTTGTAATGTTACGATTTTAGAAGAAGCTATGCAAGTGAAATGAGTTGGTTACATTTGCATCCATGGATTCAATTACTCAGATTGTTTTAGGAGCTGCTTGTGGCGAAATAGCTTTAGGAAAGAAAATAGGAAATAAAGCCATTCTCTTTGGGGCTATTGGTGGTACAATTCCAGACTTAGATGTACTTATTGGGAGTCTTTATTATTCCAATGAAATAGACAGCCTAGCTTTTCATAGAGGATTTATGCATTCTATTATTTTTGCAATTTTAGGAGCCTTTATCTTTGGCTTTATAAGTTCAAAAGCCTACGATTATGGGCCTAAAAGAAAAGGAACAACTAACTTAAAAGATTGGATCTGGTTGTTCTTTTTATCTATTTTTACCCACCCAATTCTCGATAGTTTCACTCCTTATGGAACACAATTATTTTTACCCTTTTCAGATTATAGAGTTGCTTTTAATAACATTGCTGTAGCAGATCCACTATACACCCTTCCCTTTCTACTTTGTATAATTATTGCCATGTTTTTTAATCGGAAAAACCCTACACGAAGAAGATGGACAAAAGCTGGCCTTTATCTTAGCTCTGCATATATGATCTTTACCATTGGTAATAAAATATATGTAGATCAAACTTTTAAAAAGTCTTTTCAGAAAGCGAACATTAACTATTCAAAATTTAGCGCACAACCCACAATTTTAAACAATGTTTTATGGTACGCAGTTGCAGAAACTGATAAAAATTACACGATGGCTTTTTATTCAATTTTTGATAACAACACAAGACCTACCAACTTTATAAATATTCCTAAGAACCATACTCTTCTGGATGTTAATCATCCAGACATAAGAACATTACGATGGTTTAGTAATGAATTTTATACGTTAAGTTCTTTAAACAACAAACAAGTTATTTATAAAGATTTACGCTACCCATTACTTGATCAAAAAGATTCAACATCTTCTCTATTTAGTTTTAAATTAATCAAAGAAGGAAAAAGATGGAATACAAAAAGTCTTTCAGAAGAAAGATTTAAAGATAGCAACATGAAAAAATTATCTAAAGAATTATTCTACAGAGCTTTTAGAGATTTTTAATTTGAAACTAAAGATTCACTAGTTAAAACCCCAACCTCTTTCATGCACTTTTTTATGGTCTGATACGTTCTTTCGATATTGTTATCTAACCCTATTGAAAAACGAATTAAACCATCTGATAAACCCATTTCTACTTGTTCTTCTTCAGGAATTTCTGAAGAAGTAGAAGTTCCTGGAGCAGAAAATAATGTTTTATAAAAACCTAAACTTACTGCTAAATAGCCAACGTTGTTATGTTGCATAGCTTCCATGAGTGCATTGGCCTTTTCTAAAGAACCAGCATCTATAGTTAACATTCCTCCGTATCCATATTCAGTATTCATCATAGAAGTAAATAGTTGATGGGATGGATGGGATTCTAATCCAGGATACACTGTTTTTATACCATCAGCTTCAAACTTATTGGCTAAATAAGAAGCATTATAACTGTGCTGCTTCATACGAATATGAAGTGTTCTTAAATTCTTTAAAATTGAGGAAGCACGAAGGCTATCCATGGTAGATCCAAGAAGCATGCAAGCACCATCTATGACACTTCTTAATTGATCTATAAATTCTTGACTTCCACAAACAACACCACCTACTGCATCTGAAGAACCATTAATAAATTTAGTTAGACTATGCACCACAACATCTGCTCCTAATTGAATAGGAGAAATAGACAATGGCGAGAATGTATTGTCTACTACCAGCGTTAACGAATACTTTTTTGCTAATGCAGCTAATTCTTTAATATCGGCTACCTCTAATAAAGGGTTACTCACAGATTCACAATATAAAACCTTGGTGTTCTCAGTAATTGAAGCCTCCACTATTTCTAAATTTGTGATATCAACAAAAGAAGTTTGAATAGCTAACCTAGGTGTAAAATTCTTTAAAAATGCATAGGTGCCTCCATAAATAGTTCTACTGGACACAATATGATCACCTGCGCCACATAATTGCAATAATACTGGAGTGATAGCCCCCATTCCTGAAGCAGATACATTGGCTGTTTCTGTACCTTCCATAGCAGCGAGTGCTTCCCCTAAACATAAATTACTTGGTGTGGTATGACGAGAATACAAATGACAACCATCTGTATTCCCTTCAAAAGTATCAGCCATTGTTTTGGCTGCCATAAAAGTATAGGTTGATGAATCTGAAATAGAAGGGTTTACACCTCCAAACTCTCCAAAGTTTTGAAGATCTTGAATATTGTCTGCTGGATTGAAACTCATATCTGAAGTATTTTTATCAAATTTAATTATAAATAGATAATTTATCAACTATAAAACACAATAACAGATTATTTTTAATTAAAAAACATTAATAATAAATAAAAAATCTTTAATTTTATATATTAATTGAATTATTTAGAAAATTTTTCGCTTTATAATTTTTAAAATAAAATCTAATAAAAAGACATACAAATGAAATTAGACCATATTGATAAAAAATTAATTAGTCTGCTTCAAAATGACAGTAAAAAAACGAGTAAACAGCTTTCTTTACAATTAAACTTGTCTGTAACAGCTGTATATGAAAGAATAAAGAAATTAGAAAAAGAAGGTGTTATAAAAAAATATGTGGCGATAATAGACAAGGAAAAAATTAACAAATCATTTCTTATTTTTTGCCATATAAAACTACTGCAGCACTCTAAAGAATTCTTGTCAAATTTTGAAAAAGAAATTTTAAAATTAGATGAAGTTTCTGAGTGTTTTCATGTGAGTGGAGATTATGATTATATCATAAAAATTCATGTGTCTGATATGAAAGAGTATCGTGAATTTATGGTTACTAAACTTACTACCATTAAGCATATTGGGAGTACGCATAGTACCTTTAGCATAGAACAGGTTAAGAGTACAACTGAAATTCAAGTATAATAAAAAAGCCCAAAACATAGTTTTGGGCTTTTGGTTACTTGTTTGAATGTGATCCGTCACAAAATCCTTGTGAGTCTGATGTGTTTCCACATCCACATTTTGGTCTGTCGATTTTTAAAGTTTTCATATGTAATGGTTTTTATTATTATTTTGTTACAACAGTAAAAGACATCTCTATGAGATCGTCAATAAATTTGTCTTTTAAGCCTTCAATCCATCTTTTTGAACCGTATTTTACATTAAAGTCTGCACGATCTATATTAAATAATTCACTTTTAAAAGTGGTTACACCCTCTACTGTTGAAACAGATGCAGGTATTGTGATACTTTTGGTTACATCTTTAATAGTTAAGTTTCCTGTTACTGCCATACTACCTTCAACTTCTAGTACTGAGGTAATTACAAATTTTGAGGTAGGATATAGAGCAACATCAAAAAAATCTGGAGCTTTTAAGTGCTTTTCAAGCTTACCAGCACCTTCACTACCAGCCATGTCAAGGTTTTTAATAGTACTCATGTCTATGACAAACTCCCCATCTTTTAAAACTCCATTTTCAACAACCATCCCTCCACTTGTAAAAGAAACTGTTCCATTGTGAGAACCTGTAGGTTTTGTTCCTTTCCATGTCATTACAGAGGAAGTTAAATCTACATTATTTACAATAGTGGTTTCTTCAACTTTAACTTCTTCTTTAACAACAATTTTTTCTTTCTTTTCTCCTTTACAAGAGAACAAAACAGTAGAAATAATTACTACTGCCATCATTATTTTTTTCATTTTTTAAAATATATTAATTAGTTTCCATGGTAAATATATACTAAATTAATCCCCATGGAAACTAAAAAAATGTTAAAATTTATTTTTTGTGTCTATGATAATGGTAACGGGTCCATCATTATGAATTTCTAACTCCATATGAGACCCAAATTTTCCTGTTTGAATTTTTTTTCCGAGTTTAGATTCTAAAGTTTTTACAAACTTATTGTACAAAGGAATCGCTGTAGATGGCTTAGCAGCTCTCATATAACTTGGCCTATTCCCTTTCTTTGTTGATGCATGTAACGTAAATTGACTAACAACTATTACATCTCCCTGGTTGTCTAGTAAAGAATTATTCATGACGCCGTTTTGGTCATCAAAAATTCTAAGATTTATAATTTTATTAGAAAGCCAATTAATATCTTCCTGAGTATCTGATTCTTCAATTCCAAGCAAAACTAGCATACCATGAAGAATATTTGCAACATTTTTCTTATCTATAGTTACACTTGCCCTAGATACTCGTTGAATTACGGTTTTCATTAAGATTTTTAATTTTTATGAGATATTCGCTATTCCCAAATATCAGTTCTATAGTTTTCTTCTTCTCCCTCTAATATTTGAAGATAACTTTTGTATCGAGACCAAGAAACTGCTCCAGTCTCTAAAGCATCTTTAACAGCACATTGAGGTTCGTTTACATGAATACAATTATGAAATTTACAACCACTTCTTAGTGCAAAAAATTCAGTAAAATAATCACCTAGTTCCTCTTTTTCTATAGCAACAACTCCAAAACCTTTAATCCCTGGAGTATCTATAATGCTTGCATTAAAACTTAAATCAAACATTTCCGCAAAAGTAGTAGTATGTTGTCCCTGCTGATGTTGATCTGATATTTGTTTTGTTTTTAAATTTAATCCTGGCTCTAATGAATTTAGCAAGGTTGTCTTACCTACTCCAGAATGACCAGAAAATAAACTAGTCTTGCCTTTCATAAGGCTTTTTATAATATCTAAGTTTATATTTTTAATAGCTGAAACCTCAACACAGGTATACCCTATTGTTTCATAAATATCTTTTAAGTAAGCAATCTCCCTTTTTTCCTCTTCCTTATAGCTATCAATCTTATTAAACACTAAAATTACTTTTATAGAATAAGCTTGAGCAGTAACAAGAAAACGGTCTATGAATGTGGTTAGAGTTGGTGGATTATTTATGGTAATTAAAAGAAATGCTAGGTCAATATTAGAAGCAATAACCTGGGTTTGTTTTGATAAATTAACAGATTTTCTAACTATGTAATTTGCTCTTTCATGAATTAATTTGATGACTCCAATTTCTTCATCACCCTTTCTTTCAATATCAAATTCTACAGAATCCCCCACAGCAATTGGGTTGGTACTTTTTATTCCCTTTATTCTAAATTTACCTTTTATCCTGCATTGATAAAGGTCTCCTTTTTCAGACTTTACAAAATACCAACTTCCAGTAGATTTATAAACTGTTCCTGTCATCTAGCAAAGTAAATCAATTCTTAATTAAAATATTGTACATTTAAAGTGTATTTTTAAAAAACACCTATATTATGAAAAAAACTTATTTATTGATAGCTGCTTTATGCTGTGTTTTTTTCACAGAAGCTCAAACATATGAATATCAAGTAATTACTAGCGTAGAATCTATTATCCCTAGTGGTGCAGGTAGATCTAGATTGATTAGCCTGACGAAGCTAGAAACTATCAAGATTTTACTTCAGAGAGAACAGATGGAAAAAAAGCAAAAGATAAAAGAAATAAATCTGACCGCTCCGAGATTAGAGTTAAGAATTTTGAAGAAACTAAATTGTTAAACTTCTTTAATATTGCTGGTATCCGTTTTCAAAATATTGCAGCAAATGATGCCGTTATAACTTCTAAAATTAATACCATGTCTACAGAGGGTTGGGACTTAGCTTTTGTTACAAGTGCTGTAGAGAGTGATGCAGGAAAAAATGATGGTAAAGGAATCTTTATAACACGGTATATCTTCAAAAGACTGAATAATAATAATTAAAAAGCGGCTAAAAAGCCGCTTTTTAATTATCCATTCATTATTTTTTCTTGATGATTAATCGATTCTTGGTGAATGGCTTTAAATACTCTGAGAATAAATTCTTCACTAAGCTTATTCTGCTCTCCCTCAAGAATCATTTTTCCTAAAATTTCGTTCCATCTCTTAGATTGTAACACCGCTACATTTTTATCTTTCTTAAGCTCGCCGATAGCATCTGCTATCTTCATACGTTTTCCTAAAATATCAATTAATTGATGATCTATCACATCTATCTGAGTTCGTAATGTATTTAATGCATTTCTATAATCAGCTTCTGTATCTGTTTCTTTTCTAATTTTTAAATCTTCCATCATTTGAATAAGAGTTTCTGGCGTTACTTGTTGGGCAGCGTCACTCCATGCATTGTCTGGATCTGTATGTGTTTCAATCATTAATCCATTAAAATTTAAATCCAATGCTGTTTGAGATACTTCAAATATCATATCTCTTTTTCCAGTAATATGAGATGGATCACATATTAATGGTAGATCTGGGAAACGATTTTGTAATTCTATGGCAATTTGCCACTCTGGGTTATTACGGTATCTTGTTTTTTCATACGTAGAAAATCCTCTGTGGATCACACCTAAATTTTTAATATCTGCAGAGTATAATCTTTCAATTCCACCAAGCCAAAGAGCTAAATCTGGATTTACTGGATTTTTAACTAATACTATTTTATCTGTACCTTCAAGAGCTTCAGCAATTTCTTGAACAATAAAAGGACTCACAGTAGATCTTGCACCAATCCATAATAAATCAATATCATGCTCTAAAGCTAGTTTTACGTGAGCAGCGTTAGCAACTTCTGTAGCTGTTTTCATACCAGTTTCAGCCTTCACTTTTTGTAGCCATTTTAACCCAAGTGCACCTACACCCTCAAAATTTCCTGGTCTAGTTCTTGGCTTCCATATTCCAGCTCTAAAATAGTTTACATCAGAATCTTTTAGTTCGTGCGCGATCTTTAATACCTGATCTTCTGTTTCTGCACTACAAGGCCCTGCTACTACGAGTGGGTGATTTAAGTTTAAATCATCCAACCATGTTTTTAATTCTATTGTATTCTTCATCTTTACTTATTAAATTATGCTACTTATTTTAATTATTAATTATAAAAATTATTTGTGTTTATTTAATTCCTTTTAGAATTGTTGAAATATGATTTGTTTGTTGCATCTCCTCAAATACTTGATCAAACTTATGTTCTTCCATCAATTTTTTAAATTGTTTTAAATTTCCAATATATTCATCTAAGGTTTCTACTATATTCTCTTTATTTTGTTCAAAAATAGGAGTCCACATTGCTGGAGAACTCTTAGCCAATCTAACAGTAGATTCAAACCCACTTCCTGCCATATCAAAAATATCACGTTCGTTTTTTTCTTTATCTATAACTGTTTTACCTAACATAAAAGAACTAATATGAGACAAGTGAGATACATAAGCTATATGTTTATCATGTGATACAGCATCCATATATCGAATTCTCATTCCTATTTTAGAGAAAATATCTAAGGCCTTTTCTTGTAATTTAAATGCTGTTTTTTCTACCTCACAAATAATATTAGTTTTTTGTTTGTATAGACCTCTTAAAGCTGCTTTTGGTCCCGAAAACTCTGTTCCAGCAATTGGGTGAGCTGCTAAAAAATTTCTTCTTTTTGGGTGCTCTTTTACGACCTCACAAATACGTTGCTTGGTAGATCCAACGTCTATAACCAACGCATTGTCTTGAATAATATCTAAAACCTTTGGCAATACACTTAAAGCTACATCTACAGGTATTGTTAAGAATACTACATCTGCATTTTGTATATCTTCAAAACTAGCTTCTTCATGAATAACTCCACATTCGAGAGCTTCTTTAATGTGTTGAGCGTTTAGATCCACACCATAAATAACAGCCTCAGGATATTCTTGTTGAATATCTAATGCAAAACTCCCACCTATTAATCCTGTTCCTATGATATAAACCTTCATGTTATAATCTTTCTAATGCTTCCATCATTATTTCTTCTGGCACACACAATGAAAATCGAATATATCCCTCTCCACTACTCCCAAATATAGAGCCAGGTGCAATAAAAATATCTTTATTATACAATAAATCATCTACCATGTTTTCTGCTTTTACTCCTTCAGGAGTTTTTGCCCAAACAAACATACCCGTTGTGTTTTTATCATAACTACATTCTAAAGCATCAGCAATTTCCCAGATAAGTTTTCTTCTTTTTTCGTACACATCATTCATTTCAGAAAACCAAGATGAACTAACTCTTAATGCAGCAATAGCTCCTTGTTGAATTCCATAAAACATTCCAGAATCCATTTGTGTCTTCACCTTCAAAACCTCTTTTAAAACAGAATTTGCTCCCAACAACATGCCTACTCTCCATCCTGCCATATTAAAAGACTTGCTCAAAGAATTTAACTCTAAAGCGGTTTCTTTTGATCCGTTTACACCTAAAATACTAAGTGGATTGTTGTTTAATACAAAACTATATGGATTGTCATTAATAATTAAAATCTGATGTTTTTTGCCAAAAGCTATCAGTTTTTCAAATAGTTTTTGGGTTGCTTTTGCTCCAGTTGGCATGTGTGGGTAGTTTACCCACATCATTTTTATATTAGACACATCTTCTTGTGCTAGTTGCTCAAAATCTGGCTCCCAATTGTTTTTTGAAGTTAATTCATAAAAGATAGGAATAGCCTCAACTAAATTGGTAACAGACGTATAAGTTGGGTATCCAGGATTTGGAATTAACACCTTATCTCCTTTGTTTAAAAAAGCCATAGAAATATGTAGAATTCCCTCCTTACTACCCATCAGCGGCAAAATTTCATTATCTGGGTTTACGTCAACATTGTACTTGTTTTTATAAAAATCTGCCACTGCTTCTCTAAACTCAGGCAATCCTTGATAGCTTTGGTATTTGTGAGCCCCTTGAGTAACTACTGCCTGTTGAATCGCTTCAATTACTTCTGTTGGAGGCTGTAAATCTGGACTTCCAATTCCCATATTTATAATGGGTTTTCCTTGAGCAGAAAGCGCTCTAACCTCTCGAAGTTTCTTAGAAAAATAGTATTCTTGAACGGTGTTTAATCTACTAGCTGTTTTCATCATTTTCTACCGTTTTTATAGGTTCCTAAAATTTTGAATTCTTCGGCCATAATTTCAATGATTTTTACCAGTTTTTGGTAATCTGTAATCTGATCAAAAGTTACATCTACAAAGAAGGAATATTTCCATGGTGTTTCTATGACAGGTAATGATTGTATTTTGGTTAAATTCATTTTACAATCACTCAATACATTTAATAAAGCTGCTAAACTTCCTCTTTTGTGATTCAATTGAAATTTTAAAGAAGCTTTGTTTATTATATCTGGGGCAATAGTTGGTTTTTGTGTTTGAACAATTACAAACCTTGTAGAGTTATCTTTGATGGTTTGTATATCATCTTCTAATACCTCCAACCCAAAAATTTCTGCAGCTATTTTTGGAGCAATTGCAGCAACTCCTTTTATATTTTCTTTCGAAATTCTTTTGGCAACCTCTGCTGTATCTACATCTTCAACTAGCTTTATGTGTGGGTACTTTTTAAAAAACTCTTTACATTGCAGCAATGCCATTGGATGCGACCAAACCTCTTTAATACTTTTAATTGTTTGACCAGGTAATGCCATCAAATGATGATGAATGTTTAAATATTCTTCCCCTACTATATGTAAATTATTTGAATCTATGAGTGCATAATTTGGAATAATAGAACCAGCAATTGTGTTTTCAATAGCCATCACTCCATCAGTAGCAGAGCCATCTAGTAAATGTGCCACCAAGGCATCAAAAGACATGCATTCTTTTAGTTGAATGTTGTCTCCATAAAAGTCTCTTGCTACTTTATGATGATTAGAACCCTCTGCTCCTTGTATGGCAATAATTTTATTCATTTATATCAAAAAAAAAATCTCGAATTAAATTCGAGACTTTCTGTTATATGGTTGTTATACTATACACATGGAGTCTCAGCTTTTGCTAAAAAAGTAGAAGTAAAAAAAGAAACGATTCCAAGTGTGCTGCATAAATATTATTTTGTTTGACAACAAATCTAAGTATTAAATCTACATAAACAAATAATAGTGTCTTGATTTTTAAATAAATACGATATTATTAAATTAAAGCATGCTTTTTTATGATTTCGTCAACCAAAACAGGATAGAATAGTTGAAATTAAAAAAGCATTATTATGAATTTGTTAGGTATTTATTTGGGCTTTTTTTTCTTAATTTGCCTTTATGAAAAATTTCTGCCTCATTTTCTTATCATTTATAAGCTGTAGCTTGATTTCACAAGATCTTGAAAAATACAAAAAACAATACCCAAATGATGATATTGTTAGGCTTCAACAAGAAACTATTATTACTATTAAACTTAACAATGGATCATTTACAATTCATAAAGAGGTATATGAGGAAGATTTGTATTTAAATAATTCTGCCAATTACAATTCTAAACGATCCATTAGTTATTCTACCTTTTTTAACCTAGACAAAATTGAAGCCTCTTCTTTTAGTAAGCTAGATGGAAAATATGTAGAAAATAAAGTGGTTGACTTTAACGAAAAAAATAATTTGAATGATTCTTTTTATGATGATTCAAAGGAAGTAGGTTTTATCTACCCAAAACTTACTAAAGGCAGTAAAACCAGCTTAAAATTAACATATGATATAAAAAACCCTAGATTTTTGAGTGCTTTTTACTTTGGAGATTTTTATCCTATTATAAACAACAAAGTAACCATTATTGCAGACAAAAATATTCAGTTTACTTTTAAGTCTTTTCAGTTAAATAATGGGACTAAAATTACCTTTAAAAAAAAGAAAAAAGGAACGAATTATGTGTACACATGGACAACTAAAAACACAAAGAAATTTGAAATTGAATCTAATGCCCCTAATTACAAAACAATTTTACCTCATATTATTCCAATTATAACTTCATACCAACAAAATGGTAAAACCAAGAAATTATTGGATGGTGTTGAGGGACTTTATTCATGGTATTATTCTTTGGTAGAAAACATAAACAAAGAAGAAACAGACCCTGCATTAATAACATTGGTTGAAGAACTTACCAAGGGAAAAGAATCTGATATAGAAAAAGTAAAAGCCATTTATTATTGGACACAACAAAATATTAAATATATAGCTTTTGAATATGCTCTAGGAGGTTTTATACCAAGAGAAGCTAATGAGGTCTTTCAAAAAAAATATGGAGATTGTAAAGACAACTCCAGTATTTTATATAAAATGTTAGAAATTGCAGGTTTACAGGGTAATCTTACCTGGATAGGCACACGGAAAATACCATACACCTATGAAGAAGTTCCAACACCTGCGGTAGATAATCACATGATTTTAACTTATGAAAATAAGAACAATACCTACTATCTAGATGCTACGGGCAGATACATACAAATAGAATATCCGTCGTCTTTTATTCAGGGCAAAGAAGCCTTAATTGCTAACGGAAACAATTTTAAAGTTAAAAAAATCCCTGTAGTACCCGCTCATTTAAATAAAGTTGTAGACACTACCTATATTCAAATATCTAACAGAGATATTATTGGCACCTCTAACTCAACATTCTCTGGTTATATCAAAAACAATTTGTTTTATAATTTAGAAAATACCCGAAAAGAAGCTGATGTAAAAGAATTATATAACAAACGTTTTTTAAAGGGTAGTAATAAGTTTTTAGTTAAATCTTTCAAAGAAGAAAATAAATTTAGTTACGATAAAGATTTCTCGGTATCCTATAATTTTAGCATTCAAGATTATGTACAAAATATTGGATCTGAAATTTTTATTAACCCACATTTTAATAAAATTGTTTCTTCAGTAAAAACAAAAGAAGACAGAAAGTACGGTATTGAGTTTGATTATAAGAGGCAGTTTTCCTACACCAATATTATTGAGATTCCAGATGGTTATGAAGTTTCCTATCTTCCAACATCTGTCTCATATTCAAATGATTTAATTAGTATTGATCTTTCATATTCAACAGATAAAAATAAGATTGTGTGTAAACAAGATGTTGTTTTTAATTTTATCAAACTAAACAAAGAACAACAACAAAAAGTAAATACATTTGTTGAAAAAACAGAAAAAGCATCAAAAGAAATTATCATCCTAAAGAAAAAATAAATTCCTACATGACACCTTTAAAAAACCTCATTTTATTCCTATTTATTACTTGTAATAGCATAGCCCAAACAGCACCATTCTATGAAAGTTATAACTGGGAAATAAACCCAAGCTACCAAATTACAGGATCAGATAATGATATGGTTGCCATCAAAGACAAAGTAGTGACCGAGTTTTATTTTGAAGATCAAAACCTTACGGAGTATTATTTAGAACACAAAATTTTATGGTTAAATTCTGATGATAGAATTGAAGAATACAATAAAATCTATTTACCTTTTTCTAACAATGCTTCACTTCAAGTAAGTAAAGCTAGAGTGATTAAAAAAACAGGTGAAGTTATTGAACTAGATGAATCTAAAATTCTTTCTGCAGAAAATGAAGAATCAGGAAGAAAATACAACTATTTTGCTCTAGAGGGTATAGAAAAAGGAAGTATTGTAGAATATTATTATGTAGTAAAAAGACGTCCAAAATACCAAGGTGCTCGTGTAGATATTCAAAACGATTACAACAAACAAACGGTAGAATTTGATTTATATGCACCCGCCAATTTACTCTTTACATTCAAAAGTTTTAATTTAACTAGTACGGTAACAAAAGATGAGACCTCTTCAGAAAAAATGCATTGGCAATTGGCGGTTAAAGATGTAGTTGGCGTAGATAAAGAAGAGCAATCTCCTTACAGAGCAGCCTTAGGTTTTGTAATGTATAAACTTCATCAAAACACGTACAATAATTCAATTATTACGTCTTACAATGAGGTGGCTCAAAATTTATTTGCATTTTATTATCCAGTCTATAATGAAGAGGAAACAAAACTCATTCATAAGTTTGCTAAAAATATTAAAATAGAGGAAGATGAAAGTGAAGAAAATAAAGCAAGAATTGTAGATTTATACATTAAAGAAAATATTTATATCTCAGAAAATGATTCTGAAAACTTAAAGAAACTTACCAACGTTTTAGATACTAAAACTGCCAATGAAACAGGTATTGTAAAATTATATGTTGCTTTATTTCAAAAATTTAATATTACCCATGAAATGGTACTAACCTCCAACAGGTTAAAATTAAAATTTGATAAAGAATTTGAGGCTACTAATTTCTTACAAGAATTTTTATTTTATTTTCCAGCATCAAAAAAATACCTTTCACCTAGCAAGTTTGGAACTAGATTTGGCTTTCCACCACCCTACTTTATGGATAATTACGGGCTTTTTGTAACAGGCTATGATATAGACGGCAAAAGAAAGGCTTTTTCAGAAGTTAAATATATAGAAGGTATTCCTGCAAGCTCCTCTAAAGACGAAATGTTTATAGAAGTACATTTTAATAAAGAAGATTTTACTAAAAATACAATTTCATTGGAGAGAAAATTACATGGATATTATGCCATGAACATACAACCATTTATGAATTTAATTCAACCAAACCGCAAAAATGAAGTCATAGACGAGTCTTTTGCACAAAATACAGACAAAGATGCCAAAGTATTAAAAAGAGAGCTTATAAACGAAGATCCAAGTCTTTTTGGAGTAAAACCTTTTGTGGTGAAATTTGATATTAGCTCAGAATATTTTGTAGAAAAAGCAGGGAATAAATACCTATTTAAACTAGGAGATATCATTGGTCCACAAATGGAAATGTATCAAGAGAAAAAAAGAATTTTACCCCTAGAAGCAGAGTTTAATAGAAGTTATTACAGAACTATAAAAATAA
>Ga0209630_10000837_pt1 | contig 34864 bp, 43 predicted proteins | sample COG_01_FD_184745 | JGI IMG/M metagenome (GOLD analysis project Ga0209630, IMG submission 184745) | Pelagic Microbial community sample from North Sea - COGITO 998_met_01 (SPAdes) (version 2) | ecosystem: Environmental > Aquatic > Marine > Neritic zone/Coastal water | place: Helgoland, sampling...
ACTATTGGGCTTTGTTATCCATTTGCCCGGACACTGGACAGCTATGCGTAGGTGGGACACAGGGACTAATAGTGGGTTTTCATATATGGACAGTTACCCAAAAACAGATCGTCTACAGACATTTGCAACAGCTGAAGAAATGGCAGCTTATCTAATTGCACATGTAATAAATGATGCCGAAGTCGGCGATCGTACATACGTTATTTATCCTGCATTTCTAAGCCCCAGTCAAAGAATAAAATTCGGTGAAAGTGGCATCCCACAAAGAAAAAAGGGACCAGGCACGGTTATTCTCGATCATAGCGATGAAGAAAAGTCTGACGGAGAGGAAGATGAGTCTGATAGCGATGAAGACGAGTCTTTTGGCAGTAAAGAAGACGAATTGTTTGAATTCTATGTTGAACTAGTTAGTACTTTGGGACCTGTGACTATAGATTTAAAAGCGGAAACAGACCCTGATAGACTCAAAACGATCAAGAAATTATATCTCGCTAATTTAAGGTTACATTTGCGAGATATAGCATTGATTATAAAGAAAGAAATGAACTTGACAATGACAGACGACGCAGTAATACGAATGGCAACCTATGATGCCCCCCTTGACAACCAAAAACGATGGCTTAGGGAGTATGTGAAGAAAAAATAGTGAGTATAAAGCATGTCAGTGTCTAAACAATGAAGGTAGGTGATTACGTCTCTCTGAATGCCCAAGGGGGGGAAATATGGTATGGGGAAGTTGTTGGCACCTCTCAGGGTGCTCTAGAGGTGTATTTTATAGAAAAGGGGGAGGGTACTGTTTGGTCTTATTCAGAGGAATGGCACGAAGTGCCTATTGATTCTGTCATTAAGCATATTAACACTTCATCCTATGCAAACATAATCGGTGCACTAAAAGCGATTGGATTTCGACCATTGAGTGATAATACATTTGCCAGGTTGGATGAACAAGGTGTAGTACCGGTTGGTGATCCGGTATTTGACAATATAGAAGAAGATGATTGCGTGGGTATACATCCCGAAATGCAAGGGTTTATAGTACCAGACAGCGAAGGAGAAGCATTTACATTCGCTAGGGTAGACAATCAGTTCGTAAAGGAAACACATCGGGCTGTACGAGATTTCAATAAATGGGTACCAAAAGAGGATGCTGTGCGCATTAAACAGTTTATTGAAGGAATGGACACAAAGGCATGCGCATTAGAAAATAACAGAACCAGGTTAGGTGAAGGGTTATCGTATAACAGCCCCCCACAGTAACAAAAACACAATAGTATTAAAGGTTATCATTTATTCTTAAATGATCCCTGCTAACAAACCTAAGCCAGTGCGCCTTCGTTCTAAAGCTCTACGTGAAGTTCGTGACGAACAAGCGAAGACGAATACAATCATCCCAACCGCCCCCTTTACAAGGGTTGTCCGAGAAATGACACGAGAACATACTGAGCAGGATATCCGATTTCGAAAGGAAGCCCTCGAGGCTCTTCAGATCGATGCCGAAGACTTTTTGATCGGTATGTTCCACGATGCAAACCTTATTGCGATCCAGGGGAATAGAGAAACCTTGCATGTGGATGATATTAAATTATGGAAGACTATAAAGGGAAATTAAATTCATATAAATGATTATTTTAAACAGCTGTACCGATGTAAAAATTCAATATACGGACTCCGAGCCCAAAACAATCTTCAGCATGGTCACCCTAAATAAAGAAGATGCCCCAGAACTCATTCTTTTTGATGGCATACTGGTGGATGAAAAAACTGCAGAGTTCCTTAGAGAATTCCCCTTCGAGTGGCTCGAGTCTGAAAATAAAGATCAGGTGTATGGTATTAGGGTAGACGCAGAGAAGGAAATCTGTAGGAAGTTTCTTAAACAACAATTAGCCTCGAATGGAAAAATATTCCTCGATGACAAGTAAAGCACATTTTAACCAAATTATTTGTTCTTCTGTCATATTCTACATATCTACTCTTTTACATCTACACCGTTATAAAAATAGTAATGCTCGGGATATGAACCTCATTGTCGCACACCCCGTATTCTGTAATACCGATAGACCCTCTTTTCCTCTCCTGGAGCATGACTGCAACCTCCACTGCCCTTTGAATCTGTTTCCCCCTTGCTTTAATAATAACTTCACTGTGCTTATAAGACATCCCCTCGGCTATACGCATAAGGTGAGGGAAGTCCAATGACTTTGCAACCAGAAGTGTATTGTCCATTTAATCGGTCTATACCGTACTTATACTCAAAGGACGGTGTTTAATACAGATAACTTTGTACACGAAGTTAGGCATGTTTCGGTGTCTCTCATTTCATCCGTTGTAATTCTTCCATCCCCATCTGCATCGCAGTCTTTGAATGCACTGTCAACACCTATCTGTTCTATTGCCCAAGCGATTATTTTCGGCATTGTGGTCTCCATTTCGCGAATATAAGCCCGATCTACAAACGTACGCTTGCCTAAATGTGTTTTTATTTTCTTCAGTGTGTTTTCCTTTGAAACAAACCAACAGGACTCTGCAGCTGATAAAAGACAGAGTGTGAGCAGTAGCCTCATTTTAAACATCCTCGTCGCTGAAATATGACGCTGATTTTGTCCCCGATTCAACAAAAACGATATCTCTGAGTAAGTCAAAATACACCCTACCCTTATTCACTCGGACTGTACAACCACATTGGACAACAGACCCCACTGTAATCATTTTGTTCGATCTAGTATATGACCCCCCTTTCTTTTCCCACACCCGGATAGGTGGATTCATCATACCACCATAAGCCCTTTGGAATCTAGACAGGCGCATATCTTGCAAAGAATACTCTGTATGCTTTTTTACCCAACCAAAAATGCCACTATTGTTTGGCAGGTTCAAAATAATGCTCTGAGTACCTTGCTCTAAGTTCACAAATAAAACCCTACACGGGTCTAACAAAGCTGTCTTACCACCTTCAGAATAGTGCCCAGGCAGCTCTAGAGCAACCTCTGCTGTCCTCAGGGGCTCGGTGGTGAACTTCCTCGAGGCTAAGTGCACTTTAAAGAGATCAACATTCATTTGAATAAAAGTGCGTGTGGTTATACGTTGACATATTTAAATGGTTTGCCGTTCATAAATGGAGGACATTCTTATTAATTTGCGCGTTATTTCATGCTTAGAACCTTACCAAAGACTCCACACACGTCAAACGCATTTCAGAATTTATGAGCATAAAATTCTTCCAGAATGGATTATACGCTGGTTAGATGGTGCTACACGAAGGTCCGATTTCGGTAGGATCCGAGACATTTTTATCACTGCAAACGAAAACAGAGACCATCCCGGCATGGAGGAACAGATTGGCAAGGCAAAGCATGGGCTAGAAAGTTTGAAAAAAACATACGAAAATGACCAGACCATGCAAGCTAGGATAGATACACTAATAGCCATGATGTATGGTGAATAAATATACGGTGTATCTTCTGCATCTATGATTTGTACAATGCTAGGGTTTAGACCTGAGAGTAGCACTGAACAGAATTTACACCATGGTGAACAACTCTTAGCCCAGTGTGCCCATGGGTCTGTATGTCAAATACACAATTGGTGGCAGGACCCTAATATGTACTATGCGTTTGAGTCAAAAAAAGGTGCAAAATGGTTTGCGGAACATGGTGGTCCTACAAACTTTATGAAACTAGTTGGTGCACATGCAAAAGAACTTACCCCCCCACCTACAAAGTCTCCCTTTAAAGTTGATCCCATTTGTCATTCGTGCATGCACCCGTTCGATAGTTTCACGAAACCCATTCCACTAAAAATATACAGATGTATGTGTGGAACTAAAATTGTACACCCGTCATGCTTCATGCCCCTCCAATGTCCTATTTGTAGAATAACAGCGTGTGTTTTCAGAAGAGACCAGTCTATACTATCGTGCATTTAGGTTTAGCGGGTATCCTAGGTTATCCCTACAGTGGTAATAAACAAATCCAGCTACTATTTTAAAAGCTTGCCTACCTGTTTCTGTTGCTCGTATATCGGCTAAGCTGTCGTAACCTTCGAATGGGTCTTGGAGTGTTACTTCGTTGGAATCTGCTTTGTCAAATACTTCCTTAAAAGCCTTTGCAACTTTAAAGTGAATACCCTTGCCTTTTTGGTTTTTCCATGTGGGGTACACGACGCTGTTGTCCACATTGTGTGTTTTCTTGCGCTTTTTTGCACCCAGTTTTCTGTTATAAAGCGAATGTGGCAAGAACGGCAGGTCTACGAACGAACCATTCACACATACAGTTACTATATTTTCACTTGGTAGGTCGGTTACTTTAAGGAAACACTTCGAATACCATTTCTCGGGTATTTCCTTAAACCCCGAAGGATCATGGACCGCATACTTAAAAAAATCCCCTTGTCTTAAAATAAAAACGTTACTTGTTTTTAAGTTTGCTTTAGTAATTGTATCCTTAGATGGTTCCCCACACCATGCCACCGAAAACCCAGTTAAACCATACCCATCAATGATCACCCCTTGCCATTTTTTTAATGACGCCTGCGATGCCTCTGGTAATGAAAACATTAGTCAAGTCATCGTATGATTTATATTCATGTAATCAAATGTGCAACCACCTTGCATGCTCCGGATTCCGATTCGCATAAAATATCAGGCATGTGCCCATAAGCATGGAAAAAACGAACGTTCGAAACTTCCACATTGATATTGTCAAAACTTAGTGTGCAATTACCAAATGCGTGAAACCAAATCATCCCATGTAGATCTTTATAATTTGGTACCCATTGGATATATTTACCGTTCACCCCAACGCCCTGGAATGTATAATGTGATTGTTTTGGTATCAGATGGGCAACTGCAGCTGCAACCAGAAACACGAAAACATAATGACACATATTTAAAAAACCCCTCCGTCCTATATATGTCGCTGGTGTACGAAAAATGTCTGTTCCTAGACTGAGCTTTCGCTCACCACCATTGAGAATAAAAATAAACAACCAACCTACACCAAAACCACCAAGCCCCGTTAGGGATATAGAAGCACAAAAAACACCATCAACTCCAAAATTGAACAATAAAATTATCTACTTTATTATAATCATTATTTTGTTTGTTTCATTCCGGGTTATTTCAATGATTATGTTCAAGGCGGCAAAACATACTATAAAAAAATTAAAATGTAATCAGAAAAAAAGAACTTTGTCATGTTATGGGGCTCAAGCTGACGGAACTTTTGTTGCTGAAATTCCACACGCGTGTTCTGGGTCTATATATGACGTAGGGGGGTACCCGTTCTCAGTTGCCATCGACGGAGGATACTTCAAAGTCCCTGCAAAACACCTAACTGTAAAAGATATTAACGGGAAGTGCGAAGTCAGTGCATACATTGACTCAAATCCGATTAAAGTAACTTTTCCTTTTACATGGGTCACTACAAATCAGCACACAGTGTTTACACTCCTAGACGGTAATGATATATTGGTAGACAAGGCACCGGCATCTATGTTTAGTATGGTTGAAAGAGGTCCATGGATAGCTTACTCGTATGATATACCTGGCATAACTGCCAAAGTTCTGGGCGATGGAACAGACATCATTCATGTTTATAACGGTGTATCAGAATGACATGTATGTTTAAAATGACAAATGGAACAACTTATCACAATTGCTCTGGTCAATATAGGAGACCAAATCCAATTCATGTTCAAAAAAAACAAAATTTCTGGAACAATCGGTCACGGTGGTCATGTATTACACACCACCATACATTGCCCGAATACAGTGGAGATCAGGACATTATATACACGGTCTTATCCCTCCCTAACAGCATGGAGCGAGGCTTGTTTAAGAGAGGGATTACAAGAAGAGAATACCAGATATGCCTCTTGGAAGCGCGTTATCCATGTAAAAAGTGGACGAACATTACAAAGTCTACGGAGCCAACTAAACGTAAGTACCAAAATGGTGGGTGCTTCCAGACAAGATCTGTTTTCGGAGATAAACAGGCTTCAAATGAAAGTTACACAGTTGACACAATTGAAAGCAGAACCAAGAGACTCTGCATCCGTAACAGACCAGTTGTTAATGACACCCTCCGTGATAAAGTTTTTCAAGGAGTGGGTAGCGACCTCATCGCCCCATGGTTGACACCTACTGAGTTACATTGTGTAAAAAAAACATTCAGATGTGATTGGGACTGGGGTCAATCATGGTATGGGGGGAAAGTAAAAAATAAAGCTGTGGCGGCACAGGTTGCAGCTTTTCTACCGCGTGGTAGAACTATTATACATTTAATTGACAGCTTCGGTGCAGATGATGTTTTTAGTGCACTGTGGTATATATTGTCTTGTTCCGAATTCATTCAGGCTACATTTCAATATGGACATTATAAAAGTATAAGAAGATTAGATAGATTAAAATAATTCTTTTAATTCGTTAACACTAAACTGTCGTAGTAATTTACGGATACACATTCGGATAGTGTTTTTGGTCTGTGTAAACGTAGACTTTGTAATTCCGAAATCATCCAATGTGTTTGCATCCGGTAAAATTGTATCAAACAATTCGTATTTATTTATAATTATATTCCCATCCACACGTATACCTCTTTGTAAAATGTACAGCATTGCTGGTACAAATATATCAAAGGCGATTTGTCTCGGCATCTCTACTACATTCCATAATTTTACAATAATGGGATAGACATCGTCAGTGATTCTACCTACCTGGGGTTCAAACCTTGACATGATCCTTAGGAATATAGGTTTTTGAAATGTTTCAGTAACGAGAATGTTCATCATGGTACACGCAATAACACATTGATCATTGTCTCTACAATGTTTTACATATCTATTCACCTGCTTGACACCCAATTGGCGCCCACTATGGAACTTTTCTAACTCTTGACATTTTCTACGATGAGAACAAACCAGTAAAAATAAAGTTCTGTAAACTTCTCTTTTACACGATTCGTCCTTTATGTTCAATGTAGTATTCAACACTATCCCATCTTTTGTTCTTGAAAACATATTTGGATCTCTTTTGTCCGAAACTATAGTGGGAACACATTTAGAAGTTAACTTCCATGACCGAACTACTTCTGTCTCATTGTTCCACTGAACACCAGACACGGGACAAGCAAGAGTATGGTCATCATTTGGTACTGGTTCCAAACTACATTCTTCTGTACAGTGGTGGACTGTTCCTGTTTTTTTACAGATAAACACATACTTAAGAGCTCGGACAAAATTTTGTTTACTCATCCAGGGTTGGTTATTTCCTGACCAGCGAATATGCACAGTGTCGTCTTTCTTATGCATGTGCACATGCATGGCTTGGGTGCAGCATGTTTCGGTGCACACGTGTTGTGTCCCCCCTATTCTAGATTGAATATGGGTTATGACGTGCCCATCGTTCATTTACATTCATCACATATCAAACAAATAGTCAACTACACCGTTATACATATACGTAAATAATTAGACCTATCACACTAAGGGTCCCCATTACATCCATGAAATCCAATGCAAGGAAAAGAGGCAGTGTTATCAATATAATAAAAATTATTCCGAGTGTTTGTATATGTGCAGCCGCTGCAGATACCCACGATATTAAATCATACATTATTCATAGAAACCCACACCCGATAAATAGCCCACACTACTGCTACACATATTGCTATGTCGCCATACATATTTTCTTTCTTTACGGCTATTACTTCGCAGTGTGCGTATGTGTTGCTATACTTAATGGTTACAGAATACCCGTGCTCACCGTATATGCGCTTTATTTCTTTCTGCAACGCGTCGGTGTACATTTCCACCTGCTTGTACCGTACTTTAAATCCGTCTTTCATAATTAAAGAGCCAATAAATTCATGATGCATATCTTGGTTTTCGTCAGAAGGGATATCCAACCAATCCATTAATGTGAAATGTATATAGTTTATATGAACTCAAAATAGTTCTGATGAAGTTCTAACATTTTATGGGGAGGGTTTCCTTCTACGTTGAATATATTAGTTTGAATTGTATCAAATGGATTTTCAGCTTCTGTATTTGAATGGAAATGGGGGATAAATAAGGCACGGCAGTATGCAACCAGGGGGTTTGATAAATCTTCTCGCTTGCGTTTAGCCCCCCCAGATAGCTTATGCAAAATGGCGCGTATTTCAACTTGTCTAGTGTCCATTATAAAAGGTAGTCTAAACTTATATATGTACGTGTATCTAAGCAGTGATGGTCGGGTCACACAAATAGAACATGCCCACACACCAGAAGAATGCCGTGTCGAACGCAATGTAGATATTTTAATGGTTCTACAGGTGCCTAATCACATGACACACGAAATAGTTGGCAAATGGAAAAGAGAATCAAGAGGTGAACTTTCGCGTGTGAAAAAAGGGTTTAAACTTGCAAAGCAGTATATGCTTAAAGTATTTGTATCAGATATACCGATAGGCGAATTAGAACTTTTAGCACAGTACAAGCCCCCAGTGGACGGTACACCTAAAAAGGTACCAGCGTCGTTCTGGGAAAATTTATAGTATAAATACCCATTACTCGCTGCATAAATATGGACCTAACAGATTTAGTTCAGAGATATGGCAACGTCCCCCCACAGTTACAAGCAGAGGCTGATGCAGTGTGGAGCCACCTCCAAAAACAAAGTGAGCATATTATAAGCGCAAAAGCCACATCAAACTTTGGTGTAGATGATGAAAATACAAAGATATATGGATATAAGATTCACCGAGGGTTAATCGTGGGCATTAAACCAGGATATCAGATATCCGAACAAGACTCATGGATTCATCCGAATCTAAACCAGTGTCGCAGTCTGTTTGATGGTGGAAACTTTGAAGAGTATACAGACCTCCCCAGTACAAACTGTAGCGTGGGGATCTATAATACACAGTCCGTGAACTCTATCGGCGATGTTGAAAACAAACCCCATACTATTGTAGACCTGCACCTCAAAGAAGCTCCAGAAACGCGTATATCATGGAATGCGAAGACTGTTGAATCTGTTTACTCGACAGGGTTGCGAGACAAAACGCTTACCAAAATCCAAAGTATTGGACACAAGTTTGGAGCCCAAGAAAAGATTAGATCAGATTTCACAAATGTACTGTACAGGGGTAGAAATATGTATTACTTTTACAACAACGCATACAAAGGAGATGGGTTAGTGTTAGCAAGTCCTTTGACTGGGTATACTTTAGTTAGCTCTAAAGATCACGCTGCAGACTATCTCAGTGAATCTTTGATCGATGTACCGAATCTCCAAAAAGATCAGATTATGTCACTTTACAACAAAGCCAAGTGGAACTCCTCAGAACTCATCAATACATTTGTCACAAAGAAAAGTTTCTCGCCCGTTCCAGTCTCTTACAGGATGGAAAAGGCTAGTTTCTCGGACACCCCAGTTGTGAAATATATGTCACCCTCCGAAATAAACAAGTTGACACCTTCCCATATGGATATTGCTAATTTAGATTTAAGAGTACACGATTTCTTTTTGGAGGATAAACTGCATGTGCCCATGACACAGAGTGTAATCAAACAGCTGTTGGCGATGGAAGATGTACAATTTATCAACCCGGAGCTTTACAATGATGGGAAACTTATATTACCTAGAAATGTTGTGAATAAATTAGTATAATTATTATTTACGGAAATCTGTATTTTACTTCCATCTCGCACACTACTTTGTACATAGCCGAACCCTCGGTGTTTGACTGGAACCGTGCACCGAGATCCGAAAAGTTGGTGTACGGGATCTGCGAAATCACATTAGAATACAGCTGATTAATACAGTTGTCCACAATATTCTTACTCACTTTCATAAACTCACCCTCACGCACAGCCTCGCTCTGGAGGTTAATTCCCAACTGCTCCCAATTGTTCTTGATAATAGACACCACCACATGGTCCTCGGGGACATAACAGTAATCTTTTCCATCGAATCGTGTAATACCCTCGTGCAGTTTATCCAAGGTATAGCCACCATACTGCTTGATCCAGCGGGAGTTCATCAGTCCCTCAGGGTGGTACACCACCTCATCCGGGCGATTGCGCTCGTGCGGGAGAATTGTGGCAAGGTTGCTATAGCCATCGTTCTGGTGAGCATGGTTGTCCGAAAGGTCAGACACCTCTTGAGCGTACAGCCACCCTTTCGAGTTCGCAACATTCGCAGAATTCGCAAACAAATTGACACCAACTGTTACAGTCTCAGGACACGAGGAATGGACAGATTTAAGGGTCATACTAGTAACAATCCCCTGCGAAAAGTCCTTTGCATCGAACGCTGCCTTCTCTTCGGCTGTGAGGTCCGAAGCCATAGACGGCGTAAATATATGGCTAGCGTTTTGGAGATTTACCACCGAACCATTGGCAAGCTCGGAGCCCGTAGCATTGCACTCAAAAACAACTCTGCGGATAAGCTCGGGACTGACATCGGCGGAAACTTCCTCAACTTGTTCAACATTGGCACTGGGTTCAACCGGTGCAAGATCGGACACAGCTGGTCGTGACATTTAGATACATACTCTGCCTTATAAATACCTTGTTTTATTTCTTTAAAAAATGGCATGGGCTGAAAAAACATTCTTTAATGTAGACAATGTTCCAGACGCTGGGGAACCAGACAACGAAGATAGCATTAACCAAATGCTTAAAAATCTACCCCCATTCATGAAAATGACTTCAAGAAGAGCTAGAAAAATACTTGTACGATACGAGGCACTGAAAGAACGGCAGATTGAAAACCTAAGGAACAACCACGTCTTTAAATTTGTCATGAAAGTTGCCGGGTTTACAAACGATCGCGTAGAGAAATTTTGGAAAGGGTCAGATATATCGCCATTCATGGAAAAATACAAACCCAAGAACATCAAAATAACAAAGGAAGATCTTAGTATTCTTATTATGCGAGCGCGGGAACATGCACTGTCCGATCTACATCAATTTTGTACCGAGATAGCCGCTATACCTATGTACAGACCTGGTATGGATGGTGAGGGTACCCAAGACAGAGACCCTCATGTCAACATACCAGACCATTCTGCCCTACCAGATCCAGGTTCTGGAGATGGCACAGGAAAGTATGCCAGTGGGCGAGCAATCATCTACAATATGTCTGATTCGGAATTTTACGTTTTTTGCAAGAAATTTCTGTTAATGAAAAAAACACTTGCCAAAGCATATGACATACGAAATGAGATTCAATGGTATTTACTGACTGACGGCTTAGATAATCCTAAGGTTATTCCTGGAGTATATGCCCACACTGAATACTTTAATGTAGATGAAGACCAAGTGTCGTCATATGATACAGCATCTCATAATAACAAAAAACTTAACAAGGACAGGGATGAATCAACTAATAATTTTTGGACATGGATGGATAATACACCCATTGTTCACTGGGATAAAACAACTGCAGATTTTTGGTTTCAAAGATATATAGCCAAATGGTTAGCAGATGATCGCCAGCCGAGGGGGACAGGTGATCAATTCACAGATTTAGAACCCTTTAGAGCACGTTTCAGATCCCTGTTTAACAACCTTAGGCTCGACAAAACAACTGGAAAGTGGATACGAGACCTTACTGGTCTTCGTTTAACAAAAATGATAAGAGGCAGAACAAAATACAAAGACCGTGCTATCGGTTTTAAATCTTTGGACGCGATTGGAGAAGAACAACCTGATGGGACGGTTAAAGTCGCACCTCTTACGCGGACAGTAAGTCAGCAAGCTAAAGGAAGTAAAGTCCCAGTAGGGGTAACAAAGTTTGAAAAGGCTGAAGAAGAAGAAGGGGATAAAGATATGGAACGACCAGAAGATATGCCCACAGAGGTACCGCTCGACTTTGTGAGACCAATCTTTAACGACAGGTTTGCGCATTGGAAACACGAACTCGTGTTGGGCGAATACGAAAAACGCAGCATGCAGGAAGCTGATAAATGGTTACAAATGACACCTTGGGCAATAGGTAAAATCTACCTTCAACCTTGTATTTATGCCCACATGCAGGAAGCTCACATAGCCATTACCCGAAAATTCAAAAAGTTTGCACACCTGTCACTTGAGGACTGGCTAAATAGCGACGAACACTCTTATTTTTTCAGTAAACTCGTAGCTCTGTGTATTAAAACGTCTGAAGTCTTATCTGGAAAAAAGTACGGGTTGGATAAAATGTATATGCGTATCAACTTGGAGAAAAGAAGAATTATGTATGCTCTGGGTAAATTGGAATCGCCCACGAGGCAGCGGAGGGCACCGATCAATACTGTAAGACCATCGGCATCGAGAGAACGCTCGTTGAGAGACTGGTCCGACGCAAGAATGCGGGGTGACACTGCATTAGCAGCTTCTATTCAAGTTCGCCTACAGAGAACACCTTTTTGATACACCGTTATATGCGCCCCCAAAACACTACTTCTAGCGGTTTTGGGCACTAATCTTTTACTAAAAGGTTTTTTTTAAAAAAGGGAAATAAAATTATTTTTTTAGGATTAGGAAGATAGCTCTCAGATCTGCTAGAAGTAGTGTTTTGGGGGCGCATATAACGGTGTATCAAAATCGTAATGTCACACCCTGCAAGTAATCAGCGTCGTCTGAATCATCGTCAAACTGGGAGGTCGCAGAAGGGTACATTGATTCAAGGTCATCTATCATCTTGCTAGCTAATGGTCTCCGCTGTTCGTAGAAAAGGCAACTTTTAAATAGCTCTGCTATTCTCACTGGCATGTGTAACTGTAGTATAGGGTGACTGCCTGCTCGGAAACACGTATACATCGTGCTGAGTGTCACAGGTATAGTGGGCGACACTATTTCGACACTGCTAGCATCGCCAGTTTGAAGTCCGTCTTTTAACCTTTGGTCGAGCGTTTCAAACCTAAAATCTATGTTGTTCGTTTTCAGTAGAGCCAGTGTTATGAAATCATGAAATTTAAATGATCCCAACCTGCTATCATTTTTCTTGGGGTCGTAAATAAGGTTTAGAAGGTTCACAGCAATGGAAAAAACATCATATTTCGTTGTAACCGGCGCGTACTTGCACGTTTGTCCGTCCCAAACACGCTGTTCGGGCGGGTGCCAGTGCCTCCAACTTTCTAAACGCATATCCGTAAATGGAATTATGCTTCCACCCCCTGTCACCTCTGCGAATCCGAAATCAATTAATACTGGGTCGTCGCCCTTAAACATAATGTTACCACCATGCAAATCGAGATGAACAACCTGCTTGCTTTCAAGAAATGCAATGGCTTCAAACATTTGAAATGCTGTTCTGACAAACCCCGTGCGTCTCCTCTGTATAGAATACTTAAAATGTTGAGCAAGAGTCGTGTCCAGCTTTTCTACAACCATCAATAAATAATTGTCATCACCATCAGGTGGTTTAGCTGTTCCATACAATGTCATTATATAATCAGATTGATTACCTAGCCTACGCAGGATTTGAACTTCGTGTTCAGTTTCTCGTTTATCTTGATACTTTATTCCATATGTAAATTCTGGAGAGAGGGGTATACCTTCATAATTTGTTATAATTTTATCAGGATTATGAAAAGTACCCTTTACAACAGTACCATAGCTCCCACTACCAAGTCGTGAACGACTCATAATTAAAACTCCCGAATTCAGCCCTTTTGATGCGCATGGACCACTAGCCGCACTGCCAGCCGCACTGCCAGCCGCACTGCCAGCCGCACTATCGGTTTTCTTCCTTTTCTTAGATTTTCTTTGTTCCACACGCCTTGCCATAGATGCCATTGTAAAAGCTATATGTGTTATTTATATGTTAAAAGTCCATTTGGAAAATTTGATGTGTAATATCACTCACACTATGTCTCCATGTATTCGAGTTGTACTTTACAATATCCACCATGCGCATTGTAGCATCTGCTTCTTCTAAACATGGCATGAGTTTTCTCTTTACATGATCTTGTATTTCCAACAAGGCAAAGTCAGATGATAGATAGACCAGAAGCGAGTACCATAGCCCAACATGACTTCTCATCTGGTGAAACGCTTCCGTAACACCAGAAACAAATGAAGCATAATCTGCAGAGTTTTCACCACCCATCATTATAATCATAGGGGGTGTAACTCGTATGTTCATCCTAAGTTTAGGATCGTGTCCCAATAAGTAAGAAAAGTCAATATGTGCAAGTTCACCATTCGAAATAACCATATTCTGCAAATGTCGGTCACCAACTCCAAGTATATAAGATAAAACACATGCTCCTATCGCCGACCGAATAAAGCGATGCCTAACGCACCTCACAGTATCCTCTGGAAAACAGTTATGTATATGGCTAGATAACTCAAATTTGAGTTCATATAAAGTTTTTGCTCTGGGTAACATTTCAACCCACCCCCCATCTTTAGTTACGAACACTGGGTATTGTACACACTTAGTGCTGCACAAATTTTCGATAAGATGAGCAAACAGCATGACCAACCTATCTTTCGACAAGTCATCTTTTTTCACTAGAACATACTTATTTCCCTTGTCTGTTCTCAACAGAAAAACACTTGGCTTAGAAGCACTCTGGAGCTCAACTGGGTCGTTCACGTGTGTACACATCGTACTGGGGTCGTAGGGCAGCCTAGCTGGTAACTTAACGGGAAACTTATGACCACTGGATAGTTCGGTCATATATTGTACTAAACTATCTGTATATATGAAATCCTTTCGATATGTTGGAAAACGATCTAGCATTTGTGTCCGCAGTTGTTTGTAGGCGTCATCTTCGTATAGGACACATTCGTAGTAGAAGGCATATGCTACGTGGATATTTGTGCACAGCGGTATAATATAATCTTGTAAAAATCCTCGTGCAGAGGGAGTCATGCTTCTACGCAGCCAATGTGGCATGAAACGAATATGGTCTTTGAACGTCATACCCTGTATAAACGAACCAAACCACTGGCACAGTGAAGGGTTTCTCAACAACTGGGTAGAGGGGAAACTATTTAACAATTCTATAACATTTAGCGAATTTGTAGGACAACAGGTTATACACCCCAATTCCTTACAAGTAGTTACTCTTGCGTGGGGTACCTGTCTAAGTGCTCGTATAGTTTGAATATCCCATACAGAATGACCCCCTGTGCGGTATGAGTGTGTTTTTAATAATTGTGTTTCTAGCCTCGAGTATCTTTCGTATGGCATTTTCCTTTGTAAATTCCGGTATACCTGTAGTAGGGTTTGAACAGCATGAGCCCACCTTTTATTCAGTATCAGAAGACAAATCGTGCTTATACTAACTGGTAGTAAAGCCATGACCCGCATGAGTGGTTCGGACTTATTTGTCTCGGAACATTTATTTAAACAAGTGTCACATAGACGAACAGTAAGAAAATCAGACCTAACTCGAATAAATGATGGAATCATCCCTCTTCCTACTGTACAAGAATCGCAAAAAACCTGCCCACACAGCCGACAATGGTGCCTGCGAACGAACATATTGAAGTACGTACCACACCTACATTTATCCACATCACTGTCGGACTGCCACATTTAAATTAGTAAGACACATGTATATAGGGTATATCAATGTAAACAATGTGGATTGAAAGAATACTTACATGGTTGGGCTATGATCGAATTGAAAGAACTGGAGTGTATAAAGAGAACGTAGCAACATTATAAATGGAGGACCAAACTTCCGAATACAGAATGGCTATGAAAGATCTGAGACGTTTTAGACCTAAAAAAGAAGAGGCGAGTATATGTTTTACATGTGTAGGGTTTTCATCTTTTGGTGGTACAGAAGCTGAAGATATGACAACTGGACCAATGTGCGTGTGCGATAGTGTGTGGGAAAAAGTCCATGCGCATATAAAAAAAATGAAAGCGAAGAAACTTTTGACTATATAAATATTATGATAATGTAATTAAATGTCATTTGTGAAGAAAGTAGCTGCATCGTCTGTAAACTCCGAATTCAAAATCGAACTCTTGCCCAACCCTTCCATGAAATTCTCTCCTGGGACATCTCTCCAACAGGATGTTGCGATTACCAAATTGCGAAATGTCTCTAAGGGACTTTTTCTGCCGAATCCCGCTGTCAGTGTGGACGGTGCTATTAAATCGGGTCAGCTCTACAATAGGGGACTCGGAGTCAAACAGTTAGCCGAAACGATGAAAAATCATAACCTCGTTCTCCGTGTCAGTGTTTCTGGAGAACATAACGCATGCGCCATGGCTACACACGAAGATATACTTTCCAATAAAATGATCTCCTCACCGAGTGGTTCTTTTACGCTTGGTATCGCTGGAAACACTATTCGTCACATCGATTTTCTCTAAATATTCGCGAGAAGGAGCTTTTGACTCTCTCAAATGCACGGGTATTGATGTATTCTGCAAGCATTGTTTTGAATACACTTCCCAGCCTATAATTCCGTTTTTGTACAGGTAATCTAGGTCTTCAAACGAAATATACGGATGAACCGGAAACACCACTAAAATCTGATGTTTTATTTTAGATGCATAGACATTTCTAGACACCTTTAATTTCTTAATATCCACATATAGTTTCTGATACAAATCTGTACACATGTATGATAATGTTTTCTTCCAAAACAGAATCGTATGCTTAAATGTATCTGTCACACCTTCTGTATCACTTTTAAAAAGCGAATCACCAATCATTAAACTCCTAGGAACACCCATCCCAGAGCATATTTCTTCCTGCAAAATCTTGTGAATTTGTGTGATATCCTGTCTACCAGTATTCTGTGCCGTAGCTATTACCTTTTGACCCGATGGCAGCTGCGTAATGTTCCGTAAATTTTTAACTTGTTTGGACCCGTACCCCATATATTGGTGATACAATTCTTGTTGCCGCATCAGTATTTCTACATTTGCCTTTGACCTCTCGAATTTCATATCTGTTTCTGGGTCATGATCATTAGTATCTGCAAAAAAATCATAATCTACACCCTCATGTCGTTCTTTATTACTAGACTCAACTACTTCAGAAAAGTAATCCGGATTAGACTTATTCTTTTCCATAATCAAAGTTGTGAATCTCAATTCTTTTAAGAAAAGACACCTACCCATCACCCTTGATACCGTAGAAGTCAATTCCCCAGTAGGGAGCGCATGTTCACCGAAATGTGTATACACAAATAAATTCGCAGTGTCTACATGACTTGAAGACAACCAATATTCGTATTTGTTATTCACAACCCTGTAATGAAGCTCGTAAAGATCTGGACGAACCACGGCAGGGTATTTGCGCTTTGTTTCGTCCTCCATTATAGCCACCACAACGAAACCCAAACACAAAGCACTGTCCAATGCATCCTTTACGAAATGTTCCCAATATTCACTAAAAGCATCTGCCACTGCGATTGGTGGTTCAAAAACCTTTTTATTCTTTTCAAACTGAATGCCATTCTTCAGCAAATGATGATATATCATATTCCTGCACATGTATAGGAGGTTATCTCTCATATAATCCCCCCACATCCGGCATGCAGCTTTCATATTGACGTGTGTTTCCATTTTAAACATGTATACGCGGTATAAATAGTGCATAGGAGCGTTTAAAATGATGTACTACATTGGCATGTCGCTAGTTATTTTCGGGCTGGCTATTATTTTAAAGGACGCTACATCTGTGTATAAATAAAATGATTCCTTTTTTAAATGTGTTTTCATCTAAGTCAAATCCCATGGATTCGAAAATGGTTTGTAAGAGATAAACTACTCAAAGATAAACCGGTGTTTAGCATTCATAACTTTAAAGATATGGACGAATAACCCCTCTTACCTCTCCTCCCTCTTTTAATTGACCGACCCTTTGTCTTCATTGCATTTTCATATCTTTTTCCCTTCTCCTCTGGTCTAAGGAGGAAATTGTTTCGATATTTTTTATTTGGTTGACTTACCTTTACAAATGTTAAATATATACCATAGCACCACATGATATGAGCGACAGTGACAATATGAACATATGTACAGACCCCCCTCGGGTCAGTATGTTTTTTCCCCCAAGCAGTGCACCTAAAAATTACAAAGACTGGGTATGTCAATAAGCTGAAGACAAATAACAATGCTGTAATAGCAAAACCTCCAGATAAACCCCATAAGCACATCAAGAAAAATTTGAATCTGCCGAATGGAGATAACTCATATTCACGAAACGAAATTGAAGCAGCTTCTTCTGAACCTGTCCAACTGTCCAAAATGAATATATTCAATGCTATTTGATCGAGATGTACGATAGCTGATGAAGTAATGATATTTTTCGACCTCTTGGTCCGTGCAAGTTCAGATACTGTTACATGGGCATTGTCTATCATAACCATAGTCTTACGCCATACATTGGACACCCATTTTCTCCACGAATTTTTATTGCTTTCAAATTTCCATTCGGTATCCCTTTGAATTGATGGCAACTTCTTAAAGTCGTTACAGATGTGCTCAATATTATTAACGGACTGTACCTGTATATCAATGTATTCAATAGCTTTTCGTGTAATCGCAATTTGGTAATCATTAAATTGATTGGCTGATAACTCTATAGGTGTCAGAACATTATCGTTCACAGACAAACCATTACTTTCACTACACATGCATATAGCCATGAAACGTATTAAATCCTTTGCATAAAACTTTTTAGCATACGATCTAAAAAATCGCAAGGTAACAACTATATATGACCCTATGACTAGTGCAGTGACTATCCATGATAGGGTAAGGTAGGATGGTTCAACAGACGACACTGTGCCTGGGAAACGCGTATCATTTGCAAATATGTTAGCAGAATAAGCATCCGTAATTAATCGTTTATCCTTCTTAAAAATACTATTTGACATACCAATTCCCAGATAAGTAGTCCCCAGCAAAGAAAATGCAAATGAAAAGAAAGATAAGAAGAAGGTAAGGAGGATAAAATTGAAAGTTGCATTCATATCATCCAATTCATTCACATTGAACACTCTTGGCTTAAGCTTCTTGTGACTATCTGTTGTGTATGTCTGATTAGTGACATCCACGTCATCGTCCAAATTTATATTGGGATAAACACCAGCAATAAACCTTGCTTCTACTTGGTTTAGCTGTACACCCAGGAAAAAAGATTCCAAAACAGATATAATGGAAAAACTAATTGTAATCATCGACGAAATAGTAAATAAAGCATTCTTCCAATCAGGATGGAGATAAAACTGACCACCAATGAGAGCTCCAAAAAGACCCACTGCCATACCAAGTGTCAGTGTTGTGACTACAGACATTTGCTGAATCATTTGAACATAATCAGAAAGAATAGATGTGATCCGCTCTCCATGACGTTCTCGAATACCTATTAGGCGTTCTATGGATTCAAATGCAGATTGTTGGTGCTGAAAATGTAGTTCCATCATTTTTAGGCGCATTTCGTCGTTTTTATCCATTCTTTGGGGTAACCCAGAGAGTACATCCAGACCCACTGAAACTGTTTGCATTTAGTAAAAGCAATGGTTCTTATATACTACCCCGGCGATGGGATCGGGTTTTCTTAGCATGGCAGTTTGTACATAATGCACATAAATTCGCTAATTCGTCCAAACCCCCTGCACGTAGCTCCTGTACATGATCTATATCTAAAGCATCCGGGTGAAGTAATTCCCCACATTTATTACATTTATAACCCTGTCTGTAGGCAACATGCCACCTGTATTTCCGTGAAACAGCTCGGCTCTTTTTTATATCTCCTTTGACCGCTTTGATGATCCCATTAATATGATATCCGTACGCAGTAGGTGCAGTTTCGATGTACCAATCTAAAAAATTGATCACATCCAACTGAGCCATCCAGATACCATCCACCACTTTGTACTTAACCTGGGGCAGGAGTAGCCTCATTTGGCAGGGTCCTGCGCTTTCACATATGGCTTGTTCTATATCCTCCAAGTTGTAGTGCCATGCACCAAACGTGAATACTTTCCCTATCATTGAAGAGAGATATCCTCCGCTATATACTTTGTCATCTGTTTATAAAAATGTCACTTGAACAGTTCCGAACAAACTTCAAAGTACTCCATGAAAATTGGGGCTACAGGTTCAATACGGATCCCAACTATGAAGAGAGGACTGATGGTGATCTACGTACCTTTCAACATCTCACAGACTACATCATGCGGTACCTAGAGCAAGGGTTTGTAACCGAACCTGATGTACGAACGATGTTTGGTGTAGATTTTTACAAATCTGGGAGAACCTTTAACGGATCTGATGCAGCCTTAAAAACATACCTGGAACAGTGTGGACCCTTCTTTATAGACAACAGGGATGTGTGTAAAACCGCGTATGCGTATTTGAAGTCCTGTGACCCCTCAAGCACACGATGCTTATTGCAAGTTGCATTAAGATGGACTGCTGTTGTTCGAAAATACGTTAGAAGACTTGCTATAGGGAAAGATATCGAAATTAGTAGCTTCACAGATAAAATTAAAAAAGCTGCGCTGAAAGAATGTACATTATACCTTAGGAAAGAACATGCCGCCAAGTTGCAAGCGGAAAATGTCGAGGATGCAATTCGGGAAGTTCAGGATTTTGACCCTGACACAACTGCAAGCGACACATCTGAGGGGACGTCTGATGCGATTGACCTTGTTTCGTCCGATGACGAACTGGTCATTGACTTAACCAACGAGTTAAAGTTAAGACTGTAGTATTTACAAAGGGCTCATATTCACAATGCTAAGATGCTTCAAGAAGCCTGTCTCGGTGGAGAAGGCAATCAAAGAAATGCGCCAAGTGGAAGCCGTCCTGCAGGATATGATACACAAGTATGAACGCATTAAAGCAGAAACAAAGGTCCGCTTTGCAAAGGAACCAACCAAGAGAAGGAAACTTATGCATTTAAAGCGCATAAAGACATTAGAGCACCATATCGTCCAGTGTGAAGCGAAACTTATCGCATGTGTGAACAAACAGTACGCTTTAGAGCAGTTAGAGGTAAGCAAAATGCAAATAGAAGCCATAAAGGCGAGTACAAGTATATTTAAAAATTTCTCTAAATATAATCCCATACACAAGATTGAAGACCTGCAAGAAAGTATGGAAGAGAAACTAGAAGATCTAGCAGATATTTCCGAATTACTTACAACAGGCACAGTGGAATTCGACGAAGACGAACTCGTGGCAGAGTTAAATGACATGGAGGGAGAACAGATGGTCGAGGAGATGCCAGAAGTGCCGACAAAGGTGCCCACACGTAATACGTCTAGGGTAGCAGTGGCAGTTTAGCGGAATTTTATCCAGTCGAAATACCCCTGTGGTGGTGGTGGCATGGGTGGTGGTGTTCTCGGGATGTCTGTGGGCATCAGCGGTTCGTATAAACCTTGCTGTCCGATAGCATCGGCGAGTTGGGCTCGGAGGTCGGCAATTTCACGTTTTAGATACGCAATATACTCTATAAGTTGTGACATTAAATGATTTTTTTTATATTCTTATACTACTTGGTCTCCCTTCCTCGGCTCTTTACTCGGGTCCATGTACATGAGCGCACCATCGCGGACAGGCAACACACCCGCGTACGGGGTACCCCAATGACCCTTACCCTGGGTGGTAAAGGTGCCATTCGTATACTGTGCACCCCTGAAGCACACAGTATTCACCTGCTGCACCTGGTGGATGAAGGCTTCGTCGGCTCTATTCTGATCAAGTTCGTCAATATACTCCAATGAACCCAAAGCATCAGCACCCTCGAAGTGCAAAGCATCGTCCGGCTCATAGTCGCGATGGGCACCTGCAAAGCGTCCCGTAATATCAATGGCGTCCTCTAGTTTCTCCCCATCTCCACGCGGGATCTTCCAGGCAATAAGAGACTGCCTGCAGTCCGAACTTCCAAGAGTTCCCTCCTGGACAGCCTTTCCGAGGTCACCCGGAGTATCGGAGTACGCTCGTCGTTCCCCTACCCTTCCATCTACAAACCTGGCACCAGGAGGGGGTTTGAAGAACGCATGACCCTCTCCACTAATGTATCCCTGTGCAAAGCAATCGGGGATAATAGTGTAATTACGCGGTCTCTTCACTACACATTTACTGTAGAAGGTATAATTACCGAAATGCGTCTTGACAGCTACATTGTCGGAGAGCTGGAAATCATGATGTCCGTGATAGGTATTACCAAGATCCGAACCACCCTTTGCCATCAAGGCACTGTGCATAGTGTACGTCTGGAACGGTCTCATCAACAGGATATCATAATGGTGCTTGTCTGCATCTGCAGTCTGAGTAAAGTGACGGTGGTGAATGAGGAGGTCAGCTTCTTTAATCAGAGCTCCAACTGCACGAGAGTTAAACGAATCCGTCTCCAGTTCATCTTTAATCGCATCTACTCTCGTAACCAAACCACCGAGCCCTATCCTTTGTGCAAAGTCAAAGTCAGCATTAGTCAGAAGGGCAGACCACTTTGCAGCTTCTTCTTTCTTTTCCCTCGGTGTCTTTCTATCAGCAACAGCCTTTTTGCCCATCTCACTGAATGTGCTGTGAAGACCATCAAGTTTCTTCTTCAAATCTGCGAGACGTTGAGCACGTCCAAATGGATCCTCACCATTCAAAGCATTGGTGTTAGCCTCAGAGTAGGTGATCTTCACATAGTCATCCTTATCAGCAGAGTAGATGTGGATGAAGGGGTCACGGCGAAGCTCCTCACCCATTACGTCTTCAAGTTTAGGCTCAGCCATACCTGCCCGGACAGGTTTATCAAGCATAGCCTTCAATGCGTCGTTGATGGTAGACATGAGGTTATGGGGTTCCTGGGAACCCGGGATCACAAAGTACTCACCACACATACGCGGGCGAGAGGTGAGGTCAACGAACTCGTGCTGGAAGTCCACATCAAAAGACTGAGCCTCAAAGACTTTGCTGCCACGGAATGTGGAGATACCCGTACGGTCCTGAGTCAGAGCCTCGTGGGCACCGGGTCCACGCAGGTGGTACTCGGTCTCGCGAGGCGGTACCATGCTGACGTAGATACCAGCCTTGGGTGGGAGGACCAGTACATTCGGGACAATGCCGTTGATCTTCATATGATGCTTGATCTCTGCGTCCATAATGTAGACACCCTTGATGTCCTTCTGCAGGCAAGCCCACATCTGGCGCTCGTGGCGGAAGAGGGTGCGCGGACCCTTGACGAATCGGGCGAACTTCCTGCGGTACTCCTTGTAGTAGTTCTGTCCAGCGAATAACGCGTGCATTACACCAAAGTAGCAGGTGGTATGGACAGCGTCCGAGATCTGCTGCAAGTTCAACGCGTAATTCCTCCGACCCTTGTCGGTCGTCATAAAGCCATGCTCCAATTGAAAGGCTAATCCGCGTCTGACTAGATTGTCGGTGTGACGCTCGGACTCCTGCGTAACCAGTCGGGAGATCCCTTGCTCCGGGACAACGTCAGCCAAAGTGCGGTTGAACTTCCACACGTCCCAGGTGATATGCAAGTCTTCGGTGTATTCCCAAGGCAAAAGCTCACGAGTGTAGAACTCGTCCTCCTTGCGGATCATAAAGTCGAGAATATCCTCGAGTCTTTTGTTTTTGCCCTCATAAGCCTTGGGTAGGTTGAAGGTCTCATGGGAGAGCTGATCATCCGCACGGACATCTTCGTGGAATCCCTCGGGAGTACCGAAGAAGGGGTCCCACTTATTCGAGGGGGCGGTTCCTGTGGAACCAACTTCTGTAACGAATGGGGCAGCACCGTGAGACATTTTAAGTGAAAATTTCACGCTTATATATGTACACAATTTAAATGTATTTAGATGCCCCCTGAGATAAAAAATGGGTGGTGTCCTGTCTTGGGTGCAGGATTACTGGCAGGGGGAGATTTTCGTGGCTATCTTGGGATTGGACGGTGCAGGCAAATCTGCTCTGGTACACAGGCTGCAGTATGAAGATATAGAGGAACCGCTACCCACAATGGGTTTTTTCGTGCATAGTATCCGTATTAGCAACACTCTAATGAGTGTAGCCGACGTTGCGGGACAGGACGCCATGCGAAACCTGTGGTCGGTTATGTATCACCGGGCGGAGGGTATTATTTACGTGATCGACGGCAATGATTGTGCCAGACTCCCCTTGGCGGTCGCTGAGTTAAAAAAAGTGATGGAGTACCCCACTTTGGAGAGCAAACCCTTTCTGATCTTGGTGAACAAGCACGACATGGTGGCTTTTGATGCCTCTCTCGTGAAGAAGGATTTAGCACCCGGTCTGTGGAGGGTGTTTAACGTGTCGGTGAAGACGGGGGATGGGATACAAGAGGCTGTGACATGGTTCCATGCAAGCTTGGTCTGAGACTACTTATGGGGTGATGCTTATTCAAATGGGATGGTTTCCTTTACTCGTGCTTATCGTGTTTGGCATGGTGAGCATCGCCTTCATGGTACAGATGCCGAAAGAAAAACCACGACACAACATTAAGAGAGTCATTAGGGGGACGGGGGCGGATCCTGAGCATGTGGAACCTGTGGAGGATCCTGTGGAAACCAAGCCTGAGACGTCTCAAAAAAAATGGAACATATCCCACTCTGTACCAGAAACTGTTGTCTCTATAGTCACGTACGAAGAAGAACACATCAACGAAGAGTTGTTTTCTCAATATGGTACTAAAAAATGGAATGGTTGTCAGTCGTTTAAAGAAGGTTGGAATGTCAGAGAAGAACTTAGGAAACAATTAGAGAGTGTCGTTTATGTTTTTGAAGAACTCAACATAACATATGCTCTATATGCGGGTACACTTATTGGAGCGTTGCGTGATCATGATATAAACAAGCATGAAGTCGACAACGATTTGATTGTCCCAATGGAATTCAAACGAACAGAGAAGATTCGTAGAGTTTTTTTTGCACATGGGCTTCATATATTTAAAGACGGTATATATCGAATTTGTAATATTGGAGATCCGATTACTTCTATATTCCCATGGAAAGATTTGAAACCGTGGGGCAATACATATTCCACGTACACTGATTTATACTCATTTCTGCCGTTTTTACACTGCAATTCGAAAGATGTATTTTCAAGAAGCGACTGGATAAAAATACGATCATACGAGAGACTACAAATAAGTAACTTTTCAGCGATCATCCCTAATCAAATACAAGCAAGGGAATGTCTTAAAACACGTTATGGATCATGGGACATCAATAATAATGGTGAAAAGTGGAATCGTCGTGAAACATGGAAACAAAAAGTTCACGATAGGTTTGATAAGAAGCAATGATTCTTAAACATGTAGGGTTGTATCCATTATAATGAGCATAAGTATCCGATTCGCTAGCATGTAGTATATGAAACCCCAATCCCGTTAACTTCGTTTTAAATAGTTCAAAATCTACATAGCGTCTGTAGTGAGCTTTTGCATAAGAAGTCTCATGTGAACCTTCGTTCTTTTTATTTAGACCACTTGCAAGGGTATCCTTTGTGGACCTACATTCTATAGCAATATATTTACAATTAGTCTTAGAATATGCTAAGAGAAAGTCTTCTATGTCTTCAGGCACTGAATGCAGCGAAAACCTGCTATACATTAAATCATGGTTCCCGTTTATGTCTTTCATGTTAGCTTGGTGAAAAGTAACAGTCTCTGTGTCAGTAGGTTTAGCAGCTATGTCATAAGCATTTACACTACACCTTGCCCCAAAAATAAGCATCCCTCCCATTACCACTACCGACTTCCAACACCGAGTTGACATCTTTTAATGTATCTTTCACGAACATGGCAAATTTTGAAGGATTCGATGGCAAAGTTTCGCCTGCATATACCTTACTCCAGTAACTTACATCAGACATTAATGTTACATGACATGTGTTTATACTGATTCCTATTTACTTTATACTCCCTTCTCTAATGCGATTTTACTCACACTGGATCCACGTCATCTGGCTCTATAGGCTCGTAGATATATATTATCCCTTTGCCTCAAGATCATGGAACACTGTTTCATTAGTACTTTACGGTATCGTTGGTGGGTGTGATTATGCCAACCGCATGTACCCTGTTTGGCATAACAGACTCCATGCAGTCAACGAGAACCCTAATGTCGCCGATCGTTTCTCGCTCTCCGAGTTCGTGGTCGCCTTTCTCGCCAGTATCGTGTCCGCCTACTGGTTCCTCGACAACCTGCTGCCACCGTGGGCTTGGCTCATCCTGTTACTGAAGGCATGGGCTGGAGATTTCATGTTGAAGAGATTGTGGAAGAAGCACCTGTCTAAGCTCACGCAGGCTACGTACCGGCATGTCCCTGGGGTCTAGAATCAAACTGCCATTTACATCTATATAAAGTAGGATAAGCAAACCCTTTCCATTTATCAATTTCTAGCGTATCCACAAAATGTGCAATTTCTTGAATATCTACTGGCAGTAGGTCTTCACCACAGTCACATGGTGTACACCCTGTAGGTTCTCGTACGTATTCTTCTCTTGCACCAAGAGCCACATATGTGGGATTGTAATTTAGTTCCCGCACCTTTCTACCACAACAAGAGTATCCTGAGTCCACATCATAGTCCCCTGGATGATGGCAACACTCCCACCTTCCCATAGTCATCATCTTGGACGCGTACCTGTCACAGCGTGGGCACACGAACAGCTTGTCCATTTGTAAGCATATTAATAGTTAAATAGAACTAATTTCTTTAGCAACGGCTGCATATGGATATACAGATCTTAGATATTGTCTCTTCTTTTTACAATAGTCTAAAGAATGATCTATTTCTAGAGACAGCCGTGCAGATGCCCAATCTTTCCATCGATGTGGTAGTAACCAATCATCTCCATATTTCTTAGTAAGAATGCTGTTGTAGTCGGAATGACAATACATAACAACGTCTTCGAACACGCATGGGACTATTGTCGGAACATTTTGTTTTACACCAATGTCAAAGTGCACGTCTCCGAGCGAAGACCCTGAAAACTCTCTCTGATTCCAAGGCAGGGGTGATACGGTCACTCTCATATCATCAAATATGTTACTTGTTTTATGCCAGTGATCCAATGCATGTTTAGCATTGCTTACATTTGTAAATAAATCAAGATCTACATCGTAATCATACTTTATGAATTCACCACATCTCACAGCGCCCAATAAAGTGCCACCAGATAAACTATAAGGAATATTATGAGAGTTCAAGCACTGTACGAGTGACTTTAATGCACGGATAGAATCTTCACGACAACATACAGGAGTCTCTTCCCCATGCCCATGCCACTTACCCCATCGACCGCAAGAACATCTTTTTTTATGTCTTAAATAATGAACTTCTTCTAGAGATGTAGCGCTAGCCAGGCTGAAAAGTAAAAAGATCCACATTTTATCTATAATGTATTTAAACTTATACCATACACTAAATGCTGAAAACTATCGTAAACTGTTATTTCATCACATCTTTCATCCAGGAACACAATGTTCACATGTATCCAGAAACCGAGAAAAGACTACATACCCTGTGTCCGTCTGTATCTGCTCATATTGTAAATGGAGACCAACTGTATGATGGCGTAGTAGAAACTCTTCTCAACAGAGTAGACGGTACTCCAGAATGTGGCATGTACCCTGAAGAAGATGAGATACTTAGGACCATTGGTCTCAGTTGCGAACAACTACAATCCCACCCATTTCCTGTCTAGTATATCCACAGCGTGCTGCCACATGCATGACGTCTTCCCCTCTGCGGTCATCTCTCTCTCAGCCCAAGTATCTACATCTATGGCTTTCATGCTGATCACCTTAGCACGGGGTACAGACCTGTATATGCTGGCAAACTCCTCCTGGCACTTCACCTGCTTCTCCGTCTTGATTGTAATCTTGGCATTCAACCAGGTCTGACCCCCGCACTCGTGAAAGATATAGTCGTTGAAGATTTTGTCGTCTACGAGCAAGTTGTGTCCAAATACAATATCGCTGCCCCTATCACAAAATTGTTTCATATAAGACGATAGTCCCTGTACTTTTTTCCTGTAATCGTGATCATCCACGTACAGAACCCTATCAGCCGCATCAGAATGCCTTACAGAATGTCTGTATGCCACACCGGTACTGGTGTCGGATAACATCCAAGCTACCGTGAGGATGACAAAGACAAATACGAGTACCCAGTGCATTGGCTTCAACTTTTTTACCCTAGGTGTAGAAAACAATTTATCCATTCTTGTAATAGAGAACGTATAAATACAACGTGTGTATTATGAAATGTCTACACTAACACCGAAGCAGGTGGGGGATGAAATGTCCATTTACACATTTCGCCCTGGGGAACCTATGTTAAAAAAGGATTTAATGACAAGTGCTACTAAATTTTATTGTTTTGACAAGGGGCACCTGCGAATAGCTGGGATTGCGCCAGCTCAGTTCGTACCTGTTCCCGAACGTATCGTACTTGAATTTTTTGGCACAAAGTATGCTCTTAATATCCGTAAAATGGAACGAGCTATAGGTGACTATGCGTTCGGATACGACCTATTTGTTAAGAATGGCAAACGTATAGGGTCAAAACCGACACGACCCACCGTCCGATCACTATATCTGGAAAAACCTTCTGAATTTGAAACCTTCTTAGAACCTTTATCTTCTTTTTACTGTAATTATCTTAGACAATCCTTTGCAGGGGTACTCGGCATTATAGAAAGGGGTGGTAGATGGAAACAGAATATGAATTCGCTACAAAATGCAACTGATGGCAAAAGAAGAAATAGGTGGGCACGCGCTACTAGAGATATATATGTCAGGCTGCGTGGTTTTGACAAGCTAAACCCTTCGAACCCCAGAGCCACGCCACCGCCTTACGTTATCCCATACCCAGCAATTGTTCCAGCGGTTGTCCAACCAGCTGCACCTGCAGTGCCTGCTCCCACTGCAGAAGAAATAAAAGAAGAGAAAGACGTAGATATGCTGGATCGTACAAACATGGGAAGGAGTCGTAAATATAGGAAAGTTTTATTACACATGGCACCGTGGAAAAACTGCATACGGACAGTGAATCCATTTGTATCACAAGCTTACAAGACAGCCTATATGTCAGCACAACATTCGTTCGAACTTAAATATGTCACATTCAAACAGCGGATACAGGCTAGGAGGAGTGTATTCAGAGCAGAGTGGTCTGCGTTTAAAGCATTCAAAGACGACCAACGGTCTGTGAAGCCGAGTCTACCATTCGTTGAAGCTCCAAGTCCTGAAAACTTCGACAAAGAATGGAGAGAATTTATTTTTGGTATGAAGCAGGAGATGAAAAATATCGAATTCCAACCCATACGTGGAGCCCAGGCAGTCGTAGCAGCTCAAACGATACAAAGAAAAAGAGCAACAGATCCAAATATTTCTACTATACCCGTCAAACCCATTGTTAGACCAGCTGTAAAACCTACGGTTATAAAACACTTGGAACCAGTTATAGCAACGCCTCCCATGGTCTTGCCCAAATTATATTTGGAGAACCCCAGATCAGCTGTAATACACGTACGTCACCATACGGCAGACCCAGAACTACTCATGATAGAAAGCGATCTCAAATATGCAGAAAGGGTTATGGTTAAATAGACTATATAAGTATCCTTCTGTGTAAAAAATGCGCATGCTACTGGCTTTTCTGGCAGCGGACAGTGATTTGTTGGAATCGCATGTTCTTAACAAAGCAGCCGCTTGGGCAGCTAGTGGGGATAATCCTATGATACACAGCGAAATACTCTTTGTTGATCGGGAAACAGAAGATGGGTTTGTAGGAAGATCGTGCTCCATTCACTATGGAGGAAAAGTTTTTTTTCAGCAAAAAAAATTTAGTCGCAATCAGTGGAGGTTTCGAAGTGTGAATACTTCTGCTGCACAATTACAGGCAGCGTTGAAATTCTGCCAAGACCACGTTGGTGAACCCTTCAACAAAGTTGGGTTTTTCATGCAGCCTTTTACTGGAAAACGGCTTGCAAAAAAAGCATGGTTTTGTAGCGAAATTGTAGCAGGGGCTCTAAACGCAGCTGGGTTTAATATTGAACCTTCGCTGCACCCGCAGGCTCTTTTTGAAAAAGTGGCGGATAGGACGACACCAGATTGCCCTAGAGCACTAGAGATGAAGTTCTAGGTAATTGTAAAAAGCAGAATAGGTCAGAACACACGATGTCAGTACACATGGAATATAAAGATACACCATATTATTTAACATCCAGTACGAGCGTATACATGTAATCATCACCCCCATCAAACCGGCAATGCCATATAATTTTCTGTCATATATATCCCAAAAAAAGCACCACACCACCCACCCTAACCAGTAAATCGGATCCAATGTGTTTTGCATGAATGCGATGTCAATTAAACTAAGCCACTTAACCCTACCGCTAATTTTCATTTTCCTTTTCGCACAAAATCTAGATAAAAACAAGACAAGGACTTGGAGCGCGAGCATTTGAAAATTTTACGAACTATTTATACGGTGTACATGTCTTCGAGTAAAACACACAGAAATGAACTTTGACGAGCAGTTTGAACAACAGTTAAAGCAACCCGCTCATGGATTTCTCATCACACACAGAACAAAAAGGCAAAAAGTCAATGCTGAGTCATTCCCTGAGGTTATGGAAATGCAGGGGGATTTTAACAAAACGGTAAAAACCACAGTCCCACAGGCTCATTTTTTCAACCGTGACAACCAAAACAATGCCTACAAATATGTTTCACCACATGACATATCATTTGTACAAAAACAGCTTCACAAAACACCGATTGCTAATTTTGACATGAACAAAAACCAACGAGTAGATAAATATAGAGACGCAATTGAACCTGTTACACGTAAGTATGAAGAAATGTTTATGTCTGAGCCCGCTGGAGACCAGCGCCAATGTGCCATGGAAGAAGCATGTGAAGGAAGATGTATACCACAATCGCCCGAGAAATTCATCTTGCGAGAATTTCTACTACCTTCGCAATTGAAACTGTACGAAGAAACCAGAAGATATCCCATACAAAGATCGCCATGCATACTATGCAAAAGGCTTCAAATTGCAAGGATGGTAGTTTCTGCAAGAGCAGCCGGGACCGGGATGAAGGATGATTGTCTAGTTCAGGATTATTACAATTTTGTAAACATTCCTGGTGAATACGAACTTAAAGATTGCTTACTATCGAAAAGATCTGTATGGGAAGGGTTGGTTTCTCCTGTAGTCCTGCATGTTCGCAACGCATACAAGTTCGAATTGAAAAACGGAAAGAAAACATATACGCAATGGAAGGTGCCTTTTTTAACGCGTCTGCCCGGGTCCAGCTCGGGCACTACCCTTTCCTCAACACAGACATGTTAAGTGATTATTTCATAGGGCATGAATATGAATACATATTTACAAGATCGTTTTCCCAAATTGCATATATGATAAACAATGAACCATCAAAAATATGGAACCCTTCGAGAGGTGGACGCATCTACAATGCTATCGGACACATTCTCGACAGATTACAAATAGTATACAAAACTACTACGGGTGAACTACAGTATCTTATTGGAATCAAACAAGACATGTTTATTCCATTAATGATATACATGGAACAAAATGATACTTCGGACGAACACATGTGCGAGGACAATGGTGAAGGTGCACCTATAGAAAAACTACTACCTAGAAAAGCCTTCCACGAGGGCACACTGCCAGATAATATCTCTGATCTTATGAAATGTTCTTTCTGGTCCGACAACGGGAAGATGGACCCAATCGTGCATTTACTAAGCAAATCTACACCACAGAGGTGTCAAATCAGAAGCCTAACTCTAATCATGCTCAATTATTGTAAGCTACATGATAACGTATACGACTTTGTTGTGAATGCTCTCAGATGCTCAATGCTAGGTGCATATAGGGGGAGCAGACGCCCCTCGATACATATCCGGAGGGAAATATACACTGTGTTCGACAATATGTCCAGGAAAGAATTTCTAGTTTTCATGCAGAATAGACACCAACAGTTGCTATTCTTCACCATTAAGGAATACTTAATTTTTGCAGCCCAACACATACCTGCATTGCACAAGGAACTAGAGATACGATACAAGTGGAAGGAATTTGAAAAGAGGGTTACCAGCACGATGGACACTGTGCGTTCCATGCTAACAACAGACAATCTTATGTCCTTCGTTGGAGTTGAAAGATATCTTACAAGTGTCACACGCCTACAGCCTCATTTATATCGACCAAGAAAACACGCATTTTGTAGGGTCATTATGCACGAATGCGAACACCATGACGACACTTCGGGGAACGCTTCTGCAAGGCACAGGCACTGGAAACTTATGCACGACATGCTTATAAGAGAGCCACTTGCACCCATGCCCATTGACTGGCTGCAACTGTTTAATATACCAACTGAACATGTGAAAACATTAAAAGAGTTACAATACTCATACAACACCACCGGGATCAGAGGAAATATTCGGACTTTTATCACATCGCTGGACCGGGATCATTTCGAAATCATAAGAGCCCTAGCAAGAGCATATGACAGGAAAATAAATATTCGCATGTTCACACTCCCTGTCCATATTACGATAAGACAAATCAGAGCGCTGCGACAGATGCATAACATACCAAATGGTGAGCCCCTACACGACACCATAGGTAAAACATTAATATGTGTTGAGTGCCAGCAATTCAAAGGGTTTGTAGCTCTTAGAACTGCAAAGAAAGTACACAATATACATGCTTATGGTCAGACTAGAGTTCTCGTAGATGACGATACTGGGAACCTCTATTGTGGGAAAAAAAACGACAAAGTAGACAAAAAAAGAGATGTACTAACATACGACTGGGAAAAGCAAGCGAAACAAGAAGAACAGATGGATAGAAAATCTGCAAAGGAAAAAAGAAAAGAACAAACAAACAGTCTCTGTAAGCAGGGGGTACTGCAAAGGATATCACTTATAGGAAATATGCTGCAGTTCTATGGTACATTATATACCATCTGTCCACAGTGTGCCAACTTCATGAAATACGACCCGAAAAACATGTACAATGGGTTTTACTGCGGATGCTGCATGGAAAATGGTCATTTGTTTAGAGACATACGTTGCGAATGGTGTAAAACTAAAACACACTTGGAAAACATAAAGGTTGTTGGTGATAAAAAAACAATACACCTGTGCAAATCGTGCCACAAACCCTGGATTCGGAACGCTACTGGTGTTTTAACCATAGAAATGATACGTAAGGGACTAAAAGAAAAGTGGAAAAGACTACAATCAATTTAACCTTTTAATTTTAAAATGACTAAACCTACCACAACTAACAACGAAATAATATCAACCCATGGTATTAAAAACACTTCAATATCTTCTTCTACGCGAACATGCGACATGATTATGTAAATATTAATCCTATAAATAATCATCCATATTACAATAATGTCTGACGAGGAAAAAATACAAATCGCTGCGCTTGGAATTTTAGGAATACTCGGTCTCGACAGTGTACGAAGAGGTCAAGCCCCCAGCAGTGCAGACGACTCTGGCTCTGACATGGACACCGAGCTCGACGAGTCTTCCGAGTCGGGCGACGACGACCTGTTTGGCGACGAGGACGACGAGGAAGAGGAGGAAGCGAAAGCGGAAGAGGAGGAAGAGGAGGAAGAGGAGGAGGAAGAGGAACGCCAGAGAGCGAAAAAGCGTGCCACTGCTATAAGAAATGACAACGATGTTTCTGATATAGATGGTCTATTTGCTGCCATTGATACAAATAAGGATAAATTCATCAGCAAGATTGAATTCGTAAAAGCTATCCGTAGAAATGCCAATGTTCAAAAACTATTCGGATTAAACCGGGTGAGAGAGGGCGAAACTCGCGATAAAATGGAACGAATATTCCAAGAAATTGATATCCTTCCGGAAGACAGAGTTTTGTCCAAAGACGAGTTTATTATATACATGGTCAGAGGTGGTAACAAGTTACGTAAAATGATGACACCAATAGAAGAAGAACCGATAGAAGAAGAACCGAAAGGTCCTATCCTCAGTATAGACGATAAGATGAGCGATGATGTTATAGCCCAATATCGTGAAGCATTCAGTAAATACGATACGGACAGGTCTGGTTTCATATCTCTTTCAGAGCTTGCGAAAGGATATACGCTTGCAAGTTTGGATTTTCAAACTGCACAGGAAGCCATGGGCGAACGTGATCTTGATGGGAATGGGAGCCTTTCCTTCGAAGAGTTTTTAACATGGGGTCTGGATACCAATGCATTAGAGCAATGGGGGGATGAGTTTGAGGAGGCTAAATCTGCGGAGGCTGAGCCACCCCCCGTGCGAGTCCCAGACACTCAGCCTAGTATCGAAACTATCAAAAACGGTTTGGCGGGGGTGGTGGTACCAGAGTCGTCGAAGACGAGGAAAAAGCCAAAAAAGCTAGCTGGTGAAACTTGGACCAAACAAACAGCCAAGGACAACATGGTAAAAGCTGGTCTCATCATTGGTGATAGTTATGTTTTGAATGAAGAAAATCTTAACGATTGGAAGAAATTTGTTAAATTAGCTGGCAAAACGACAGGGAAACATATGAGTTTCGTCTACCAGAGTGTATTAACAGGAATGATGGGTAAGAAAGCTCTTCGCAAAACCAATACTGGAAAGGACAAAAATTACACTTTTGCCGAGCTGGAAACAATGCTTAAAGACAAAACTATATATCAAAACATATTTGGACGAAGAATAACAACAAAAACGAAAGCAAACGGCACGTCATACTCCAGCCAACCGAATGACAAAGCTACACTAAAAGATATATGTTTAGAACTATTAGAGAGATACGATCCTGACGACCCCATATTCAAGGCAGAAAAGTCTAAGAAGGCAGAAGAGCCTAAGAAGTCTAAGAAGGCAACAGGGAAGACTGGTGCTGCA
>Ga0209630_10000841_pt1 | contig 34755 bp, 30 predicted proteins | sample COG_01_FD_184745 | JGI IMG/M metagenome (GOLD analysis project Ga0209630, IMG submission 184745) | Pelagic Microbial community sample from North Sea - COGITO 998_met_01 (SPAdes) (version 2) | ecosystem: Environmental > Aquatic > Marine > Neritic zone/Coastal water | place: Helgoland, sampling...
CCCCCCGGTAACGCGAACCCGTGAGATTATCTATGTGGACAATTCAAGCTCTCGCAGTGCCACGCCCGTTGCCAGCGGCCGGCGTCTTCTGCGCGACCTCGAAGGCAATTGCTTTGAAAGAATTGTCGATGAACAGGGCAATGAAATTCGTGTACAGCTTGAAGCGGAGCAGTGTAATTTCTAGACAGATAGAACTGGGTCTGCGCTATACTTCTCTACCGTCGAATGCTTAATCGGTTAAGAGTTGTTTACGAGTTATGAGAAGACTTAGCGCAATCTGCACACTCCTATTTTCTCTTGTTGCTTGCACCAGCTCCCCACTGGACAGACGTCAGGTGGTGCTCTATTCCGATGCCGATATGGCGCGGCAGGGAATTAGTGCCTACCGCGAGATGCAGGCCGAGATACCGGCAACGAACAATCCCCGAGAGCTTCAATACGCCCAGTGCGTCGCCAACTATGTGGTAACGGCTCTAGATCCGGAAGATCAGTCTCGCTTCGACTGGGAGGTCACGGTATTCGACAACGAGCAAGCGAATGCCTTCGCTTTGCCGGGCGGAAAAATTGGCGTCTATAACGGCCTATATAGCGTTGCTGTCAACCAACATCAATTAGCCGCGGTGATGGCGCACGAAGTCGGGCATGTTTTGGCCAATCACAGCAATGAACGCGCCAGCCAATCGGCCCTGCGAAGCGTAGGCGTGGCCGCCGCGCAGATTCTCGGCGCCTCCGATACGACGCTGCAGGTTTTAGATGTGGGTTCGCGCTACGGCATCTTCCTGCCTTTTAACCGCACTCAGGAGAGCGAAGCCGATGCCATCGGTGTTGTTCTAATGGCAGAGGCTGGATTCAACCCCGAAGAGAGCATCAACCTGTGGATGAATATGAGCGCAGATGGTGGCCCGAGGCCTCCCGAGCTTCTATCCACTCACCCGTCGCCTTCTTCGCGCATGGCTGAATTGAGGCTTCTCATGCCCGCGGCAAATACACTGAGGGATTCTGCGAGAAGCCAGGGACGCAATCCTGATTGCGTTCTAAACTAGCTGCCAGCACGCTGCAATTCCTCCTCTCTCCAACGCCAATATCGAGCGCTTATAAGCTTTCTCCAATATAGTAAAGTAATAACTTTAGTATGTTAGGAAGGTCTCAGAGCAGCGTTTTATTGACGGAGATGTCCCCCTTAAGCAGTTGGCCCTGCGCAAGCCAAATCTCTTGAGATTATCTACATATGGTGGTATTATCTGGCCCAACGCAAGATAATGATTTCTTCATGTTTTGCAATCACTCCGGCGCAGTCGCCACGCCTCACTCTGCGCCGAGGTGCTCCTTGAGACTTCCCACCCTCTGGACCCTTCGGGTCTGGGGGGAGGGAATGTTTTAGGATCCTACTCTCGCAGCTAACCCACTACCTGTTAGAAAAATTTCACTTGCCTAGACGGTATGACCCGCACCTAATTCGCGAGCCCTGGATCCAGCAGGTTTAGATCAGCTCTACGCAACCGATAGAAAATAGGAATGGGACTCTCGCTGTATAGGGCATAATGTCAGGCTATTGATAAGACACAGGAAATAAACCAGCACCATGAGCACTGTCTCAACTGCGGACATCCGCTGTCGGGCAACTATTGTGGGAACTGTGGGCAGGAGGCGAAGGAACTGCGACGCCCCTTCTTCAAGCTAAGCCGAGAGGCTGTTCAATCTCTCTTCGAATTGGATGGTCGCGCCTTTCGCACCCTATTCTATTTGCTCACCAAGCCAGCATTCCTGTGTACTGAATATTTCAATGGTAGACGCATTCGCTATAGTACACCGCTGCGACTGTTCTTAGTAATAAGTGTCTCATTCTTTCTGCTGGTTAGCTTCTATAGCTCGGTGCAGTCCATCGAGAACGCCCTAACTGAAAGTGAAACCGAAGAAGCCACAGGGCAAGACATTGCGACCACTCCAGACGATGAGCCACTCATTAGAATCGGAACCGATGTAAATGTGGAGGATGACCCATTTTCTAGTTTTGGAGACGAGTTTGTTGACGAAAATGACGAAGAGAATGACATAGAAGGGATATTAGCTTTTGTTGATGCAATCAACCTACCCTTCTTCGATGCACAGACCAACGTGAATCTGCGCAGGGTAATGCGCGCTCAAGCCGAGGAGAATGTAAATATACTGCTAGAGAACCCTAGCGAGTTTTTACGGGGCTATCTGGAATATATCACCTTCTTTATTTTGTTTATGATTCCGTTGCTGGCCTTTATCCAGAAAATAATTTACTTCCGCACGGGACACTACTACGTAGAACATCTAGTGCTAACGCTACACAACCACGCGTTCATCATTCTAGTCGTGTTCGTCAACATGCTTAACGACATGATAGCGACAAGTGAGCTGCCGATTATCAGTCCTGTATTTGGCTACCTAGGTGCTGCTGTATATATATGGATGTGGGTTTAGCTATACATGAGTCTGAAGAATTATTTCCAGCAGGGTTATGGCATAACCCTGCTGTAATACATAATAACTACAATTTTTTACGGCATGGCTTTGGCTGTCGGCATCTTCATATTTTCAGGCATTCTTTTTTTCCTGTTTTAGATGCTTCTTACTACGCCTTTTCGTTAAGAAGCATTAAGTCTCTTTGCTGACATGCACGTCCATTTGCGGGAATGGGAAAGAGAGACCCGCATCGCCAAAAGTCTTGTACACATCTTCATTCATCTTGAAGAATACGCCCCAGTAATCAGGTGCGTTTACCCAGACCCTAACCACAATATTTACCGAACTGTCGGCAAGAGTTTTTAAGGCCATGAAAGGCGCCGGATCTTTCAGGATTCGCTCATCGGCCGCGATCAATTTATTCAACACCTCATAGGCCTTGTCGACATCATCACCATAGGAAATTCCAAATTCCCAATCGACCCGACGGGTTTCCTGCGTGGAATAATTGATCATAGACCCTGTAGCTAAAGGACCATTGGGAATCAATACAGTCTTGTTATCGGGAGTAGTTAAGATAGTGACAAATATCTGTATCTCTTTGACCGCTCCCGTATAGCCTTGCGCCTCAATCACATCGTCGACTTTATAAGGCTTGAAGAAGAGTATCATCACGCCGCCTGCAAAATTCTGCAGGGTACCGGATAGCGCCAAGCCAACCGCCAAACCAGCAGCACCGAGTATGGCGATGAAGGATGTCATCTCAACGCCCAACATGCCTAGGGCCGTGATATAGACCATCACCTTCAGCAGGATGGCGACCATGCTTCCCAGGAAGCTAGTAAGAGAAGGGTCGACTGCGCCCTTGTTTAGAAGTTTCTTTGTGAGCGAGACCAGCATGTTCGCAATAAACAGCCCCACTAGAAGTGTAACTAGAGCAGAGACCAGCTTTATGCCATAAGGAATTGCCAGTGCGGTGAGTTCCGCGGCATTAAATTCCATAGTGTTACCTTTATTAGTATAAGTTTTCTAGAATAAATCGGGGAAGGTCAATTCATCTTCTCCCACAGGCCTAGCAATTACTTTCCTGTTTTATGGGCCAATACGAATTGTTTTCTCAGTTCAAAGCTTCACAGATTTGCGCGAGACTCCTCTTATGATTCTTTACAGGGACTTCAGGAATGCCAGTAATTGCTGCTGTTCCTGCGCAGCCAGATTGGCATAGTTATCGGGCATTAGTGACTCTTGTGAATCTCTAACCGCTTTTACCCGCTCCTTGAAATAGGTCACCCAGCGCCGGCCATCCTCGCTCTGAATCTGTACAGCTAGCTCAGAGTCGTTCCTATAGCGACCTCGAACTACGGTACCGTCTTCCTGCTCGACTTCTTTTGCCTCGAATCCATTAACGATCGTTGCGGATGGATTCATCAAGGCCTGCATCAGTGCATCATCGTCCAATCGATTGCCAAGGCCATCTAGCGATGGACCTACACTCCCCCCCTTATCACCATAAGAGTGGCACGTGGCACAATCGGCGGAACCATTGAACAGCTGCTCGCCCGCTATGACGAGAGGGTCATCACTGGGGCCGGAGTCACTATCGTCCAGGTTCAAGGCTGGCTTTCCCTGCAGGTTGCGAATATAGCTAGCGATATCGAAGATTTCCACTTCACTAAGCGAACCTTCCCAGGCAACCATGCCAGTACCCGCACGACCATCGGTGATAACATCGATAAGCTCTTGATCCAGCAATCTATTCGCCGGACCATCGGTCAGAGGCTTGCCCATTGTCTGACCTTCGCCCAGAGCGCCATGACAGATCTGACAGTAGGCATTGTAGAGTTCCTGACCCTCACCAACACCGGCGAAGGAAGCCGCCGACGCCATGCTTAAAGCAGCAGCGACTATCACTATTTTGATACTCAGCGTCGGTAGTAATACAGCAGATAATTTCAATTTAGTCTTCCATCTCTTTACGTGTATTTGTCTGCGTTCTGTTTATCTTAGTTCCAGCAATCCAGAGTCAGAGGCTAAACAGAATATAGTTGCCGGTAGCGATACCCGTAGCAACACCTGCGCGTGTCACAGGATTGCGTGTGCCGGAGGCGACGCCCAGGTATTGCTTGCCATCGATTGTGAAGCTAGTCGGTGGCGCATAGATGCCACTTCCAGTCTGAAACTTCCATAGGACTTCACCTGTCTCATCGTTCATGGCGTAGACGTGTCCATCTGGGGCGCCTGAGAAAACGAGTCCGCCGCCAGTGGACAGCGTGCCTGCCCAGTTGAAGTTACCCGGCATCTCTTTCTGCCAGGCGATCTCTCCGCTAAGCATATCGAAGGCCACCACCCATCCGGTACCCGTGGTATCGAACTGTGGAATACCACCCAGGTCCATGGTGCCGGGCCGGCCTTCGCCGTCGCGACGAATAAAGCGCGTCCCCCACTCGGTAGTAGGGATATAGAGCATATGTGTGTCTGGGCTATAGGAAGCCGGCGGCCAGTTCTTGCCGCCGTATAGACCAGGGAAAACCATGGTATCTGCAGGTTCATACAACTCTTGCTTCAGTACTGGCTTGCCGCGCTCATCACGCTCAGCCCAGTTCACTCGCGTGTACTCGCCGGCATAGAGAAAGTCGCCATTCATACGATCGAGTGCGTAGACGTGCCCATTTCGGGAAACTTGCACAATCATCTTGCGCATTTGCCCGTTAAACATCTCTTCGATGATCATCGGCTCGGACGTAGAATCGTGATCGAATTCATCTCTTGGCGATGTCTGGAAGTACCAGCGTAGATCGCCGCTATCGGCATCCAGGGCAACTACAGAGTTGGAATACAAATTGTCTCCGGCTCATTGTCTCCGGCTCTTACCGCGTTGTTGATGTCTGGCCAAGGGTTACCTGTGCCCCAGAAAACCATGTCAGTTTCCGGGTCATAGGTTCCCGTTACCCAGGTAGGTGCGCCGCCTGTCTTCCAGGAATCTCCCAGCCAAGTCTCATTGCCCGGCTCGCCTTCGGCGGGGGTGGTGTAGAAGCGCCAGCGACGCTCACCGGTATTTACATCGTAGGCATCGATATAGCCGCGAATGCCGTATTCACCGCCACCCACGCCGATTAGAACCATGTCCTTAACGACTAGTGGCGCGCCTGTTACGGAGAAGGACTCGCGGTGATCGCCGACCTCCGCATCCCATAATTGAATGCCTGTAGCAGCATCGAAGGCCAATAGATGCGCATCCAGAGTGCCCCAGAATACCTTGTCTTCATGGAGCCCTACGCCCCGATTATGCGGGCCGCAGCACAGATCGACATTCTCGAAGTCGTGGTCATAACGCCATAGTTCATCGCCGGTTAGGGGATCAACAACTAGCAGGTGGCTGTTCGCCGTAGTCAGGTACATGCGGCCATCGTTAACTAGAGCGGTAACTTCATAGGCACCCCCGGTTACGCCATTTTGCTTGATCCAAACGGGTCGAAGGTTTGCCACGGTGTCGCGGTTGATCTGGGCATCGGGCATATAGCGCCAGGCGCCGTAGTTCTTGCCATAGGTAACCCAGCGATCAGAATAGTCCTGGGCATTTTCCAGAATCTCGGTAGTCACGTTCTGGGCTGTCGCCGCCGATGAAAATAGACCCATACCGAGCAGTACGAGCAATGACTTTGAAAATTTACTCATTTGATTAGCCTTCTTTAGCGATAAATAGCTGATTTTTTGCGGTTACAGCAGTAGGCAGGCGAAACTGTGTCGCCGGCAAACCGGAGCACAATTAAGCTATAAACCCCTACTAGTGTCAATTCGGATACCCCGAAATTGCCCCTATTTGGCGCCAAATAGCCTAGAATTGGCGCGTGATCTAGCAAATTGCACAAAAATCAGCTGCGTCATATCATCAGGCCTTCTACGGCCCGCTTCGGCAGCCTAAATAATAAAAACAAGGATACAAAATGATCGTCTACGGTGTTGCTCTGCTCTCTGCCTGTTTGATTCTTGGGATGCTACTTGGGGAGGCCTTAGGTGTGGCGCTCAATGTCGAGGCCAACGTGGGCGGCGTGGGAATCGCCATGCTGTTTCTGGTGCTCGCCAGCAATTCGGTTAAGTTCAAGTCATTGGTCGATGGAGCTTCGGGTGCTGGAATTCAGTTCTGGTCTGCCATGTATATTCCCATCGTTGTAGCCATGGCCGCCAGGCAGAACGTTGTTGCGGCATTTGAGGGGGGTATGCTGGCCGTGGTTGCGGGCGTCGCCGCAGTTATCGTCAGCTTCGCACTGGTGCCTGTTATCAGCAAGATCGGCGGCAGCAAGGTTTCGATCGAGGAGAAGCAATAATGGAAATCCTCGAAACAGTTTTCGTTCGCAACTCGCTGGTCGTTGCCTTCGCCGTTATCGGCATTACTATTTGGCTTTCGTATTTTCTGGCGGACAGATTGACCAACGGCCGGATTCACGGCTCGGCAATCGCAATCGCTCTGGGCCTAATTGCCGCCTATTTCGGTGGGCGGGCAACTGGAGGCAGTACGGGAGTTGCTGACATCACTCTGTTAGGGGGCATAGGCTTAATGGGTGGCGGCATGATGCGCGACTTTGCCATCGTTGCTACGGCCTTCGGCGTGAAATTGAGCGAATTAAAGAAGGCCGGTTTAGCTGGCGTGGTATCGATCTTCGCGGGCGTTGTCGTTTCATTTATCGTAGGCGCTGTGGTTGCCGTGCTGTATGGATACACCGATCCGGTTACAGTCACCACTATAGGGGCGGGCGCCGTAACCTATATCGTCGGCCCGGTCACCGGCTCAGCATTGGGTGCTGAGTCGGATATTATCGCGCTAAGCGTAGCGGCAGGACTCATAAAGTCGATCCTGGTAATGATAGGGACGCCGCTGGTTGCGAAGTCAATTGGTCTCGACAATCCACAATCGGCAATGGTATTCGGCGGGCTAATGGGCACTACCTCAGGGGTCGCCGCAGGATTGGCAGCGACCGATCCGAAGCTCGTACCCTACGGCGCAATGACAGCGACTTTCTATACTGGTGTAGGATGCCTGTTGGGCCCCTCGATCTTATTTTTCATCGTCAACGCCGTACTCTAATATTTCAAAGAACGTAACAACATGAAACTTTTAACGGCGTCGGCTCGATTGCCCGATGTCGCAGTATAAGGAAAGGCTAAGAATGTCAGATCAGAATTTTCCGCATCTAAATAATTCCAATAACAAGACAGCTTTAGTTGAGGACGACAACAGCTATAGCTATGCCGAGCTCAATCAGCGTATCGATAAATTCGCCACTGGATTGCTGAATGGCAAGGACGATCTGAACGAGGAGCGTATCGCCTTTTTTATTCCAGCCAGTATTGAATACGTGACTACCATGCATGGCATATGGCGTGCCGGTGGAATAGCTATTCCGCTCAATGTCGCATCGGCCGTCGCCGAGTTAGAACATTATCTCAGCTGTGCAAGTGTGACGCGCATGGTCGCAAACGGTAAGTATCAAGAATCACTTCGCGAACTCTGTGCACAGCTCAATATCGAACTGGTCAGCGTCGACGACGTTATGGCAGAGAAGGCTGGAGCCTTACCGACGATTCTCGCAGAACGTCGAGCGATGATTCTTTTCACTAGCGGTACGACGAACAAGCCCAAGGGTGTTGTGAGTACGCATAAGACTATTCGCGCCCAGATTACTACGCTTGTCGAAGCATGGAGCTGGACCGATCAGGATTCCATTCCACTATTTCTTCCACTTCACCATATTCATGGCATCATTAATATTCTAAGCTGCGGCCTGTGGGCGGGCGCGACCGTGCACCCGTTTGCGAAATTCGATATTCCGAAAATTACGGCACAGATTGTTGCAGGCACCTACAATGTCTTCATGGCCGTGCCTACTATCTATGTAAAACTTATTCAGTACTTCGACACCATAGATGCCAGTGAAGTAAGCAAGATTTGCGATGGCTTCAGGCCTATGCGTCTAAATATATCTGGCTCCGCCGCCTGTCCGGTTAAACTCTTCAATCAATGGAAAGAACTAACCGGCCAGGTATTACTGGAACGCTATGGCATGACGGAGATCGGCATGGGTCTTTCTAACCCTTACATTGGCGAACGACGTGCCGGACATGTCGGACAAGCACTGCCGGGAGTAGAGGCGCAACTCTTCGACGAAGACCATAATCCGATTAGCGAGGAAAACACTCCGGGCGAGATTCGCATCAAGGGTGATAACGTATTCCTCGAGTACTGGGACAATGAGAAAGCTACGAAGGAAAGTTTTCACGACGGCTGGTTCTGCACCGGCGATGTCGCTGTCGTTGATGACGGTTACTACCGCATCATGGGTCGCTCCTCCATCGACATTATCAAGTCTGGTGGCTACAAGTTATCCGCTCTGGAAATTGAGGGCACATTACTTACCCATGAGGATATAGCGGAGTGCGCCGTGATCGGAGTCGAAGATGAAACATGGGGAGAATCTGTCATGGCGTTCATCGGCCTAAAGCCTGGCGCATCAATGGAGTATGCGGACCTTAAGAGTTGGTGTGATGGTAAGATGTCTTCTTACAAAATACCGAAGGCAATAAAAATTATCGATGCTCTGCCGCGTAATGCGATGGGCAAAGTGACCAAGCCTGACTTGAAGAAATTGCTGTAGTTCAGTTGTTACGACGTCCGATGTTTTGCGATTTTATCTTGGTTCGAACGAGCTTAAGTTAACATTTTTCTAGGAGCCAAAGTAATGAAAAAATTAGGCGACACCATAGAACAAACTTTTCGCCTTGCGGTCTTATTGTTAATGTTACCAATAAATTCTCAGGCGGCGGAAACCTTGCAAGAAATTAAGCAGAAATTTGTAGGAGATTTCGAACTCGTTAGCTACTTTCAGTTCCCCGAGCAGGGAGACGCTATCGATATGAATTACGTGGGTCGATTAAGCTACGATGCTTTTGGCAATATGTCTGGCCTGGGCATGCCCCGAGACTTGCCAGAACGAAACCGAGACTCGCAGGAGAGAATTACCGGGGGTTTTGCCTACTGGGGAAAGGTTTCATTCGATGTTGATAACAGCATTGTGATTCATCACGTAGAAGGATCTCCCATGGTGCCGGAATGGGTGGGTGGTGAGAATGTGCGTCATTTCGAGTTCAGTGAAGGCTTTCTAAAGCTCTCCCTAAAGAACGCTTCCGGGCGAACCACGGGTACGCTTAGCTGGAGAAAGCTACCCTAAGCCCTCTATCTGAAAGTATTAGTTCATATACGGGTCTTATTCGAGCGCTGGACACTCTCTCAATACCCGGATTTACGTTAAGCCATTTAGACAAGGAAATTTGATGGAATCGATCTACTACGTGCTCTGCTGGCATTGCCACCGTCGCTGCAAGCATTGCTATGAGTCCCGCTTTCGCCCCTATATCAGGGATGAACTCGAAGATGTTGTGAAAGAAGCGGAAACCAATTTCCCCAAGATCATCGCCAACCTTCCTCCGCGCATGACGTTTCTTGAGCCGAGTGATGATTCCAAGAGCCCCGATTCTTATACTGAAAAAACTGGCAAGATAATTTTATCTGGCGGCGATGTGCTCACCGAACCGGTGCGCGAACGAATCCTCTACCCTGTGCTTGAGGCGCTGCAAGAGAAGTATAAGGACAATGGCGGCATAAAAGTCGTGGTGCAGACTACGGGCGATCTACTAACGCCGAAGATTATCGAAGAGTTGCTGAGCCGTGATGTCTGGTCAATTTCGGTCTCCGGGATGGATGACTTTCATGTTGGCATGGAAGGCGACAAGAAGAACGTTCTGGCCGAAAAGGTGATAGCGATGCTTGAGGCTGCCGGCATTAAACAGGCCGACGGAGAACCTGATGAGCGTATGTTAGAGACGGGACCCATCTTCAGCATGTTCGGTGCTAGTGAAGATTCCTGGATAGGTAAGTTATGGCCCCGTGGTCGTGCATGGAAGAATGGGCTTTCTCGGGCGACTATCGAAGATAAGGCGACTATCGAAGATAATTTTTGCAACGCATGGTCTGGCGGACTGAATTTTCTACAACACGGCTATGCAGGTTCTGAAGTATCAATCGATCCAACCGGAGATGTTTATCCCTGCTGTATCAAGACAGCTCACCCTCTGGGCAATCTGACCGAAGAACCGCTAATAGAAGTTCTCGACGACCTTGCGGGCATCCCGGCGATAGACGCTATCAACGCCGGGCGACCGGAACGCATGGGATTGACCCACGGCTGGGATGAAGCCAAGTTTATCGCGGAGTCAGCAACTACCACACCGACCGGTGATGACTACGAAAATTTCTGCATTGGCTGCGATAAGTTCCATGTGGAAGTATTGGGCTCAGTACTCGATGAAAGACGTCGCGAGCGTCGCGCTCAGCGTCTGGGCGTTCTCGCGAGCACAGGTTAATTTCTTGTTGGCTTTTGTACTCTGAGAATCTAATGGAAGCGCCGGAAACTCATTCTTTCTCCATTCGATTTATTCTGCTAGGCATACTCTTGCAGCTGACATCGCCTGCCACAGCGCAATCGATAGACCTTTCTGATTGGCAATCGTTGGAGCGGCAGGCGCGTGGTGAAACCGTTTACTTTAATGCCTGGGGCGGCGAACCAAGAACCAACAACTACTTAGCCTGGGTTAGCGAGCTGATGCTTGAACGCTATGACATCACTTTGCAGCATGTGAAGATCTCAGATACGGCCGAAGCAGTCTCCAAGGTCGTAGCGCAGCGGCAAGCCGGCAACGATGACAATGGAAGCATCGACCTGCTGTGGATAAATGGCGAAAACTTCGCCGCGTTGAAGGAAAACGATCTACTCTACGGCCCCTGGGCGGAGTCGTTGCCCAATTTCAAGCTTGTTAATGCCGACCGCTTTCCCGAGATGCTTGAGGATTTCACTGTGCCCACTCAGGGCTTTGAGTCGCCATGGACTCGCGCACAACTTGTCTTCTACTACGACAGCCAATGGCTAGCAGAACCCCCGCAGGACATCCGACAAATTCTGGAATGGTCAATCTCGAACCCTGGGGAGTTTACCTATCCTCGCCCACCTGCATTCCTGGGCAGCACTTTCCTGAAGCAGGCACTTATTGAACTCTCCGATCGTGATCCTGCGTTGTACGCACCGGTGTCCAGTGCCGAATTCGAACGACTAGCTCAGGTCTTGTGGGAATACCTCGATGCGCTGCATCCAAGCCTGCTGCGTTCGGGTAGATACTTTCCTGCCTCTGCTATAGACCTGAGACGGCTTATGGGAGATGGAGAAATTTCTCTCGCGTTTGCTTTTAATCCAAACGAGGCGCTGCTTTCGGTACGAAGCGGAGAACTACCGCCTAGTGTTCGAAGCTATGTTTTGCGCAATGGCACGATTAGTAATGTAAGTTTCCTCGCCATACCTTACAACGCGAGTCAAAAGGCGGGGGCAATGGTAACGGCCAACTTCCTGCTCTCAATAGAAGCACAGGCCAGAGCCAGTGACCCGGATCATATGGGTAGTACACCAGCAATTTCAATCAGCGATCTGGACAGCAATGCTCGCCGCTCCTTCGAAACGATTACCAGGGACCTGGCAGCACCTAGTGCAGAAGATTTAGATCGCAAGTTGCAGGAGCCTCACCCCTCGTGGACTCCCGCATTAGAGAGAGCGTGGATTCGGCGCTATAGCGCAAGGTAGACGATGCTACGCTGGGCAAGCCATAGTCTACTCATTCTGCTGGCGGTACCGATCCTGCTCGGCACACTCATTGCCATTTTACCTGCCTTCGGCTATTTCCCAACCCTGGGCGGCACGGAATTCTCCCTGGATGCATGGCGCGAGCTGGTTCAAGTACCGGGCATTAAGAGAAGCATTCAGATTAGTTTGCTATCGGGAATTCTAACGCCGCTTATCGCGCTTGCCCTTGTATTTCTTTATCTCGCGAGCGCCAGTGGTAGCAAGCTGGATAACTGGATGCGGCGACTCGTTTCACCACTGCTTTCTTTCCCACATGCTGCGGCAGCATTTGGTCTCGCGTTCTTGATTGCACCATCTGGCTTGTTAAGCCGCCTTATATCGCCGGGACTTAGTGGCTGGGAACGGCCACCTGATCTTCTCATTATAAATGACACATGGGGACTAACCTTACTGTTTGGACTGATAGTAAAGGAGGTCCCCTTCCTGTTACTTATGTCGCTGGCTGCTCTGCCACAGTTACAGCCATCGAAGCATGTCGAATTAGCCCGCTCACTAGGATATCGGCCCACTATTGCATGGCTGAAAGTTATCGCGCCTAATCTATATCCCCTGATACGATTGCCAGTGGCAGCTGTCATCGTCTTTGCTTCGGCTACTGTCGATGTGGCACTTATCCTTGGTCCTACATTACCTCCCACATTAAGTGTTAGGGTTCTAACGTGGTTTAATGACGCGGATCTCAACTTCCGTTTTCTGGCTGCGGCAGGCGCGATCTTGCAACTGGGAACGAGTTTGCTTGCGATTACTATTTGGCTATGCTTGGAGAAACTATGCGCAGTTCTCTGGCGCTTCTGGGTAGCTACTGGTGACCGCGGCACCGGCGAACGCCTGGTGTTTTTCTCGGGACGAGGAGCCATGCCAATCGTCTTGCTGGTAATCACGGGAAGCCTAGTGGCTCTGCTGGTGAATGCATTTGCGGGGCCCTGGCGCTATCCCTCTGTGCTTCCCTCCTCATGGACATTTTTGCACTGGACGAACAATTTTCAGAACTTGTTAACGCCGCTGCTGAATACATTGCTGATCAGCGTAGGTTCTACCTTATCGGCTTTGGTGTTGGTGTTGGCGACTTTAGAGTCAGAGCGACAATCCGGGAAGCTGAGGGCTACGGCAATGTGGTTGCTGTATCTCCCATTACTGGTTCCTCAAATTGTGTTTCTGTTTGGCTTTATCGTGTTAACTGAATCCATGAGATGGCAGGGTACTATGAGCCTTGTGATATTCGGTCACTTTCTATTTGTGCTGCCTTATGTTTTCTTATCACTCTCAGAAGCCTATAGACAATTGGACCCCCGCTGGTCGCAAGTTGCCTCCACGCTGGGAGCCAGCCCGTTTAAGTCGTTCTGGCGTATTCGAATCCCCTTATTACTGGCACCCTGCCTAACGGCCATCGCCATTGGAATGGCAATTAGCATCAGCTTATTTCTACCGACACAACTGTTGGGTGCAGGACGAATTACTACTATTACATCGGAAGCGGTAGCACTAAGTTCCGGCGCTAGCCGAAACCTGATCGCGGTATGGGCAGTAGTCCAGCTCTCACTGCCAATGTTAGGCTTCTTAGCGGCGCTAACAGTACCCAGGCTACTATGGCGTAATAGAACAGGAATGCGAGAGATTCGATGAGCGAGTCCAAGCTAGAACTAGACAAGGTAAGCATTGCGCTTAACGGCAAGCAATTACTGACAGTCGATAGCAGTGTAGGCCCCGGGGAAGTGCTCACAATAATGGGACCCTCGGGCTCGGGTAAGTCTTCGTTGCTCGCCTATATAGCTGGATTTCTGGCACCCGTCTTCGAGGCCAGCGGCGGGGTATTTGTTAACGGAGACGATATCACCACCCTTCCTGCCGAGCGTCGTCGAGTCGGCTTACTGTTTCAGGACCCTCTCCTATTTCCCCATCTATCGATCGCAGGAAATTTGCGCTTCGCTATCGATGATCGTAGTGCCGATAAAGCATCGTTAATTCGCCAGGGACTGGATGAAGTAGGTCTGGGCGGCTTCGAGGAGCGTGACCCCGGCACGCTGTCGGGCGGTCAGGAATCCCGTATCGCGCTGCTACGGCTGCTGCTGTCCAGTCCAAACGCGGTGTTACTGGATGAGCCCTTCTCCAAACTTGATAGCCAGTTGCGCGCAGAAATGAGGACTCTAGTCTTCTCCAAACTGCGCGCCTCGGGTCTACCGAGCATCCTCGTGACCCATGATCAGGCCGATGCCGATAGCGCTGGCGGTGAAATTATCACTCTAGAACAGTAGCCTGTGCACTCTCTCCTACAGCCTGACCAAGCGCTGATCCTATAAAGGCCTATTTTCCTTGTCCTCTACAAAGTGTGACCCAGTTCACAGTCGGAGAGCCTGCAATCCAAAAATATTGGGGGGATTAGCCACGAAGATGGTGGCATTCTCGGAAAAGCAGTCTTATTGTCTAGAAGCGACTATTCTTGGACAAGGCCAGCATAAGGCAATTTTCCCACCAACTAATGCACTTACCTAACTGATACTAAACGTTATTTTATGAGTTGAATCATGCCTACAAAACCTTCTCTACTGGTTGCCGATGACGAAATTGAGATCGGAGAAATAGTAAAAGCGGTTGCCGAAGGCCTCGGTTTTGAGGTCACCTGTGTAGAAGAAGGCTCGACGGTAGTGGGCTTAGTTGATCGAATGAAGCCCGATGTAATTGCGCTAGATCTGCGTATGCCAGGTTCCGACGGCGTTGAGATTATCCGGGAATTGGGCAAAAACCGATGCAAGTCTGGCATCCTTCTGATGAGCGGCATGGACCAGCGCACACTCACATCTGTGCAATCCTTGGGCAATGAAAGTAATTTAAATATCGGATCTACCTTGACCAAGCCGATGTCTATCGATGCTATCCAGATTGCCTTATCCCCCTATCTGGGAGCTAAAGAGGAATCCAGCCCGCAGACCGGGGTCGAAGCTGCGGACACTCCCTTCGATTTTGGCCCAGCGATTCTTTATGAGCCCGAGGTCCAGGTCAAAGCACTACGGGACGAGAGTGCATTACGCATGCGAGTTCACGCCCAGTGGCATTTGGATGACAGCCGCGTCATCGATGCACACGAATTATCCACGATGAGCATAGATTGGGGAATCGGCAAGGGTTTGAGCAAGATTCTCTTCACACAATCTTTTAGGAACGCACAAGCTTGGGCCAATCAGAATTTCAAACCAGCGATTGCTATCTCTTTGGACGATGCATTTCTAACGGATCTATCAACACCCGATTTCTTCGCCATGTTTGCTGATCAACACCGTGTGCCGCGAGAGAGGCTTGCAATTGAAATTATGGAAGAATCCCTAAGCAATGAAAAAGACATTGTAAGAGACATTCTTTCCCGGCTTCGTATCAAGGGATTCAAGATTGATGTCGTAGCAGAGGGCGAAGGGGAGAATATTTTGCCACTGATAGGCAAGCTGCCTATCGACCAGATCGTGATTGATATGTCTCACCTGAGCAAGAAGAACAATTTCTATAGCGATATGGAAACCGAATTTCTATACAGCTCGCTCACATCGGTTGCATACAAAAACGAAATCAAAGTTTGTGCGGCTCACGTCAACTCCTACGAGATTCTGGAATTTGTAGAAAAATGTAACTTTACTAGTGCAAGAGGTACGCAGATCCTAGCGCCGACCGAGGCGAATGAAATTCTAACTCTTTATCAAAATGGAAAACTTTCTAAGATTAGTAGAACAAACTAGAAAAAGAAAAAATACGGCAGAGCCTGTCATGTCTTTGAATTACAAATCATTCAAGAATTTCATGTTGATTCGGCCTGCGCAGTGAGTTATCGCGAGCGAATCAATAGCCAGCATAGCGACTCTGACATCTGCAAAATACAACTCTTTTGATGAACTAGCTTCTGCTTTCCAAGGTTTACTCAGCCAATGGGAATAACCGCAACCACCAAGAAGCAAATGAATAGCCCTGCTAAACCTTGAGCTTCGCATAGCGCTCAGCCCACTGCACTTTCCATTCACTCAACTGAGCCACTTGCATAGGCTGCCCGATAAAGAAGCCCTGCGCTAGATCACAATCGAAGCCCTCGAGAAATCGCCAGTCAGCCTCGTTCTCAACTCCCTCGGCAACTGTCTTTATACCAAGACTCTTTGCGAGCCGAATACTGCCATCGAAAATATCACGCAGAGATGGATTATCATGGGCTGAGTGAACGAAGCTACGATCTATCTTCAGTTCGTTAAAGGGCAGGTCACGTAACTGTGCCATCGACGAATGACCGGTACCGAAATCGTCAATCGAGATGTTCACTCTACGTAGGCGCAGCCGCGTCAACAGATCCAGCACTAGGGAATAATCTTTCATGAGTTTCGATTCAGTAACCTCAAGTATTAAGTCTTGCGGGTTCACACCGGATGCCAGTAACTCATTCTCAAGGAAACTAATAAATTCTCGCGTATCCAGGTTATACATCGAGATATTCACCGCAACGGTAATATCTATTCCAGCGGCTTTCCAGACTTTACTGTCTATTAAGGCCCTACTAAGCACCTGTTGTGCTATGCCATCTATCATTTCATTCTCTTCGGCAAGATCTATGAAATTATCTGGCAGAACTAGACCGTCATCGGGGTGCTCCCAACGCACCAGCGCCTCAACACCAACCAGTTCGCCGCTAATAAGCGACACCTTGGGCTGATAGAAGTTGATGAGCTCTCCGGAGTCAATGGCACTTCTAAATCTCGCCGCCTCATAGGTGGATATTTCCTCATCAATTAGAGGTTTGCTTTCCTGCAAATCAAGCAAACTCAAATATTTTTCTAATTGCGCATGCTGTATTGGCTTATTTAGATGACCCAGCACCCATAAGTCATGGGAAGACGCTATCGCATCTGCCGAGTGCAATATTGTCTTGTCTACGCCACTGACTAAGAAAAGAGCACCGTCGAAACCCGTTTCCAGCAATTGCTGCAAAAATTCGAGCCCATCCATGTCGGGTATGTTTAAGTCAAGAATGACTACAGTGGAGGCTGATTCCTGACCCCGCATATGATCGATAGCGGTTTGGCCAACATCAAATGTGAATACATTTTTATACCCCTGAATAGACAATTGATGAGAGAGCAGCTTTAACTGAAACTGATCGCCATCGATAATTGTAATTTGAGTGATAGATTGTGAGCCTACTACTTCATGCTCCATATTTTTCATGCTTCCTACTGATTCAACGACTGCATACAGGGGCTTAGAAAGGGGCCATTGCATTAGTAATTCAGAACTCTTTGCTCCCTATTAACTCGGGCTCAACTAAAGTTCTTCTAAGACTAACGGCCAGTTGCGGCGCGCCCTCTCTCTAGCGCATCCTGCGCACCTCGGGAAAGTCCGCCATCTAGACCTACCGTTACAAATCGAAAACCCTGCTCGATTCGCTGCTCCACGGTGCGAGAGTTTGTAGTGATTGCACAGGGCACATCATGGTCGAGACAGGCTGCGAGCACCGTCTGTATAGCGGCCTCAACCGCGGGCTCTGAAGAGCTTGCATAGCCCATCGATGTGCTTAGATCCGAGGGCCCGATGAAGATCACCCCAGTTCCCGGGACGGAAATAATTTCTTCAATATTCGCGACGCCTTCGGGAGTTTCAATCTGAATTATGGCTAGTAGTTCACCATTCGGATCCAGGGGCCACACATCTGCTTTTGCATGGTAATCACGTATCCCCCAATACCAGACAGCATTAGATGGGTTTCTGCCCCGAAGGCCCTCTGGCTCATAGTCATCTACACCATTGAGTTGTGGATACCTACTTGCCCGCACGGCCATCTCGGCCTCGGCAGCATTGTTGATGGAAGGGAACATGACGCCGTAGGCTCCTACATCCAGCGCCTGCTTAACCTGAGACAGCACATCTTCACTGCCTATTGCCGGAATCCGCACGAAGGGAACAACATTCGGCTGCAGGTTGCCCTTTTCCAGTATGGCCCGTTTGTCAGTCATGCCCAACAGGAACTGACGAATCCGCTCGACGTCAAAGGGTGCATGCTCCATATCGACAATAATGAAGTCCAGGCCCGAACGAGAAAGCGACCGGGCATTGTTAAGCGAATAGTCGAAAGACAGAAGGCCGAAGGCCGTCTCATTGTTCTCAAACAACTCGATTGCCTTATTCAGGCGCACAGCCGAACCCTGAGCCAATGCGACTAGGGAGTGGAAGGCCAGCAATAGAGCGAGGGTCACGCTAGCGGAGTGCTTTATAGGTTTTATCATCTCGGTTCCTTCTAAAACTGCGCATCGATAGAGCTCAGCCTCATTCGCCGCACCTCTACCAGAACATCAAATAGTGCCCAGAAACAGACAAGGTTTCAATCGCTGCGATCACTGTCTGCCTAGATTGCAATATCCCCGGCCCTGCCTTGCTGTTATATTGAGCTAGCCGCCTATTGCGGCAGGCCACTTAGTCGTACAGGGTGACTTTATGCCCCGAAAGGAGATCATCATGAACAGAAAAACAAGCATAGCCGGCATAGCCGCCGCCATGCTGATTAGCGGCGTACTCAACGCCCAGAGCGCCACTGTGCTCTATAACGAGCGGGTCGTGGAGCTTGAGCAAACTCTGCCCGATGCTACAGATCTGTGGGTTAAACCGGAAGATCTTACACGGGTGAATGATTTCGTTCTGAAGCCAGAGGGAGCCTGCCTCGACGCGCTTTGCGTCCCGGTCCTTCAAGATCGAGACAGCGCCATGTTTGTAACCCGACAGGGCCAAGCCTGGTTTAACGTAACCGAGTTAGCTGACAAACTCCAGCAAGCCTATGTCACCGACTACAATGACGGCGTTTGGAGTTTCGGTACCATGCCCGTTACCCGGCAGTCTTTTCTGCGTGGCGGTGAAGCACCCGATTTCGAATTGATGGGTCGCGATGGCGAGCCGGTTCGGCTTTCAGACTTTAGAGGCAAGAAGGTATTACTGCTCACCTGGGCCTCTTGGTGAGGATGTCGTTACGACGTGCCCGTGTGGCAGTCCATTTACGAAGAACTCAAGTCTGAAAACTTTGAAATTATATCCGTCGCGCAAGACACCGGCGGTGAAGAAGCTGCCGGGCATTTCTATGATGATGCCAATGTCACTTACACAGCGCTTATCGATGTGAATCATCAAATCAGTTCGCTGTACAATTTGGTCAATGTGCCCTCCGGCGTTTGGGTCGATGAGGAAGGCAAGATCATGCGCATTAACGAAGGCACCTACGCCAAGACACATTTTGATGGCGCATGGGGAACGGATGACTACGTGCCAATCGTACGCGATTGGGTTGCCAAGGGCGCCGACAGTGAATATGTCTGGGATAGAACCAAGGTGCGCGAGAGTATCATCCAGCGCACGCCGGAAGCCGAACGCGCACAACCTGCATTTCGTCTGGGCGGTTATTACTTTACCGGCGGCAATGACGAGAAGGCAGAACAGTATTGGACCATGGCACAGGAACTGGATCCCACAAGTTGGAACTACCTGCGTCAGGATTTGCAGTATGAAGACGGTGGCTCAGCGGGACCGGAGTGGAACAAAAGACGCGCCGAGATCGAGAGTGCTGGCGGAAGCTATTATGCACCCCTGGAAATCGACAACTAAGCTAGAATCGCATTACCGCAGCTGACGACCGTGGTCAGTTTTTGCAATCACAAAAAAGCCGGGCTGAAATGTCAGCCCGGCTTTTTTAATGGTTTACACACTAGGAAATTATCTAGCACTCCAAGGCGGATTGATTAACAATTCTGGATCCGCTCCGGGCTTGGGTACGAACTTTTGCGTACGACCATACTGGTTGTCACCGCCGTACAAATTACCTTCAGGGTCTACGCTGAAGGAATGTACTTCGATATAGCCATCCGGCAGTTCCTGCGGCACTAGCCAGGTGTATTTCAAGTTGCCTTCGAAATCAAAGTTCACAAAGCGAAGTGGCCCTAAGTCTGTAATCCAGAAATCGTCTTCGTTCACGATGATATCCAGTGGCAGTGTTAGCTGACCAATCGACTTTACGAACTCGAACTCTACCGGGTCATCCGTTGCTCTCCAGAGGTTGACTCGATTGCCGGTACGATCTAGAACAAATACACGCCCGCCAGGTCCAACTGCAACCGAGTGAATCGTCTTAGTCTGACCGGGACCTTCCCCCTCACTACCGAACTCGCCTAGATAGTTCATGTCATTATCCATGATGATGATGCGATTATTGTCCAGTCCGTCCGCGATTAGGATACGGCCGTCTTCCATGAAAGCGACATCCTGTGTGGGCGACCGAAATGTGTTTCATCGCTACCGGACACGTTCTTCTCGCCGTAAGTGGCCAGCACTTCGCTGCCATCGTTGGCGATCACGTAAATCTGGTGAAATGTTTCATTGATCAGCCAAATGCGCTTCTCATCGTCGTATGGGCTGATACGAATTCGGTGAGGGCCAGGACCAGCCGAACCTTCACACAGATAATCCAAATGATCCCAAACTTCGATAGGCTCGCCGTCTGCATTGACTACGAATAGACAGTTGTTCCAGGTGCGACGCGTAGTGTCTCTTAGTACATTGAGACCTACATGACCCGCAAATCCGAGAAAGTCATCGGGCAGTGGATAGGGAAGCACCGTCTCACCGCGCTGGGCGATGATGATACGATCAGCCGATTCGGCCAAGACACCGGAATTGCCGCCGAAGGCATAACCCGCCTCGGCAAAGGGGTCGGCCCACAGGGATACGACGTTATAGGGGCTGTCTCCGATAGGCCCGCGGGCATTGCCCTGTTGAGAGAATGCGGAACCCGAGATTAGTATTGCTAGCGTGAATGCGACTAACGGACTTAGTTTTACCATGATTTACCTGCCTCTTTGATGGCCATTTGATAGCTATTTGGTCTATTTTCATTTTTCTGGCGCCCATCATGACAAATAAAGGGGCAGAATTTCAATAAACTTTCGAAAAACCACAATTTGTAACCGGTTTAGCTCTTTCAATTCCACTCAGGTAGAAGTTTGTAGATTTCAGAAGCTGAGTAATTGAAAACCACAGGTTAGTAGTTTTGCAGGGTCCATCAAAAAGGTCGGCGCAGAGCCGACCTTTTTTATTTCCTGGTTTGGGTTCGAGTGCCTGTATTTTTACTCCGAAGGGTCCTGATCCTCTATCGGTGTCCCGTCCCCATTCATGCCCATGGCCTCGTAACGACGCCAACCGGCGAGTATACCGGCGAGACCGTGATTACCTTCATGGCAGGCGTACTCATACAGAGGCATATCGGTTCGGCGCATCGGTACCTTTGCCGACCAAGACACATCCCATGTTTGGGGGTCTTCAACGGTAAAGTCGTAATCGAGAGTATTCTCATCGACTCGATCTCATCGACTCGAGTTAAGCGTTCTGTCACTTGCATAGTGGAAGTGGCACCTCGGGCAGTCTGATAATAGTAGAAGTCCTGAGTATGGATGACTAACGTGTCACCTTCCCAGTGTGCCACCGAGTCACCATCCCATTTGATTTGCCGGGTGTGATGTTCACTGTCCAGACGAATAATGCGCGCGCGATGAATCATCTCGTTCACGATCATGATGTGATCTTTGGTCTGCACCAGTTGCATATTATTGTTGTAGGCACCCGGCACCATCGGTGGCCCTGCGCCGTTACTCATCAGACAACGGTCGGCGAGGGTGCGTGCCTCCGGCCCCAAGCTCAATCGTCTGTTCTCGGCAATCATCGCGTTGCGTGCTCTACCCGCTGCATTCATTGCCGGGAGACGTCCATTTGGCGGATCGTAGATCAGTGACGTACGCCGATCGGCGATCGTCTCAACGCCTCGCTCATACCAAAATTCATTATAGGAAATAACACCGGGTGGATAGCCTGCGCCACCAACGGAATCAATAATCAGGTCACGATTCTGACGTCGATTCTCAAACGCGGCCCACTCTGTGGCTTCTTCCGCTGTGAGAGTCGCCTTGTCTGCGAGTTCTTTGGGACGATTGAGAGGTGTCAGTGTGCGGAAAGTATAGGTGCCCTGCAGATCCGGGTGGCCGTACTCCGTGCGGGGAAATTCCGATTCCTGTGCCTGTAATAGCGGCAGCAAAAGCAGGTTAGCGGCGGCTAAGATCAGACTAGAAGCGACTTTTTGCTTCATTGTGTCTCCTCATTCTTAGTAGTTGTAGTGAGAGGTGATTTTCAGAAACTACTCTTGTTGGGATCTATTTCCAAGCAAAATCTGCCCGCGCTAACACGCGTCACTCACATTACTTGCTTCTGTGTGGTGATTCAATCGCTCTGTTTATCGATGATTTACACAGAAGCCTTTCTAGTCTTGTTTCGGAGCAAACGCCAACAACACGTTTCCTGGCGTTCCCCCCATGCGGCCATAGCCGGAACCGATGAATAACATGCCGCCACCGGCCGCTATGGAATGACTATCTATTGCTCCGCCGAACCCGGGTACGCCATTGACGGTATCGTATTCCTTCACCGTATCGTATTGAAAAAGAATCGCGCCGCTCTCCTTGTCGAAGATATAGAGTCGGCCATCTACACCCGCACTGACTAACGCGCCATCAATCAGCAGTGGTGTTGCCGAGAGACCGAAGCGCGTCTCGCAGTTGCGCATGCGTTCGGGGCGATCCTCGCAACTTGCTTCTACCTTGAATCGCCAACTCGGCTCACCGGTGCCGACAAAGAAACTGTACATGCCCGCCTGAGGGACATAGCTGCCCCGGGCTACACCGGGATCATTGATTGGATGGAACACCCTCTCACCGTCTGTTGTGATACCCCAATGGTTTCCGCCCAGTGTGGTGCCGGAACCAATACGTTGATTCCACAGCAGCGCACCCGTATCGGGGTTTAATGCCCATAGATCGCCACTCTTCTGCCCTGCCAGCAGGATGTCTCCTTCCGCTCTTTCTACCAGCACTGCAGAGCCACCGAAGTCTTTATCTGCCAAGGTACTCGGTGCCTGGTTCGGACAATTCGGCCCCTGCACTCTGCCGCAGGCGGCATTCCACACGTCGTGGACCATGCCCTGAAAGGCCCATTTCTCGAAGCCCGTATCCATATCCAAGGCAATAATCGCATCACTGGTATTGGTTGCAGGATGCGAGGTGTTCTCGCCAGTGGTGACATAGACCGTATTGCGCTTCGCATCTACCGTGGGCGTGGTCCAGATCGGCGCGCCCGACGGCCCGCGCAGGCGCACGCCAATAGAGCTCACCTCACCGGTATACTCTGCCTCGGCCATAGTGTGATAAACCCACTGAACGGCTCCGGTGGCGGCGTCCAGGGTAACCACCTCGCCATGACCGACACAGCACTCAAATGTGGCCGTGCCGCCCTGAGAGACGCCAGAGGCAGAAACTGGGACGAAGATCCTATCTTCGTGCAGCGTCATCGAACCGGTAAGTCGCACTCCGCGCCCATGACTGCGTACATCGCTGGACCAGATCTGAGCGCCGGTTTCGGCATTCAGTGCATAGACGAAGCCCTCGCCGTCGCCGAAGATGATGGCATTGGGGCCATTCTCGCCCAATGCACCATAGCTAAGAGATGAACGCAGTCGGGTAGGAGAATCGAACACCCATTTCGCGCAACCTGTCGCTGCATCCAGTGCCAGAATCTTGCGCGAGCCAGTCGCAGAGAAGAAAAGCGTCGAGCCCACCATGACAGGCGAGGCGCGCAAGGCGCCGACATCGGGAAAGGCCAGCGCCCAGCGCAACTCGAGATTCGCCATGTCTTCTGTCTGCAGACCTGCCTGCACAGAGCTCATATTGCGACTGCTGTTCGCGTCTACACCAAATCGGGACAGGTAAGCGGGCTGACCTAAATCGACCGATCTATTCGCCTCGGCGCACATAGTCTCAGCCAGCCAGGAGTCATCGACCTCCGCCGCCAGATAGTCGACGATGGCAGCCTTCTCGGCATTGGACAGGACAGAAGCCTGGCCGTACATAACGCCTTCATTGATAGCGAATTCCAATGAGGCTGCGGTCAATCTCTGCAGGCTCTCTAACGTTGGGGCTATCTCGCCAGCGGCGGCGGCATCGGCACCCAGGTGGCAGCTACTGCAATTCTGCTGAAACACTAGTGTGCCCGGGTGTTGCGCCGAGCTGTCGGTATCCGACTGCGCCACAGCGAAGTTTGCACAGAGGAACAGGAAAAATAGAGGAACTACGTTGCTTGTACGCATAGGCTTGCCCTTTTTTGTTCTATCTTATGCCATTTAAAAATACTTGGATACGCAGCAATCAACTAGCCGACACGTTCGGCCTTGAATTGTTCACGGCGTGCATGTAGCCGGGGTTCTGTATAACCATTCGGTTGCTTCAATCCATCAAAAATAAGATCGCATGCCGCCTGAAAAGCGATAGATTTTTCATAATCCGCCGCCATGGCAATATACAAGGGATCTTCTGCGTTCTGCTGGTCTACTATTAACGCCATGCGCTGCAAGGTTTCCAAGACCTGTCCTTCACTGCATATGCCATGAAGCAACCAGTTAGCTATATGCTGACTGGATATTCGCAGAGTCGCTCTGTCTTCCATCAACTCAATGTTATGAATATCAGGAACCTTCGAACAGCCAATGCCCTGATCGACCCAACGGACGACATAGCCGAGTATACTCTGGCAATTATTATCCAACTCAAACTGGACCAACGTCGAAGTCAATGTGCCGATATCGGTTTGCAGAGGTATCGTTAAAATATCCGCGAGCTTGGCAGGCGTTCTTTCTGCTATCTCTCGCTGACGCTCGAATACATTGACTCTATGGTAGTGAATAGCGTGCAGTACGGCCGCCGTAGGGGAAGGCACCCATGCAGTATTTGCACCCGACATTGGGTGTGCGATCTTTTCTTTCAACATCTTTGCCATGAGATCGGGCATGGCCCACATACCTTTACCAATCTGTGCCCGCCCCTGAAGCCCGCAGGCGAGCCCAATATCTACGTTGTGATTTTCGTAGGCGGCAATCCAAACTGCTGATTTCATTTCTGCTTTCGGGATCATCGCACCAGCGTGCATGCTGGTATGTATCTCATCTCCGGTACGATCGAGAAACCCCGTATTAATAAATGCCAGACGACTTTTGGCAGCACGGATGCATTCCTTGAGATTAACCGTGGTGCGACGCTCCTCATCCATGATGCCGATCTTTACGGTGTTTTCTTGAAGCATGAAAAGTTTCTCAACTGCAGCGAACAAGTCACAGGTAAATCTAACTTCGTCTGGGCCATGCATCTTCGGCTTGACGATGTAGATGCTCCCTGTACGAGAATTGCTAAGCAGGTTTTGCTTTTTCACATCGATCGATGCGGTCGCGATTGTTATTAGCGCATCCAGGATACCCTCGTAGATCGGTTCGCCATTTTTATCAAGGATGGCGCTATTGCGCATCAGAAGACCTACATTGCGAATAAGTTGCAGGCTTCTCCCAGAGAGAAAAAAAGTTGCTCCCGACAGGTCTTGGTATTCTCTATCTGGATTTAAGGTTCGAGTTAGGCCGGCACCCTGTTTTGTAAAAGTTTCCGACAGGTCTCCTCGCATCAGACCCAGCCAGTTGCGGTAAACCTCGACTTTGTCCTCGGCATCGACGGCGGCAACAGAGTCTTCGCAGTCTTGAATCGTAGTGACCGCCGACTCTAACAGTATGTCTTCGACGCCTGCCGTGTCTGTGCTGCCAATTGTAGATTCACGGTCGATGCAAATCTCAATATGCAGGCCATTGTTTACAAACAGTAGGGCGGAGGGAGAATCGGCTTTACCCCGATAGCCTTTCAATTTATCAGCATCTACCAGCGTTGAAACGCCCTGCTCCAATTCCACCAGTAGATGACCATTGATAAGACTATATGCCGTCACCTCGCTGTGACTCGCCCCCAGTAGCGGACAGGCCTGGTCGAGAAACTCCTTGGCGAGGTGAATTACCCTGCGCCCTCGAATGGGGTTATAGCCTTGAGATCGGACTGCCCCGCCCTCTTGCGCGATTACATCTGTGCCGTAGAGCGCATCATACAAACTACCCCAGCGAGCGTTTGCCGCGTTCAGGGCGAAGCGGGCATTCTTCAATGGCACTACCAATTGCGGGCCGGCAATAGAGGCAATCTCGGGATCAACATTCTCGGTGTCTATCGAGAAATCGTCTCCCTCCTCAAGCAGGTAACCAATTGCGCGAAGGAACTGCATGTACTCGGCCGGCTCTATCGCTTGGGAGCTTCTACTGCTGTGCCATTCATCGATCTGGGACTGCATCGAATCGCGAGTAGCTAGGAGGCTGTCATTGCGCGGTGTGAATTGATCGACTATCGCCTCAAAGCCAGTCCAGAAATCAGGCTTCCCTATTGTTAGCTGTGGCAGCAATAGATCGTTGACGAATTCGGCCAACAAGGGGTCGATGTCGAGTTTGCCTATTGTGGTTCGTTCAGTCATAGGAATTGAGTGTACTAATTACGAGCGGAATGTTCACCTTGAGAGCACGGCTCTAAGACGCAATCACTGCGAAGACGTTAAGATGAATTGGAAATCGAGAGAGCCACAGAGTGCAGCCCCCTGAGGGATGGATTATCCGCTAGTCAGCATTAGACGTATCACCATTATCCCGCGCGGCGAGCTCGGCCATGCGTTTTACTGAATCGTGCATTTCATCGAGTGTGGCCTGAAAACCAGCATCATCCTCGCCTTTTTCACGAGCAACGGCGGCAGCATTCAGCTTGCGAATGAGCTCAATGATGTTATCGCCCTCTTCCCGAAGATCGATATAACGCCTCTCATTGGGAAATACCTTGCTGGACAAGCCCCAAACTCCTGCCTCCATCAGCAGGACACCGATCAACGCCAGGGGCAGCTGCTGCTGTATATCCAGTGACGAGCTAATCAGCACCGCCGTGAAGATGACCCCGATTCCAAGCCCGGTGAGACCTAAATCTATGCTACGTCAAATATTTCGTCTCACAACGACCTGCTGTTCCTTTATCTGCAGCACTTTTGGTTATGACACTCTTTAGTGAGCGCTATTCTCTTTATAATAGGCAAGGATGTAAATCCCATTGAAGAAAGACTAGGGATTAACGCGCAAACTTAAGGCCGCAGTATACAGCATAGTTCTATCACGATCTCGCACCGCCCAATCCAGTAGTGTGTTCATATCCTCTGCCACATGACCTACAAAGAGGGGTCGCCCGTTAACGACCACTCGAACCTCTTCCGAAAAATCTATTTGTTCCGGATTGAGCAGCAGAGTGAAGGCATCGACGGATTCTGCCGTAACGGTAAAACTGTTTCCCTCCTGCGTTATGCTCATGAGGCCTGGCTGCCCTTCGACCGTTAGCTCTTCGATCCGCATCCACAGATTACGGTTATAGCGATCGCTACGATCTGTAACCCAACGGAGTTCTGTGGGAAATGGATCGCGCGGATTATCCAATTTAAACTGCTCTATCATTGGCCGCTCTTCGGGCAGCCAGCTGGTGTTGTGACCTCCCCCTTCGATAGCTCTGAACACATGCTCTATGTTTGCTTCTTGCAGGATATTGATGAACGGCACGATAGATGAAACAGGATACAGCGGGTCGTTCTCGCCATTTACGATGTAAAGCGGCCGGCTCATCAGATTTTCGAAGTAAAGTTTATAACCGGGGCCACTTTGTGGATTTCTTAGCACGCCGGGATGCCCTATGTAGGGTAGGAATGCCGCCCATTCAGTAGATTGCTTGAAGGCAAAGAAGTAGGCACCGGTGCCACCATCAGAGACGCCGGTCAGCGTTACCCGATTGTCATCTATATTATAAGTTTGCTTTAACTCTCTTAGTATTGAAGGCAGATTGTCGGCCTGATTTTCGTACCACCAGAATGCTGCATTCCACGCTGCCGGCACGACGACTATACGGTCCTCTTGCTTGAGTGAATCATACCCGCGTCGCCACCATTCACCCCCAGGGCCCCATTCCGGACGACTAACTCCGCCGTGCAACATAAACTCCACAGGGTAGCTGCGCGTCGCATCATAGGTCTCGGGGATTAGATAGACGAAAGGATAGCGCGTGCCGTCCGCACCGATACGCATGCTCTCCTGCTGTCCAAGCGCTGCGCTCTGCGCATACGCCGGGCCTGTCTTGAGCCATCGGTAGAGCTCCGAGATAGTCGACGCCGCTGCGATCAATTCGCTCTTACTACTTTCTATTGCCGCCTCGCTACTTGCCGTCCAGAAAGTATTGACGAGCTGCGCACTATCAATTTCCTCGGCGGCATTAGAGTAGGTCTGCCCCAACACCAAAGTAAGCAAGCAGACACCGAGCTTCCAGTTTGTTTTCAATTTAGAGTTCTCCACCTAGTTCGGTGTATAGCGCACGCAGAAATCGATCCGGATCACCGTATTGCGCATTATAGGCTGCGGTAGGATCGGCGGCAGCGACTTGAGCATAGGAGAGATTACGTTCCAACATTTCTTCAACCTGCCCCGATACATCCAGAACCATGTCGCGAAAGCCTATGACATCCGCTCGACTCGAGACAACACCGTGACCAGGAAGTATTTTGGTATTGGGGCCGGCAACACCGACCAGCCTGCCAAGCGCTTCGAGTGTTCCCTTTAATGTGCCACCGTTGTTGGTATCTATAACCGGGAAGGCGGTGGTTCGAAAAACATCGCCAGTATGCACTACGTCAGAGTCTTTAAAATGCACAAAGGTATCGCCATCGGTATGGGCAGGCGGTACCGGGAAGGCATAGACTTCTTCGCCATTTAGATGAATGGTAATGGCTTCGCTATAGGTGAGCACGGGCAACGCCGCTTGTGGTGCCTGCTGAGAAAGCCGCACTCGCACCTCATCACGGGCAAGAATCTGCACACCCATTTTGCCAAGATTCTCGTTACCCCCTGTGTGGTCGCCATGGACATGGGTATTGATTAGAAAACGGATCTGCCCATCGTTCAGGCTTCGAATAGCAGCGACAATCTTCTCGGTAAGGGGTGCGAACTGATCATCGATCATGACGATACCATCCTCGCCGATAGACAGGCCGATATTGCCACCACGGCCCTCTAAATAGTAAACACTCCCTGCCACATGGTGTGGAATTATTTCAACGTTACTAAAGTCTTGCTGCGCGAATAAGGTGCTAGTCAGCAGCAGACAGGAAAGGGATAACACTAGAGATTGCAGGCGACGATATCGACACATGGAGAGACTCCTGGCCCGGGGGGCATAGATTAGCTTGGCATTATTGAACGGCGTAGAACTAATAGTAGGAGAATAAGAGTCTACTGGCGGAATGTCCAATGACACGCTACTCGCCGCGGCCTTATTTCGATTCGGCCCTAACTAGTTTAAAGTAAACACTTCTCGAGGTGCTAACTGGGCTCATGGCGTGGTATAGCCCAAAGCTGCGTATAAGACAGAGACTTTAGGGGCACAGGCCCCCAGATAAGCGGGATCCCATGACAGGAAATGCAGGAATCTTACGGAGACTGAGCCGCAGAGCCAGCTTTTTCTCAGCTATCGCGACAATAACCTGCCTCGCTCTCAGTGTGCCTGCTATAGGCCAGGACAGCCTCCAACAGCTAGACCTGGATCTACCCCTGCGCCTGGACTTCTCTGGCTCCTGGGAGAAGGATTTCCGCCGCAGCGACAACTGGGAAGATGAGCTATCGCGCACCTTGCGTATTCGCCAGGAATCAGCTGCACGGCAACAGTCTTCGCCGGGCTCTTCAAGAATCCGTGCAACACCGCCGATATCGGTTGGCAATATCAATCTACCGCGGACCCGCAGACGCGGCGCAAGCATTGTCGACCTTGCCAGACTGGCCGAATACATCAGCCGACAGAACACCATCGAGATCAAACAGACTCGGAACGAGATAATAATCGAACGCAGTGGTGAGGCAGCCTTGGTCTGCGGAGTGGAGTACGATCTGCAACGGACCTTCGCTAACGAGCACGGTGTGGAGGTTTGTGGCTGGGATGGACAGCAGCTGGTTTTTCAAATCATGCTGCCGGATGATCTAATTATTATGCACCGCTTCACCGTGTCTTCGAACCAGCAGGTTCTTAACCTGCTGACCAGCATTTACAGCAAGGGTGGGGAACCCTTCAATCTCATTCAGGCCTTCACCAAATACGAGACGCCTCGGGATGAATTCAATTGCATTCAGACTCTAAGCCGCGGCCAGGTTTGTAATCAGTCTGGCGCCGACCTCTCTGGGGTGTTAGACAACTGATGCGATATAGCGAAGGCACATCTTCGAATTGGCTCATGTGTGTGGCAACGTCATTATTACTCGCCGGCTGCGCACAAACTATTCCCGAACCCATAGAGCGCCCCCTCGATCTAGTTGGCGATGTTCCCCTTAACAGAGCCACCCAGACTCCAGCCGATTACGCGCTTTTAGAAGTAGGGGTTGAAATTTTTACAGCGCCGCAAAAGGAATCTGAAGACTACGAAATTGGCGACTGGGTGTTCGATGAAATAATTCAGAAGGAGACTCAGTTCCTACCCCATCTCTTAAAGAACACCCTGATCGATTCCAATCAGTGGGGTGCCGTGCGTGTGATTCCAGAGAGCGATCCTTCCCTGGATCTCTTCATCCGCGGAGAGATCATTCAATCCAATGGGAAGACGCTGGAATTACAAATACAGGCTTTCGACAGTAGCGGACGCGAATGGCTCAACCGCGTCTATGCGGACCAGAGTATTCAGGAAGAATATCCGGAATCCACACGCTTCACTCTGGACGATACATTCGATGCCGCAAACTTCGTAGAACCTTTTCAAGATATTTATAATCGCCTTGCCAATGACCTCGTTGAAGTTCGCTCTAACCTAGGGGAGCAGGTGCTCACCGAATTGAACCTCGTTACCGACATGCTGTATGCGAAGGACCTATCACCGGATACCTTCGCAGCATCTTTGCAAGAAACCGAAGATGGTCTATTAAGGATTGATAGGCTACCTTCTCTGGATGACCCGATGATCGCAAGAGTTGCCGATATGAAATATCGCCATCACCTGTTTATAGATACCGTCGATGAGTACTATCAGACTCTCTATGACGACATCCAACCGGCCTACGTCCTGTGGCGGCGCTACTCTATAGACCAACTTACTGAAGAGGAAACATCTCGAGAAGAAGCAGGCAGCAGCGACTATGGCAATTCCAGTGGTTTTCTGTCACTAAGCCAACGCTACGACCGATTCAAATGGAGCAAAATATTTGAGCGAGAGTTTACAGATTTGGCGTCGGGTTTTAATAACGAATTAGCCCCTGCTTTCTTAGAGTTAAATTCGCAGGTACACGGACTGACCGGCACCATGGAGCAACAATACCGCGAATGGCGCGGCATACTGCGCAGATTGTTTGAATTAGAAAACAGTGACAGCGCGACAGATTCGTCAAACTAGAAGCCAGCTAGAGGCTTACTAACATAGCCCAGCAGATTAAGGCCACCACAATCGGCACTACCATCAGAAATACTAGATGTCTTACGTGGATCATTTTTTTCTCCTCTCTTACTCTTCTTACTAAGCCCACTATACGCCTAATATTACAGCCGGTGTGTCGCTGCGACACTATGACGCGGCCCCTCTAACCCCAGGGTTTTTAGGTGCAGCCTCTTTAAACCTGGGTTGATCTAGGCGTATACTCATTTCAAAATTAGAAAAGGTACTGACCATGAGTGAAGAGCAAGCACTTTCCGAGAAGGGCAGTAAAATACGTAATATCCTGATTGCCGCTAGCGGCACTTTGTTGGTGGCTTTTGTCGCCGGCTTTCTTATCTACTCCTCAGTTTGTCCCTGTGATCGCACCCCTGGAGGCTTTTTGTTTGGAGAGAGCGTTGACGAACCGGTTAATGACTGGTCGTTTGCAAATGAGGTACCTCTATGTCAGCTACAAATTTGGGCGGGAGTGAGGCCTCATGCCATTAATCTCAACTGCATGTCGACGCCACAGGGTGAGCTCTATCTGAGCTGCTCGGTTTGCACGACCAAATACTGGGCTGGAAAGGTTGGTGAAAACGAGAACGGCGTGATGCGCCTGAACGGCGTTGTCTATCCTGTTGTTCTGAACCGCGAAACGGACCCTGTTGCCATGGATCGTGCCTGGAGTGCCCGCATATCGAAACTACAAACCCATGGTGGAGGAGCCTACAATCCGGTTCCCGATGAGGATGCACAGCGACCCGATCATTGGTGGACTTTCCGGGTAGTCTCTTCAGGCTAGAGCGATTCTGCTGCAATGGCTAAAAAAAAGGCGATGCTGATGCATCGCCTTTTTTTGGGTCTACTTACCAGGAAGAGACAGTGTCAGTTCTCGGTAGCGGTAGCGGTAGCCGAAGCCAGCGCTATGCCAGATTATTCTCGAACAGATTCAACAGTCGGCTCCACGCGCGCTCGGCCTGCGCCTCGTGATACACCTGCGAGTCTGGCGGGCACCAGCCGTGCAGTGTCCCCTCGTAGACTTCAATCTCTGCCGAAAGGCCAGCAGCGGCATAGGCTTCCCGCAGGGTGTTCTTTGCTTCCGGTGTACTCTCATCATCGTTAGCAGCCACGCAATGCAGCATCGCCGATTGTGTCTGTGGTATTAGCAGATGGGGGCTATTGTCGGCATCGGTTGCAAGCCCGCCACCGTGGAAGGTGCCCCCCGCGCCCAGACGACTCGGTACGGCGGCGACTGTGCGCATAACCATAGGCCCGCCCATGCAATAGCCCGTAGTTCCGATTCTGCGATTTGTGTCTGTCGCAGACTGCTGATCCAGCCAACTTACCATCGCTCGAGCGTCGGTGAAATGCGTCTCGGCATTCAGGTTGCGAGCCATAGGCAATACGATCTCTCGCGTTTCCGGCTGACCAAAGCTCGCGCCCTCGCCGACTACCGGTGATTTAGCATCTCTATAAAAGGGGTTCACTACCAGAACTGTGTATCCGGATTCAGCGAGGCGCTTGCCCATCATGCGAAAGGCGGGTCTCAGGCCAAGTATGTCGGGCCATACAATGACGGCGGCATGACTGCCACTCGATGGATGGACGAAATAACAATCGGCGACACCATCGGGAGTCGTAATGTTTACATCTGATTCTGTTACAGACTGCGCGTTTGCTACCGGTGGCAGCAACATAGCCAGCCCCGCAGTGGCGGTCAGCTTGTTAAACTTGCGCCGACTAAGCTCCCCATTGCTGGATATAAATTCGTCTGCGTCTTTTTGAGTATCTAGATCACACATGTCGTTCTCCTCGAGCGTTCTGTGTTTTAACCACTTTTGTTTTATTCTCGACTACTTTTTTGATTTATTCGGTACTACCTGCACTAAGGAGTATGAGAGTATTTGGCTCAGGCAGAAAACTCAATAGAATTCTCTACAATCCACCATTGGCGGCCTATGACGACATTCCTGAACAGACGGCAACTCCTGCAACTGAGCCTTGCGGGTTTCGGTTTGGCAGGATTACATCGATTCAGCTATGGCCAGCAGACAGTCGTTCGCACCGTAGCTGGAACCGGCGTTCCCGGCTTCGAAGAAACAGCTGCCGTAGCTGGAACCGGCGTTCCCGGCTTCGAAGAAACAGCTGCAGCTGGCGCGCTTGCTCCCGCCACCCCTGTGAATAACCCCTATGGCGTCGTAGTTGGGCCCGATTCGGCCCTGTACTTTTGCGAGGTAGACAGCGGCAGAACACGCCGCCTCGACCTGAATACGCACATGCTGAGAACGGTGGCAGGCAATGGCGAGAAAGCCTATGGCGGCGATGGCGGGCTGGCCAGCGATGCCTCCTTCTCGGCCCCTCACGAGATCCGTTTCGACGCGCAGGGAAATCTCTACATTGTGAGCCGGGATTCACACACAGTGCGCCGCGTAGATCGCGCGAGCGGCAGAGTTAGCACGCTAGCAGGAACGGGGGAAGCCGGCTTCTCCGGCGACGGCGGGCTTGCGCAGTTGGCGCAGCTACGACAGCCTCATAGCATTGCATTCGATGCCAGGGGCGACTTACTCATCTGCGACATAGGCAATAGCCGCCTAAGGCGTGTGGATATGGCCAGCGGCATCATCAGTACGCTTTCGGGAACTGGCGAAAGAACCGTGACACCGGATTCCGCGCCGATAACGGGCACACCGCTACTGGGGCCTCGCTCTATCGATACGGATGCCGCGGGCAATGCCTATCTTGTTCTGCGGGAAGGCAATGCCGTCTTTCGCTTGGACATAGCAGCGAATCGTCTGCAACGCATAGCCGGCACCGGGGAGCGGGGGGCACCGGGAAGCGGGGATATCAGGGTGATGGCGGCGCAGCAGTCGACGCTACCTTTAACGGCCCCAAGGGCATCGCCTATTCCCAATCCGATCACAGTTTGTACATAGTCGATACCGAGAACCATGTTATTCGCCGCATGTCACTGACCACAGGCGTTATCGATACGGTATTAGGCAACGGCGAGCGTGGCGATGGCCCCGATGGCGATCCATTAACTTGCAGCCTGAATAGGCCCCATGGCGTTTTCGCCCACGAGGGTTTGCTTTACGTAACCGATAGCGAGAGCCATCGGGTGCGGGAAGTGTCCGGATTGTTTAATTAGCGCTAGTTGATGGGAGCCGGCTCT
>Ga0209630_10000847_pt1 | contig 34642 bp, 54 predicted proteins | sample COG_01_FD_184745 | JGI IMG/M metagenome (GOLD analysis project Ga0209630, IMG submission 184745) | Pelagic Microbial community sample from North Sea - COGITO 998_met_01 (SPAdes) (version 2) | ecosystem: Environmental > Aquatic > Marine > Neritic zone/Coastal water | place: Helgoland, sampling...
TCAGCATCAACTGCTACGACAAAAGCAAGTGAAGCATCTACTTCCGCCACTGCTGCTGCTACCTCTGCAACTGCTTCAGCTACATCGGCTACCGCATCCGCTAGTTCAGCGACTGCATCTGCCGCAAGTGCCGCTGCCGCTGCCGCAACTAAAGATAGTATTGATGAGTTCTATCTTGGCGCACAATCATCTAACCCAACAGTAGATAATAATGGTGATGCAGTTACCGCAGGTGATTGGTACTTTAATACAACAAGTAATGAAACAAGAATATACAATGGATCAGCTTGGCAAGTAACAGCCGTATCAACTGCTGGATTACTTACTTCTGCTAATAACTTATCTGATGTTGCAAATGCAGGTACATCTAGGACTAACCTTGGATTAGGAACTGCTGCAACTACGGCAGCCACTGCGTATGTAGCTCAGACAGGAACAACTGCCTCAGCATCTATCCCAGCAGGTACAACAGGTCAGAGAGATGGCTCTCCAGCAAATGGTATGTTTAGATACAACTCTACTCTCAGTGAGTTTGAGGGATATGCCGCAGGAGCATGGGGTTCTATTGGGGGTGGTGCATCAGCAGGTGGTGCTATCTACGAAAACACAGATGACATTACATCTAACTATACTTTAACTTCAGGATCGAATGGTATGTCAGTAGGGCCTATGACGATAGCATCAGGCGTTACAGTCACTGTTCCTTCTGGACAACGATGGGTGATATTATAATATGAGTACAATAATTAATGCAGACACAAGTAATGGATTAAAGCTCACCTCTGATACCAGTGGTGAGATAAAACTACAAAGTGCAGGTGCAGATATTGCAACTGTAAATAGCAGTGGTATTACAATGGCAAGTGGAAAAACATTACCAGCTACATCACTAACAACAGCAAGTGGTTCAGCACCTAGCTACTCTGCAAGAGCATGGGTAAACTTTAATGGTTCAGGTACAGTTGCTATTCGTGATAGTGAAAATGTAAGTTCGATTACGGATAATGGTACAGGTAATTATACAATGAACTTCACTACGGCAATGTCCGATGCTAATTATTGTGCTGTTTTTGGTTCAGAATATACTAGTAATTCTATTGCAGGAATAGTATGTGAAAACACTGGAACTACAAGAACCGCAAGCGCACTCCAAGTAAGGTCAGGAAACTCTAGTTCTGCGGGTGCTGTAAATTTAATAGCTATACAAATTGCAATCTTCAGCTAAAGGAAAAAAAATGAATAAAAGAATAGTATATACAAATGATGATGGGACAGTTTCTGTTATAGTACTAGCCAATGAATGCGGATTAACTGTAGAACAAATTGCAGATAAAGATGTACCAGCAGGTAAGGAATATCACATTGTAGATGCAGCAGACATACCAACTGACAGAACTTTTAGGGATGCGTGGACATGGGAATAACAGTAAATATAACTAAAGCTAAAGACATCACAAAGGATAGACTGCGTGAAGAACGAAAGCCTCTACTTGAAGCACAAGATTTATTGTTTATGCAGGCTCAAGAACAAGGTGCAGATACAACTGCTATTGTAGCTGAAAAAAAGAGACTTCGTGATATAACTAAACAAGTAGACAGCATGACAACTGTTGAAGAACTAAAAGGAGCATCTATCTAATGGCTGACATAGTATTAACAGGAGACACCTCTGGATCTATTACAGTTGCAGCACCAGCAGTAGCAGGAACAAATACACTTACATTACCTGCAAGTACAGGGACAATGATAACTTCCGCAACAGCTGCAGCAGATGTACCAAAACCAACAGCACTTTCAACAGCTACTGGTGATGCACCAAGCTATTCAGCTAGAGCATGGGTAAACTTTAATGGTACAGGTACAGTGGCTATTCGTGATAGTGGTAATGTAAGTAGCATTACTGACAGTGGGACTGGTACTTATAGGATTAACTTTGCGACTGCAATGCCTGATGCTAATTACGCAATGAATGCATTTTGTATTTTTAACACTACTGTTCCAGCAGGTAATGTAACTTATGGTAGTGATTACTCACAACTCGTAGGCAGCGTCACTATTAAATCAACAGTTCAATCAAGTAATGGTTTATTTGATTCAGCATATGTATTAGCATCAATATTTAGATAAGGATAAATTATGAGAATAGTATATAAAACAGAAGAAGGTGGAGTAGCAGTAATTGTACCTGCTGACACTATTGAAGCCTGTATGAAAGACATACCAGAAGGTGCAGAGTATCACATTGTAGAAGATTCAGAAGTACCATCAGATAGAACATTTAGGGATGCGTGGATATGGGAATAACAGTAAATATAACTAAAGCACAAAAGATTACTAAAGATAGATTAAGAGAAGAACGAAAGCCTTTACTTGAAAAACAAGACGTATTGTTCCAACGAGCATTAGAATCAGGGGCAGATACTACAGCTATCGTAGCAGAGAAACAAAGACTGCGTGATATTACTGACCAAGTAGATAACATGACTACAGTAGAAGAACTTAAAGGAGCGACTATATCATGAGTGTAGCAATTAACGGAACTGATGGTATTACATATAATGATGGCTCATTACAACCCTCTGCTCCTGTAGGTAAGAATCTTATTATTAATGGCGATATGATGATTGACCAGAGGAATGCTGCAGCAAGTGCTACTTCTAATACTAGTGTCTATATGGTAGATAGATTTGAATTTCAAATGTCAAGCGTTACTAATGTTCAAACTTACCAACAAGTGACAGATGCTCCAGCAGGGTTTAATAAGTCGTTAAAAATAACTAATAACTCAACAACTCAATCAACAGCAGCAGGTGTTTTGTGTACTCCAAGACAAAAAATAGAAGGTTTTAATACAGCTCATTTAAATTGGGGAACTGCAAATGCTCAAACAGTTACAGTATCATTTTGGGTAAAAGCCTCTGTCACAGGAACATACCCTGTAGCATTAACAAATGATGATTTTACTAGAAGTTTTGTAACTAATTATACAGTTTCTGTTGCTAATACTTGGGAAAAGAAAACTGTGACTATTACAGGAGATACATCAGGAACTTGGACTATTGATAATTCAACAGGAATTAATGTAATGTTTTCTTTAGATACAGGTTCAACTTATCAAACAACAGCAGATTCTTGGCAAGCAGGAAATTATAGAGGGACTTCTTCTGATGTACATTTTTTAGCTAACGCATCAGCAACATGGCAAATCACAGGCGTACAACTAGAAGCAAATACAACAGCAACACCTTTTGAAAACCTTATGTACTCACAACAGTTGGCACTGTGTCAGAGGTATTATTATATTCCTGCTCAAGGAGTTAATTCAGAAATAAATGTTGGCTGGTATTATAATAGTACTTGGCTGTCGTCTGCTATTGATATGCCAGTACCAATGAGAGTAAAACCAACTTTAACAGATACTACAGGTTCTAGTTATTATACTATGTATAGAAATAACACAGCAGATGCACTTGATTCATTAACACTAGAAAATAGTAATAATAATCATACTTGTGTTTCTATATATAATAATTCTGATGTATCAGGAACAGGCGGTCAAGCTGGTATTTTACGAACAACAAATGCATTAGCTAAATTAGAATTAGATTCGGAGTTATAATATGTTAAAAAAATATCATAGACCAATAGGAATAGATGGAAAACTTTTAAATATAGTTTACTATGAAGAAAATAATAAAAGAGTTTCTATACCATTTGACCCAGCAAACACAGACTACCAAGCATACCTAGAATGGGTAGCTGACGGAAATACACCAGAAGAAGCAGATGAAGCCTGAAGAACAAAAACAAGCGATCAAAGAAGGATTATCTGAATGGCTGAATGACAAGTTCTCTGAGTTTGGAAAGTTTTCTCTTCGTGGCATATTTGCTTTGATGTTAGTTGCTTTAGTTTACTTGTGGGCCACATCTCAAGGCTGGAAAATATGACAGAGGAAACTCTTATTGCATTCTTTGGACTCATAGTATTATTTACATACTGCTATGCATTGGTTTAAAATTTTTCTAACAAAACCTATAACTGTTACCATAGCTTTATTGGCAGCACTTCCTGTTACTCCTTTAATTTTATGTTTATTATATGGATGGACTGAATCATGATACAAGCATTACTACCATTAATTGGAAATGTTATAGATCGAGTTGTTCCTGACAAGAACGCTAACGCAAAAGCAAAGAGAGAGATAGAAAAGTCTCTTACTGACAACGCTAACAAACTTTTACTAGCACAAACAGAAACCAACAAGATAGAAGCAGCTCATCAGAGTTTATTCGTTGCTGGATGGCGACCTGCTATTGGATGGTCATGTGCATTAGGAGTCTTTTGGTTATTCATTGGTCATCCTTTGGCTACATGGATCGATCATTTAGATGGATCATTTCAGACACTCCCCTCTATAGATTCAGAGATACTACTTGAGCTTGTATTTGCAATGCTTGGGATTGCGGGATTAAGAACTTTTGAAAAGCTGAAGGGCCTAACCAAGTAGTGCAACTCAGTCCTCACTTTACCTTAGCCGAGCTAAGTTATTCCAATACAGCTACAAGATTAGATATAGATAACACTCCCCTGGCAGAAGAAATTGCTAACCTAGAAATTTTAGCAGAAGGATTAGAACAAGTTAGAAATAGATTAAACAGTATGCCAATATTTATATCAAGTGGGTTCAGATGCCTAGAATTAAATCGTGCTTTAAAATCTAAAGATACTTCTTACCATATTTTAGGATTAGCAGCAGACTTTACTTGTCCTAGCTTTGGTAATATTCATGAAGTGATGAGAGCATTAGCTGATAGCTCAATACAGTTTGATCAACTCATCCTAGAGTTTGGAAGATGGATTCATATTGCTTTTCCAAAACAAGGAGAGAAACCTCGCAGACAAATGATGAGGATAGGTAAGAGCGGAGTGTTGCTGTACGAGTAAACCCTTGATAAATCAACAACATATGTTATTCTTATACAATGAGTAATTATAAATCCGTATTAGTCATATCTGATCTACACATACCTTACCATCATCCTGATGCGTTTAAATTTTTAGCAGCACTCAAGAAAAAATACAAGCCAGATTTAATCGTAAACATCGGTGATGAAATCGATCAACACTCTATTAGCTTTCATAATCATCATCCAGATCTAAAGTCACCAGGCGATGAGTTGCGTGCAGCTAGAGTGTATGTCAAAGAACTAGAGAAAATTTTTCCTAAGATGACCTTGGTACACTCCAATCATTCATCATTAGTTTATCGTAAGGCAGTCGCTCATGGATTGAGCCTAGAGTATCTTAAATCTTACAACGAGTTTCTAAATGTAGGCCCTGGATGGGAATGGGTAGATGACTTAAAGGTTACGCTATCTGATGGTCAAAGATGTTTCTTTACTCATGGCATGGCAGCCGATGTCATGAAAGTGGCGCAGCAATATGGCATGAATTCTGTTCAGGGACACTATCATTCTAAATTTAGTATTAGTTATTATTCTAACCCTGACAAATTAGTATGGGGATTACAAACAGGATGTCTCATTAATCAAAAAGAGCTAGCCTTTGAGTATGCCAAAAATTTCAAGTCTCGATTTGTTGTTGGTTGTGGCATGATTATAGATGGACAACCCAAACTAATGCCGATGGTGTTAAAGGATGGAGGCCGATGGACAGGGATGATAGTTTAGATGTAGAGTTTACTTCCGAGGCTGATGCAGATCAAGCTGAAACTTTAGATAAGTTGATCGGGAGAAAAATTTGGAATGTAGAATTGCTAGAAGATGATACACAATCTATGATCAAAATCTGTTTATCCCAAGAAGATGATGATTATTTACTGATTCATTGCGAAGGTGCAGATTTATATCTAGTTGAACCTAAAATGAAGTCAGTCCACTAAAAACGACCTCTTGTAAGGCTCGTGGTGAGCTTTTCTCATGTGTTCCTAGGGGGTAGTATCAAATTATATCGAAGTATTTACCAAGAGCCTCACGACAACTCAAAACAACATTCATGGTTTTCTGTATAGATTAAACAATAAATTAGAGTAATATGCTAAATGAAAGGAGACAATACTATGTGGACAACACCAATTGCAACAGAAATGCGTTTCGGTTTTGAAGTAACAATGTATGTAATGAATAAGTAATACTTGTAATACAGAAATAGAGGATCATTTTCGATCCTCTATTCTTTTTCCTAACCATTCCATAACAGGAACGGCCATACTGTTACCCATTGCTTTATATCTGTGTCCATCAGGACAATTTTCTTTAATGTTTGTATATCCATCAGGAAAACCTTGCAATCTTTCACACTCAATTGGTGTTAATTTTCTTACTGCCATATTTGTTTGCATTATTCCATCTGTTCTACCTCCTTGACCGCCACGAATTAAAGTACCCATTTTGTTTACATTTGGATTTAATTCTGCATCCCAAGAAATAGGGGAAGCAACCGCTGGTGTCTTACTTTTGTCCAAGGTAGGAGTAATCGTATCAACTGACATAGATTGTGAGTCACTATTCTGCCAACCAAAAGCTACTGCTTGATCCAATACAAACAAATCATTTCCTGTGCTTGTTCTAGTTAAAGTAGGTGATGGTTTTTGACCATTGTGTATCCTGTTGCTTTGGTCATACTTACCATCTTTATACTCAATTGTCATAATGCTTTTATCAAAACTATCATCTGTAATTCTTAATAGCTCTTTCAACACAGGCCACACTTCAGGCTCAGGAACAGAAAAAAACTTATCAGTTCTAAACCAATGCTCTGCTGTTGTTTTTTTAACACCTATCTTTTGAGCTATATCTTTTATTGGCATATTTTTATGCTTTTTGAGTAGCTGTTGTAACCTATTTATATCAACATCATATTTTCTTACTGCAACCTCTTGTATAACATCATAAAAGTTTTTATTTAGCACAAAAGGAACATTACCCCCTCCTGTACCCCATCTTGCAGTTACAGAATGGCAAGTGTCACCCATCTCTTTAACACGACTATCTGCTGGATGATTTTCAAAAACTTCAACAATAGCTTTCTTATCCAAGCTATCAGAGTTTAATCCTTTATAGTCTCTTGCACATAAAGCATCTATGTGGTCTTGATGTAACAAAGGTATCATTTTTGCTGAGGTTTTGTTGAGTCCATCTGTTCCCATGTCTTTGTAATCTCTTGCTTGGAGTGGGCCACTTGTGTCAATGCCAATTCTAGTGTCTTTGGGAGTGTCTTTCCTCTTTTTTCTGCTCTCCTCAATATGCCTTGACAAGCTTTCTGGCTCAAATAATACTTCTGCGGTAGGTCTCCAGTCTCCAAGATGTCCGACAACAAAGACTCTTCGCCTTCGCTGTGGGACTCCGAAGTTCTGAGCATCAAGCACTCGGTAGCTGAACCCATACCCGAGTTCGCCCACCGCCCCGAGGAATGAACCAAAATCCCGTCCTTTCGATGAACTGAGGACGCCTGGCACATTTTCCCAAATGAACCACTTGGGTTTAAATTTGTCAAGAATTCCACAATAGATGAGGGCAAGATTGCCTCTCGGATCTTCAAGTCCTTTTCTGAGTCCTGCGACTGAGAAGGATTGACAAGGTGTTCCTCCGACCAAAAGGTCAATTGTTTTTTCTCCAAAATTCCACTCCTTATAATTAGACATGTCTCCAAGGTTAGGCACACCGGGATAATGATGCGCCAATACCTCACTTGGAAACTTCTCAATTTCAGAAAACGCAACAGGATTCCAACCTAGCTTATGCCAAGCTACTGTTGCAGCCTCTACGCCACTACATACGGATAGATAGTTCATAGTAGTTTGTACTCTGCAAAACTACATGGCTCATCGAACCGATTTAATACTGACTTTCTCTCGGTTTCGATCTCGTAGTTTTTATTTCTTAACTTAAATACCACATCACTTAATCTATAAATACCAAGTTCAGTCCAAGCTTCCATCGGACTAATCTTTTTGTTTAATTCTAGGTAATGCAATAATCTTGTTTCTTGATTTGTCATATTCATTTATCTCTCCTGGTGTACATATTTTTAAGATTAATATTGTTGTCTCGCATCTCTCGAACTCGTCTTAATAATCCATCACGACTTATCCGAGAAACACCAAGGCAATAATATATAAGTCCATCATCATTCTCTAGCCAATCCAATGCTTGTTGTCTCACCCTTGCACCTGATTGTGCTGCAACTGCATCATGTATCGCATTAGCTAGTATTGCAATAAACAATCTAGCATCAGGGTTACCCATGTTTGGATTGCTAAATGTAAAGTTTTCGTACTCTGCATCTACTAAATAATGGTCTTTCATAACTAATCCCTATGCTTATTAAAAAGGTCATCCATTGCTCTTTTAATGTCTGACAATTTGAACTTCGATATGCGGTTTTCCAACACCGCTTTGTTAGTTTTAAATAATAGGTCTGCTTTTTCCTTTTTAGTTTTAGCATCTGTTGATGAGCCATCTATCTTATTAATTAAGCTTATAAATCCATCTGTAAACTTGTACTCATCAGGAAACATCAACTCTCCTTTGCCTGGCAGACTCAGGCTAATGGCTTTTTTACAGGAGCTACCGCCTTTAACTTTTCAGTCATTGACTTTGTTCCCGCATTGCCATCATCATCTTCAGGCGCAATACCTGTTGCAGCCATGATTGAATAACGCCTAGCATAAGTTAGTGCCGAGCCATAACCTTGCGGTGTTTGTTTATCAGCGGGTACATGAATCACACCCCCTGACATCTCTTCGCCACTCTCATGCAAAAAGATTGTCTCAACCCTGATGCCTGATTCTGCATCATGAGTCTTTTGTATTAGTGCTAACCCATGATTGTGTAATGCATCTAGTACCGCTTCAATACAACCTGCCAAGTCTACATACTGACTTTTAAAGTGTGGATTGGTACTGTTCTTTAATGCAGGTGCAAATTCTTTTTGTGCTGACACGAATGCCTTAGCAATCTCCGATGTTGTTGTCATTGTCTTTCTCCTTAAAATAAAGTTTAATAATATCTTGCCTTTTACTTACATCTTTTACATTGCGATACAACACTTCTAAAAAAGTATGAGTATCTTTCATTTCATAATCTTCCATAGTTATAACTCCCTATCGCGTATGCGAAGTTTAGATTGTCGAATAGTTCTTGCTTCTTTTGCTTTAACTATCTTTTCAGGCTGCGCTTTATAATTAATCACAGGCCATGATATTTTGTAACGCCCTGACACAGCATGTTGATTGTCTCGCATAAAATTCATAATCTGAATCTGATGTAAGTCAATCTGCTCTTCCAAGTCTTTTATCATGTCTCTAAATTCAATTATCTTTTCAGCATAATGCTCGGCTTCAGGTATCTCGATCTCATCCTTGTCAGGCTGATCGAAAATAGATGATGCCTCAGATGGTGTTTTGATGTCATACCATTCAACCTCATCATTGGTTTTATACTTATCTAACCTACGCTGAAAGTCATTGATAGCATCATGTATTTGAGCCAATACATCTACATCCCTTTGGTAAACAAAAGTCCGTAGTGTTGTACCACGATACAAGACACACACTGCACCCCAAGTCGCACCGACTGTATCCATCTGCATTTGCAGTTGCAATGGGCCACGATAGAGAGGCAGTTGGTCAGCACTTTCTACCTCATGCGCAGTTAGTTTGGCTTCTACAACACCTACGCCCTCTAACCTTATCTCGTCCTCATTGACACAGATAATACCTTTATCCAAGTCAGTCATAATCATTGAGTCATTGCCTTTGACATCACCATCTAAACTACATGCAAATGGCAAGTCTTTATGGAAGTAAGGCTTAGGATGTTTAGTCGTTAAATCTTTGACATCTAATCCTAAACGCTTACACGCTTGAACCAAGATAGTCTCCTCCAAGGTATTGCCCCAATCCATTGATTCGTTAGATATAAATGGTGGTTCAATCCCTGAGATAATATCCATCTTTTCTTTTAACAGTTCATTGACTGTTTTAAACTTACTAGCACCCATCAATACAGGTATCTCGGATGCTGAAAGTTGGTCGTTCGGTGTAACTTTTCCTACCATGTTTACTCTCCTTTTCTTAGGTTATTAAAAGCCATTGATAACTCTTGTCTTGCATCATCATCTAATTGACTTATGACCGCTGTTGAGCCAAGTTCTAGCACGAGTTCACCAAAATCTCTAATGAGAAAATATTGGTGCGCTTCCTCTAGTTCTTTTTGTTGTTGGAATCCGTCCATTGGGATGTCGTCCTCATCCCCAAAATATTCGTTAGTTCCTCGGTTATCGTTCATGATTGCACCTCCACATTGAAATTATTTTTAGTTACGATTTTTCCATAAGAACCCTCAAAGAAATCAAATAAATCACCATCTAAAATATCTTCTTTGGTTAAATCACCATTGTCTAAATCTTCAAGCACCTCATCAATGATGTCATTGAGTGTCTCTTTACTATACAAGGGAGTTACTTCACAGATATTTGGCTCAAACAAAAATGCTTTAATGGTGTCATCGTATGGCATGAAACCAATAAAATCACAATCTTCTCGGTCATTGTCATAACCAAATGCTGTATTATAAATAACCTGTAAACCTGGTATGACCTCTTCACCACCTGATGTGATTCTGCCACGAGTATCTTTAGTGACTTTTACATCTTGACCAAGGTCATTGATATAGTTTTCCTGGATGTGTGATTCTATGTCAGAATCATTTTTTGCATTGATGATCGACACGCCTGAACTTGACATGTCATCACCATTGGTTACATGAATGATTAAATATTTCATAGTTTATTTTTCCTTATCAAAGTTTAAAAATAGGTATCTCAACCTGGATACAATTATATATCATAGATATCGTTTTGTGCAAATTTAATTACTGCAGCCATTGAATTTGGTATCTCAACCCTTATGATCGATCATTGAAATATAGGGCCATATTTCGATCATTGAGATATTTGGAGGCATTTTAAGGCGTTCTAAGGCAAAAAAAAAGGGTTGCCAATACTATGACAACCCCATTTTCAATGCTTTAATTACTTGTATATCTTGCTCTTATAGTCGTACTCCCTATCAAAATAATGTTCTAGTATCATGGCGCAAAATACAACCAATGCTATGCATAAAAATGGTATTGCTATGATTAAAAGTAGTTTCATACTATCCCCCCTTTGTGAGAATGAATTGAGTATCAATCCCTTTTTGAATTTCACCTTTTAAACCCTTCGCATATAACCCTAGAATTGAGTTTTTAGGCTTTGTGAATGTAAGGTCGTTATCGTCCCCGCTTAAAACTTCACGATCATGAAACTTGATAGGCATTGTCTCGACCTTATCGAAGACAACCGCTATTCTAACGCCTTTATCAATTGCGCGTTGATTGTACTTTTTGAAGGCGGGCGCGCCCGAATATGAGAAGGTTAAATCGTAATTAGTAGGAAAATCATTTAACCCGTTTTTACTATCTACCCTGTTCGGTATTTTTGTATAATCCATAAATTGAACGTTAGGGAAAAATTCAAAGATATTACGATAATAAATATCTTCGAATACGAAGCCGATATTTTCCCACCTGATATCCGAAGTACCGTTTAATCGTATAAGCGGGCGCAATTCTTTTTTAGCCGCCTTTTTGATTAATGCGCGTATTTCAGTTATTAACTGTTTAAAATACTCGGCTTGATTATTTAAATATAACTTCGTTCTGTTTAATCTTGCATCTTGTACATTTTGAAATTTCCCGCGCCCCGAATAATATAAGCATGAGTCTATACAACCCGCCTTTTCGGCCATGGGGCATAAATTAACCCCGCTTGTATTATAAGGCGCAAAGTATTGAATACCCGTTAAATATCCGTATTTGGTATTTTTCGAGGTCTTCGCGTTCGTATCTATTGATAATAGTTTCATGATATTTTCACCTTTAATGGTTTATAAAATGATTGTTAATAAATAACAATCTCATAAGGCCCGAAAAAATCAGGCCTTACAAGATTAATACTTATTATTTTGATGGTATTTCAAATAAAAATTCGCCTAAATAAAATTCATATTCTATAACTATCTCATCCATATCCATTAAGTTATATTCTTGTCTAATAAAACTTCTATTTGAATCTTTTATATCATCACGCTCGTTTAAAATACAATTGATTAAAAAATTCTTAGTTTCTTGTCTATTCCATAATTCTTTCATAATATATTCACCTTTTATGGTTTATAAATACTCTCTAATTTGAGAGCTTAACGATATCTTAATTTATCTAATTTTAAAATGCAACTATTAATAATATGAAATCAGAAAAGGCCTCAATATATAATCAGTTGTCAATTGATTGTCATTGATGCAATTGACATATCATATTAAATGGGGATAGATATAAACTAGTTTGATTTGAATGTCTCAAATAACTAATTAATCAAAGCAGCCATTGTGGATAACTTGTGGATGGAAACTAGGCCACTGTGGATTATTCTGTGGATAAGTGCCAGGAATTCTGTGGATCGATCTGTGGATTTCCTGTGGATAAGTGTACCTTTGCCCCCCCGTACCCCCTACTACATATATAGGGTGTCATACACAAATTTTTGCTGATAATCTCAAAAAACTGTTTATAGGAAATTGTTGACTGACTGATCGTTACAATTGATCGTTACGATATGATTGTTTTTAAGAAAGTCTTTTTTAAAGACTAATATGACAACATATTATCGTTACGCTATTGACCTACTCTGATAGTTAAAAGCGACAGAAGACCTAACCCGTATAGAAAAAGAGTATTTTCGATATGGGGTCACTCCCTTAAAAAGGAGGGATGGCTCTCGTTTATCTAGTATAGGTTATTAACCTCCGCTTTCACGATCCCTGTACTCTCTATATATCGATGAACTGATATGGATTATTAAGGTATCTCTGCGGTTAAACTCGTTTATTCCCTTGGTCACCATCTACCGACGGGAGGGCTGGGTAATGGCCCCGTATTTATTAATTTACAGTATTGAGCAGATAAGTCAATTAGTTTATTTACCACAGTTTAATCAAGAGTTTTCTGTGTAATAGTTTGGGGTAATCAATTAACCCATAATTGCGGACACCAAATATAATCCCTGGATAATCCCTGGATAGTCCTAGTATTGTCCTAGGATTGTCCTAGGATAGTTTATACTTGACCTAAGATATCTATGAGATATACTTATTGTATGGAATATAAGATACCTGAGTCTATAGAGATAAAGAAGTTAAGGAATAAAGACCATAGACACTTTGTTGTGTTGCCGTTCAAAGCGATTATAGATAAGAAAGTATCTGCCGCCAATATAAGAACATTAGGTATATTAGCAGCGTACTGTAACAAACAAGGATTTAGTATTGTTGGCTTGAGGACAATGGCGAGTAAGTTACGAACAAGCTATCAGAATGTCTTTAACCAACTAAAGAAGTTAGAAGAGCTAGGATATGTAGAAAGTAGAAAGCGATCTGCCTATCCAGGCATCAGAGGTAACTTAAGACGAATTATATTTGATGACTCAATCAAATGGGATGATGTTAAAGGATATATGTTGGACAACGAAGATATTAAGCATATAGTAAAGGTAAATAAGATTAACAACTTTGAGGAGTAGTTATGATTGAATTTGCATTTGTTATGGTAATTAATTTAATGCCTGAGCCATTTTCTAAATGGGAGTATGTTGGAAATTTTAACTCGTGCCAAGAAGCGGTTTTGTATGTCAACTTACATTATCCAGATCCAAATAAAGTTGAAATGGAATATAAGTGTTTACAAAAAGAATATATTTCCCTACCAAAAGATACACAGATTATTAATAGAGACATGAAGCATGGATCTGTAAGATATTATGATTCGCATGATGTCTGTAAAGTAAAAAGGAATTGTACTGAAACTTAAAGAGTTCTACCATATGATATGCGATGAGTTTAACGGAGGGGACAACTTAGAGTATAAGTGGACAAGAGCAGATGGGTATTGGAAAATGACTAAGGGGTTTTTCAATGGTGGTCGGTCAGTCTCTGTCCACTCCCTAGCACAAGCGTTGAGGTACGATAAGCAAGCGAAAGAGTTAAAGAAGAAGAAGAAGAAGAAGAAGCAACCCAAGAGTAAGAAAATTATTAATAAATACAAAGGAGATTAGCGTGAGTGATTTTAAAGTACAAAAATTAGTTGGACAGTATTTTCATACTTATAAATATAATGAGACAACTAACAGATTAGAAATAGAAAACCAAGGATGTATTGAAGGAAAAGCAACTGAAGAATATTACATTTGCCAATTATTTAGCTTCATGGATGGAAGCGCAACTAATAGCAAGTTAGTTCACATAGAAGATATGAAAGATTGGAGATTTTATAAAACGAATACACTTATGAATGAAAAATATAGTAATTATCAACCAGACTACTTAGATAGATTATCAAGATTAAAGGAGACAGCATGAGTGATTTAAAACCATTTCTAGTTAGACTAACACCAACCAGTGTTGATCTGCTAGGTAAGGCAGCAAAGGAACAGGAAAAGACTAAAGCTGGAATTATTAATGAAGCAATTATATTTTATTTAAGCAAAGGCAAAAACAAAGTGTCTGATATAAATAGTAGACTAAACAAGTTATGAAAAAAACTGTTCGGCTAGATTTACCTTACCCACCTAGTGTTAATAGTTATTGGAAAGCAAATGGACATAGAAGGTATATAAGTCCTGCTGGGGTAAAGTTTACCGAAGAGGTATCGTTTATTGTTAAAAATAAAAAACCGCAAACATTTGGCGATAAACAAGTTGCCATAAGCGTAATGATTCATCCTAGATCTAAACGAAAGTTTGATTTAGACAACACCTTAAAAGCTATTTTAGATGCTTTAATGAAAGCTGGCATGTATGATGATGATAGCCAGATTGAATATATCGAGATTGCTAGAGGGGAACACATCGATGGCGGTAAAGCTGTCGTACATTTATATGATTATATAGGAGAAGAACATGGCTCAGGATTATGAAGTTAAACCAGGACAAGGATCAGTTTGGCCGAACGACCGCAAAACAGAAGATTGGCATGCAGATCATAGAGGGAAAATATTATTACCTGATGGAAGTGAACACTACATCGATTTATGGAATAACGAAAAGGGTGGAAAGACTTGGATGGGGATCAAGATTGGTAATCCTGTTCAGAACGCAGGTAGCCCCACACCAGTACAAAATAAAGCCCCAGCTAGTGCGCCTGAAAGTTTTTCAGAAATAGAAGATGACTTACCCTTTTAATGGCTGAAACTAAAAACAAAAACAAACCTATACCTAGTCTATCTGGGTATGGCGGTGTCCGAACGCTACAGAGAAATCTGGAGAAAAGCACGACACTCGCTGCAAACAGAGAGGCTGTTGCGTACAGCCTTCTTTGTATGGCAAACACTAAAATAACTGATGTTATGGAATGGGATGATAAAGGTAATGTTCAAGTTAAAGCAAGTAAAGATATTCCTGAGCATTCACTACAAGCTATTAAATCAATTAAAATTGATAAGGATGGTATGATAGCTGTAGAGTTTTGGGACAAGGTACAGGTATTACGCTTACTTGCAAAAGCAAGTGGCTTACTTGATAACCCAGATGAATCCGATAAACCAAGTGTAATTGGTATTAATATTAAAGCACCAGAGGTAATAGATGACGAATCCTAAAGATACGCAAGTAGGTGGTAATCACTACACGCAAATGAAAATCCAGCCGATGCAGTTTTCTATGGCTAATAAATTAAATGCAATGCAACATACAATCATTAAGTATGTCACAAGGGTAGACCTAAAAGGTAATGGTGATGAGGATATAGATAAGGCAATACACACTTTACAACTTTGGAAGCAATGGAGAAAAGAGCATGGACATCAAGCTACAGATTGATCAACTGCGTAAAGAGTTTGAGATGGCAAATCAAAACAACTCAAGGGTTATGGAAGTTATTGATATTTTGTATACAGAGAATCAAGAACTCAAGCGTATGCTGACAATGAAGTTCAAAGACATAGACGATGAGCAATAAGAAAGTCCGTAGTGCCAAAACTCTTGCTGGCCCAGGAATTGATTTAGATTTTACTGGAGCTAGAACAACTTACGATTTCTTACAGGATAATTCATTTGTGCGTGGACTCATGGGGCCAGTAGGTAGTGGTAAGTCTTACGCTTGTGCTGCTGAAATTATGATGCGTGCTGTCAGGCAGAAACCATCACCACATGACAATGTTCGTTACACGAGATTTGTTATCGTTCGTAACTCATATCCTGAACTAAAAACAACAACAATTAAAACATGGCAAGAGATATTTCCTGAAAATACTTTTGGGCCAATGTTATATACACCACCAATAACACATCATATTAGATTGCCTAAGCGTGGTGATGCATGTGGAATAGACTGTGAGGTTATATTCCTAGCACTTGATCAACCAAAGGATGTACGCAAACTACTATCCTTAGAACTTACAGGAGCGTGGGTAAATGAAGCTAGAGAACTTCCTAAAGCAGTTATTGACGGCCTTACTCATCGTGTGGGTAGGTATCCTACTAAGCGTGATGGTGGCCCTACATGGCATGGAGTCTGGATGGACACTAACCCAATGGATGACGACCACTGGTGGTACAGACTGTCAGAAAAAGACAAGCTGTCAGGAAAGTTTGCTTGGCAATTTTTTAAACAACCAGGCGGTGTGGTCGAAGTCCAGCCTGAAGATTTACCAGAAAATCCAGAAGCCAACGATCATGTTTTCTCAGGAGGAAGATGGTGGACACTTAATAGAAAAGCAGAAAATGTAAATAACTTACCTAGTGGTTACTATATGCAAATGCTAGGCGGTAAAAACCTAGATTGGATACGCTGTTATGCTGAAGGTAAATACACTTATGTACAAGAAGGCAGACCAGTATGGCCTGAGTACAATGATCAAATGATGAGTGGCGAAGTAGAATATGATCCACAACTACCTATTCATGTTGGACTTGACTTTGGTTTAACACCTGCCGCAGCAATTGGACAAAGATTAAACAATGGTCGATGGGTTATCTTGCATGAAATAGTGACAGAAGATATGGGACTAGAAAGATTTGGTAATCAGTTGTTAGCAGAACTGAATGCCAAGTATCCTAAAGCACAAGTATTAATATGGGGCGATCCTGCGGGTATGCAACGAGATGCAATCTATGAAGTAACGGCATTTGATTATTTACGAACATTAGGATTGCGTGCGCAACCCACTGCATCTAATAACTTTAAGGTTAGGCGAGAGGGAGCAGCTGCGCCAATGCAAAGATTAATTAATGGAAAACCTGGCTTGATTGTGGATAAATCATGTAAGATGATAAGAAAGTCATTAGCAGGTGGCTATCATTTTAAGCGTATTGCTGTCGGTGCAGGACATGAAAGGTTTAAAGATAGTCCAAATAAAAACGAACACTCACACATTGGTGATGCTTTTGGTTATTTAATGTTAGGTGGGGGCGAGCATAAACGAATGACTAAGAACAGTTTAGCAGCTAATACGATGATTGTGCAGACTGTTGCGACAGCAGAGTTTGATGTATTTAAGTAAGACAGTAGAAATATTAAAAGAAATGCCAGTAGTAAAGGGAGCTTATTTTTTACCATTTCATATTGATCATATTAAAAACTTTGAGTGGGACATAAAGTATGAATCGCCTAAATCAATTACGCTTAAAGATAGAATCCGCCACTTGGACATACAGTCTCAATGTGGCCCTAGTATTACTGCATTCGTTGGCGATACTCCTGTTGCTGTGTTTGGGTGTTTTGTCATGTGGCATGGTGTTGCTGAAGCGTGGTCTATATTTTCAGAGAAAGCTAGACGATATCCAATAGCTATGACTAAAAGTGCTATATCATTCTTTGATACCTGTGAGATATCATTTAGTTTACATCGTCTACAAATAACAGTAAACTCTAACGATAAGCGAGCTTTGTCTTGGGCAAAATATTTAAAGTTTGAATCAGAAGGTTTGATGAAACAATATAGTGCTGACAAAGATGATACATTTATAATGAGGAGAAAGTAATGGGTGGTATTATGGGTGGCGCACCAAAGCCAGATACATCAGCAGCAGAAGAATCTTTAAGAATGTCTAGGGAACAAACTGCTAAAGCAACAAAAGAAGCAGAAGAAGAAAGAAGAGAAAGAGGAGAAACAATGGCTTCTAAAAAACGAGCATTAACTCGTGGTGGTTCTCGTATGTTATTAGCAGATCGTCTAACACCTGAAACAGGAATAGATGATGAATATAAAAAGACTTTAGGTTAGAACGATGGCATTAGATTTTGGAATGGCATTATCTAAAGGATTAGTTGCTCCACAAAAAGAATTACAAGAAGAGCTACGAAAGCTTGCTGGCGATCAGTTTAAATCAGAGGATTGGTGGAACAAACAACTTGATCGACAAATCAAAGAAGGCATTACAGAAAAGAAAACCAAAACACAATACCTTGCTAGGTCAGGCAATTATAGCTTTTTTGCTGGTGGTGGTCAGCCATATTGGGTAGATGGTACAGGTCAAGGAGCTACAGGTATGTATGGATCTGGGCCTATTCCTTATAGGCAAGGTATGTATGGTCCTATACGAACTAGACAAGTTGATTATCAAGAGCAAAGAGATTTAGATGTTGGCGAACTTAAATCAATTGAATCTCAAGCAAAAGAAAGAACAAGGCTGTCAAAAAGAGCTACTGCACAAAGTAAAAAAGGTAAGCGTACCGCAAGAGGTAGTAGTGGTCTGATGGGAAGATCAACAAGGAAAGATGAAGGATTAGCAACAGGGTTACCAGCACTTGGTAGTTTAGGTCTTGGTATTGGCAAAACAAAATTAGGATAAACAATGGCAGAAGATAAAAAATCAAAAACAGCACAAAGAATGGAAGCGGCTACAAAAGCAGGATTAAAAAATCCAATATCAGCTGCTGCAACTAGAATGCTTGATAGGGCATTTAGTGGAGATACTGCTTCAGGAAAAAAGCAATATGATAAATTTTATGAAGAAGCTAAGAAAGCTAAATCTCTAGCAGAGTTTAGAAAGAAAATTAAAAAGTTAATGACAAAGGAGAAAAAGTAATGCCTAAAGGTTTATATGCAAATATGAATGCAAGAAAGAAAAAAGGGATTAGTCGTCCTAAATCTAAATCTACTATATCAGACAAAGCATATAAAAACATGTTAGCTGGCTTTCCTAAGAAGAAAAAGAAAATAGCATAATGGTAGCAGAGAAATATCAAAATCCAAAGGGAGGATTAAATGAAGCAGGTCGTAAACATTTTAAAAGAACTGAAGGTTCAAATCTTAAACGCCCCCAAGGGTCTGGGACTGATAGCAGGCGCGTGTCTTTTGCTGCTCGTTTTGGCGGTATGGATGGGCCACTAAAAGATTCAAAAGGCAGACCAACAAGATTAAAACTTGCATTAAAGAAGTGGGGTTTTGGCAGTAAAGAAGCCGCTCGTAATTTTGCAGCTAAAAATAAAAAGGCATAACTATGGCAATGATGAGATTAGATGCAAAGCAAGTATTAGCTAGGCATGATAAAGCACTAACTAAAAAAGAAGATTTTAGAAGTCTTTATGATGAAGCTTACGAGTTTGCATTACCACAAAGAAATTTATACGATGGCTACTATAATGGTGGCGTACAAGGTCAAAAGAAAATGAATCGTGTGTTTGATTCTACTGCAATCAACTCTACACAACGATTTGCAAATAGAATGCAATCAGGCATATTTCCACCACAAAGAAAGTGGTGTCGACTAGAGCCTGGTTCAGATATACCACAAGACAGAAAAGCAGAAGCACAAGCTGCATTAGATGCGTATGGCGATAAGTTATTTGATACATTAAAACAATCTAACTTTGATATTGCTATTGGTGAGTTCTTATTAGACCTATGCGTAGGTACAGCAGTTATGCTAGTGCAACCAGGAGACGATACAAATCCTATAAACTTTATTTCTGTACCACAATTTTTAGTTGCATTTGATGAGGGTGCTAATGGTCAAGTAGATAATGTCTATAGAAGAATGAAGTTAAAAGCAGAGTCTATACAAAGACAGTGGCCTGATGCAGAACTTCCAGCAGAGCTAAAAAATCTAATAGATCAAAAACCAACAGAAGAAGTTGAGTTAGTTGAAGCAACTATATTCGATCCTGAGCGTGGTGACTATTGTTATCATGTAATTGACAAAAGAAGTAAGACAGAATTAGTGTATAGAAGAATGGATAATACACCTTGGATTGTTTCTCGTTATGCAAAAGTTGCAGGAGAAACATATGGCAGAGGCCCACTTATTACTGCTATGCCTGACATTAAAACACTCAATAAAACATTAGAGTTAGTATTAAAGAATGCTTCATTATCTATTAGTGGTGTTTATACTGCGGCAGATGATGGTGTATTAAATCCAAACACAGTTAAGATTATGCCTGGTGCTATTATTCCTGTAGCTAGAAATGGTGGCCCACAAGGTGAATCATTAAGACCATTACCAAGAGCTGGTGACTTTAATGTATCACAAATTGTTATGGATGATTTAAGAGGTAACATCAAGCGTACATTACTAGATGAATCATTACCACCAGATAATATGTCAGCACGATCAGCAACAGAAGTTGTAGAGCGTATGAAAGAATTATCACAGAATTTAGGTTCTGCATTTGGTCGTTTAATTAACGAAACAATGATTCCTGTTGTAAAGCGTATGCTACAAGTAATGGATGAAAAAGGTTTGATTGCATTACCATTAAAAGTAAATGGATTAGAAATAAAAGTATCACCTGTTGCGCCATTAGCAATGGCACAGAATATGGAAGAAGTGCAACAAGTATTACAGTATGCACAGATTGCACAAGGTGCTGGGCCTGAAGGCGCAGTTAATATTAAGGTAGATGAAATGATGGATTACATTGCTGAGAAGTTAGGCGTACCACAAAAGCTTAGACCAACACCTCAAGAGCGCATGATGATGAAACAACAAATGCAACAAGCTGCACAACAACAACAAATGATGCAGATGGCAGCAGAAAATCCTGAAGCAACTGCACAAGTAGTAGAAGCAGCAACACAACAACAAGGATAATTATGACTGATATGAATATGCCTCGTCATATGATGACTTTAAGTAAGCAAGAAAAAAATATTGTAAAGTATCATAAAGACACAATGAAGTCAGGTAAAGTTGGTCGTGATTCAGAAGGTAGACCAGTAACTGTTTACTCAACAGGTATAATGATTCCTGAAGGCCCAAACAAAGGAAAATTTGTTTCTGTTCCTGGATATATAAGAGATCAAGGTAAGATTATTACTAATGAAGATCAACTTTATAATATATGGAAAAAGGATATTCAATCTAATAAATTTCCTATTTATGATAATCCACAACAACTAAACAAACGCTCTCAAGAAATACACACCATTATGGATCAAGAAGCAGGTCAGGCTAGAAGATCAGGCAGACCATTAATGCAAGATGCAGAGATAGGAGAATAACATGGCTGGATGGGATGACTTAGAACAAGCATTACCACTTGATGTGCGTGATGTTAAACAACAAAGAGACGATACAGACCGATTATGTTTAAGAGTATTCGGTAATGAGAACGGAATAGAATTAATGGAATGGTTACGCAAAACCATTTTAGAGCAACCTGTAGCCTTGCCAGGTAGCGACTCTAGTTACGCATTTTATCGAGAAGGGCAAAATTCAATAATTAGAGATATAGAAGCAAGGATAATTAGAGCAAGGAAATTATAATGGAAGAAGCAATCGAGCCTAGTACGACTGAAGAAACTTCGGAAGAGGTAACTGAAGAAACAACTGGCCTACTCGACGATGCAACACCAGAAGAGGAAGTCAGTGCAGATCCAAAAGAAACAGAAATCGATCATCGTGATCCTGAAGTAGTAAAAGCAGAAGAGGGAGATGATGAACCATTAGAAAGACCAGAATGGTGGCCTGAAAACTTTTGGAAAGAAGATGGAGCAGAACCTGATTTAGAAGGTATAGCTAAATCTTGGATGGACTTAAGGAAACAAATATCTCAAGGAACACACAAAGCACCAAAAGATGGTAAGTATGATTTAGGTGCATTTGGTGAAACTCCTGAAGATGATCCTGTTAGACAACATGTTGTTGGATGGGCAAAAGAAAATGGTATTAGTCAAGCTGCACTAGATTCATTAGTAAGTGAAGTTGTTGGCATGAATCAAAATGCTACAGAAGAATATCAAGTTAATTTAGAAGAAGAAAGAAGACAACTCGGCCCTAACGCTGATGCTAGAATTAATGGCATGGTTAAATGGGGTGCTGGATTAGTCCAGAAAGGCGTGTGGGGAAAAGACGACTTTGAAGAGTTTAAAATAATGGGAGGTACGGCAAGAGGACTTGCAGCTTTAGAAAAAGTTAGAAGTTCTTATGAAGGTCGTATTCCTGTAGAAACTGCCCCAGTAGATGGTGCGCCATCAAAAGAAGAACTATACGCTATGGTCGGAGATGAAAAATATCAAACTGATCCTGTATACAGAGCCAAAGTAGAAAAAGCTTTTTCACAAAACTTCGGTTAATATTTATTGCAATAGCCTTGATTGTATGCTACTTTACAGTTAAGGCTTATTGTATTCACTCGTAATACAACCCTTAAACGCAAGTAACCTTGTCGTATGGCTATCGTAATTAGCAAGCACAGGCCCAGACTTCTGGCATACCAAAGCGATTAATTTTTTTATTTATTAATTTCTAAGGAGAATATATATGTCTATCGGATTATCCCCAGCATATGTAACGCTCTTTGATGCCGAAGTTAAACAGGCTTACCAAGGTAAAGCTGCACTTGTAGAAGCTACAAGACAAAGACGAGGCGTTGAAGGCAATTTAGTTAAATTCCCAAAAGTTGGGAAAGGCGTGGCTACACTTCGTGTACCACAAACAGATGTTACACCACTCAATACTGACTTTTCACAAGTTACTGCGACTATGCAAGATTGGAACGCAGCTGAGTATTCAGACATCTTCATGCAACAAAAAGTTAATTTTGAAGAAAGAACAGAGTTAGTTCAAGTAGTAGCGAACGCTATTGGTCGTCGACAAGATCAACTTATTCTTGATGCTCTTTTAGCAGGTAAAGGTTCTACAGTAGCTCATGGCTCTGCAAACCTAACAGTTGCTAAACTTCGTGATGCAAAGAAAACAATGGACACTAACAATGTACCAGCAGAAGACAGACACATGATTATTCATGCAAACAACCTAGCACACTTACTATCAGAAACAGCAGTAACATCCGCTGATTTCAACACAGTTCGTGCGTTAGTATCTGGCGAAGTTGACACATTCTTAGGATTTAAATTCCACACATTAGGTGATCGTACTGAAGGTGGTCTTTCTATTGATGGTTCAAATATTCGTTCTTGCCTAGCATTCCATAAGACTGCTATTGGTTATGGCGAAGGCATCGGCCCTAAAACTGAAATCAACTATGTACCTGAAAAAACATCACACTTAGTAAACGCAATGCTATCAGCTTGCTCAGTTGCTATTGATGGCGAAGGTATTGTTGAAGTTCAAGCAGACGAATCATAATTTAAGGAGATATAAAAATGGCTTATAACATAGATGGACTAAGCCCAGCTGGCGCACAGTCAAAAGCTGGTGATGCTCCTCAAATGTGGACTTACAAATCAGCAGATGCTAAAGCAACAGTAGCAGCTTCTGGTTATTTTAACGATGCATCAAGCGTGCTTAAAGTGGGTGATTTAGTAATGATTTATGATACTGCTACACCAGCAGCATCACTACACATCGTACTAACTAACACAGCGGCAGGCGTTGTTGATGTGTCAGCTGGCACAGATATTTCTGTAGCCTAGTTGTAGTTTAAATACAAAAAGGTGAGGGTTTCGGCTCTCGCCTATTTGTACAATTGGAGAATATAAATGGCATCTGGAGACACCTCATTATCAATTTGTTCTGATGCATTATTAATGCTTGGAGCAAGTCCTATATCATCGTTCACTGAAGGTACGGACGAGGCTAACATATGCGATAGTTTATACAAAGATATTAAGATTAAGACTTTAGCAAGTTATCCTTGGTCTTTTTCATTTAAAAAAGTTCAGTTAGCTAGATTAATTACTACGCCTACAACTGAATACAAATACGAATATGCACTACCTGCTGATATGATAGGTACACCAAGAAAGGTGTTCATCAGTAGTACACAGGGATCAGTGCCACAAAGAGAATATAGATTAGTCGGTGGTAAGTTGTTATCTAACTATGAAGAAGTGTATGTTGATTATCAATATGCAGTAGAAGAATATGAAATGCCACATTACTTTGTGCAAAACATGAAGTATCAATTAGCATGGCATCTAGCTATGCCTATTACAGACCAATTAGAAAAGACTGATTATTGGAGAACAGTAGCACAAGGCACTCCATCAGAAAATGGTCGTGGTGGTTACATGCGCCAAGCTATGAACATAGATGGGCAAGGTCAACCAACAAACGGAATACAAGACTTTACACTTATTGATGTGAGGTACTAATGGCACGCTTTGTTAGCATGCAAACCAACTTTACTTCTGGAGAGTTAGATCCTCTTGTCAGAGCTAGAATAGATATAGAATCTTATAACAATGCGCTAGAAACAGCAAAGAATGTTATATGTCAGCCACAAGGTGGCGTTACTCGTAGACCTGGCACTAAATTTATAAATGAACTTACAGGAACTCCAGCAAGTGGCATTAGATTAGTAGCGTTTGAGTTTTCTGTAGATGATAGTTATATGTTGTGTTTTACAAGCGACACTATGTTTGTATACAAAAACAAAGCATTAGTACATACAGAAGCTAGTACAGGAATTACTAGCGCTTTTTTAGACAAAATGTGTTGGACACAATCTGCTGATACATTAATTATTGTGCATCCAGATCTAGCACCTAGAAAGATAGTTCGTGGCGCATCAGATACTGATTGGACTATTAGCACTATATCATTTGATTCTATTCCTAAATACGCATTTACTATTGTTATATTTAATACAAGTGCTGCTGGTCACTTAACACCAAGCGATGTTTCAGGAAAAGTTACTTTAACCTCACAGCATTCTATATTTACAGCTGCTCATGTTGGACAATATATTAATGTAGTACCACAAGGTCGCGCAAGAATTGTAGAGGTAACAACAGGCACAACAGTTAATGTTGTAACAGAGTTTCCATTCTTTGATACGTCACAAATAGCCAATGCTGATTGGGAGCTAGAAACAGGTTATGAAGATGTATGGTCAGCAACAAAAGGATACCCAAGAACAGTTACCTTTCATCAAGGACGATTATATTTTGGTGGTAGTAAGTCAAGGCCATCAACAATATGGGGATCGAAAGTAGCATTATTTTTTGATTTTGAAGCAGTAGAAGGACTTGATGATGATGCAGTGGAAGCCACCTTGGATACAAATACTTTTAATGCTATTACGGATATTATCTCTGGTAGGGATTTACAAATCTTTACCACTGGTGGTGAGTTTGCTGTTATACAAGACAATATATCAGCTATAACACCATCTAACTTTTTCTTATCTACAACATCTCGTAATGGATCAAAAGAAGGTGTACGAGTAAAACAATTAGAATCAGGCATCTTATTTATACAAAGACAAGGTAAAGCATTATCTACTATTAATTATTCAGACACTACACTATCTTATCAAACAGCTAAAATATCATTGTTAAGCGGTCATTTATTAAAAGATCCTACTAACATGGATATTAGGCGTGCAGTAGCTACAGATGAAAATGATTTATTATTAATAACGAATGTTACTGATGGCAGTATAACTGTTTACTCATTATTACAATCACAAAATGTTATAGCAGCATCTGAGTTTACAACAACAGGATCATTTATAGATGTAGGTGTAGACATTACAGATATATATACAGTGGTTAAAAGAACAGATAGTGGCTCAGATAAATATTATGTAGAAGTATTTGATGATGATTCTTTAACTGATTGTGGCGTAGTAGGGACAACATCTACAACTGCTAACATGGCACACCTAGAAGGACAAACAGTTAATTGTATTTCAGATGGTTATGTAGAGGCAAATCAAACAGTACCAGGAGGAGGCACAGTTACTTTTACTAACCCACCAACTGCGAGTTCAGAGTGTGGATTACCTATTAGCATACAGATAACAACTATGCCATTAGAAACTAAGATGCAATCAGGCACAAGAATAGGATTTAAAAAACGCATAGTAGAAGTCAATGCTTTATTGTTTGAAACACAGAACATAGTAATTAATGGTAATTTAGTTCCAATAAGAAGTTTAGGATCTGGAGCATTAGATACAGCAGTAGCAGAGTTTACAGGAACTAAAGTCTTACATGGTATACTTGGGTATAACAATAATGGACAAATTACTGTAACACAGAGTGCGCCATTAAAGCTTACTTTATTGGGTTTAGAATATAAAATATCGGTTTATCAAGGAACATAGGATATGAGCAGTGTACTTAAAGTAGCAGTACCAATAGCATTAACAGCAGGGGCAATGTACGCAACAGGAGGTGCAGCAGGGGCAGGAGCAGCAGGTGCGGGAGGGGCATATACTGGCTCAACATCTATGATGACTACTCTAGCAGCAGGTGGTGGTGGTGGTGGCGGATTACTTGCTGGTTTTTCAAGTGCATTATCATCTATGACTCCGTTTCAAATGCTTGCAACAGGAACTTCTGTATTACAAGGAATTAACTCTTTGTCTCAAGGTAATATGTTGCAAAGTCAATACGACTTACAAGCTCAACAAGTGCAAGCTCAAAACGAAATAAACAAACTTAATTATATTAATGATGCTAATGAAAAAGCAAGAAGATTGATGGCTGTTAATGCCTCTGCTCTTGCGGCTGGATATGCAGGTGGAGTTAATGGTTTAGATGGTTCAGTTAAATTAATTATGAAAGAAAACGAAAAAGAATATATAAGTGATTTACAGATGGCAGAATTTAACCAATTAAATAATGATAACTTTGCTGATGCTGAATCATCATTGTTAAGAGCTGCGGGTGACTCAGCTGCATTTGGATCAAAGGTAGAAGCTTTAGGATATATTGGGAGCGCAGCAAAACTATTTGAAGAATCAAGGATACCAACATAATGGCTCAATTACCTACATATAAAAAGATGACTCCAACATACGAAGGTATTGCTGGAATAACGGATGTTGTTATTAGACAAGAAAATATTACAAGTCAGCGTATTAATAGATTTTTAGATACTGCAAAAACAGAGTTTCAAGCAAAAGCAGTTGAGTACGCTACAGATAAAGCTGTTGAAGATGCAATAAGAAACCCAATTACTGCTGAACAATTAGATCAAGCTATGGATACTGGTGGCAATCCAGTAGAAAGTTACTTAAAAGGCGGTACTGCTTACAATGAAGCTATAACTAAAGTATTAGGTCAACAAGTTGCTGGTGAGCTTAGTATTGATTTAAATAAATACAATGCTGATGTTTTAGAGCAAGTAAGGACAGGACAAATAGCAAACTCAGAAGAGATGCTTGCTAAGTTAAAAGAGCCTATTCAAGCTCAAATAGAATTCTTTGCAAACATAGATCCAAAACAAGCTCAATCTTATGGATCGAAAGCAACTGCTAATGCACACAATGTTTATTTACAAGGCGATCAAATATTTAAAGGGCAACAACAAAAGCAAGCAGAAGCTAATGCTTTAACAATGATTGCGCAAGAAAAAGACAACTATAGTAATTTTTTAAAGAACTACCCAGATGCTACTAACGAACAAAAAGAAATGTATAGACAAGCAGTAGAAAAGACTGCTGTTGATACAAGTCTTAGTATGACTAGAAATCAACTAGAGCTTACTAATGTATTAAAAGGTGAATTAAAAACTATAGATAATATGGATGTAGCTAAAAAAATTGCTGTTGCATACACAGGCAACGACATTGGTGAAGTGCTTAATGATTTAGATAAATATGATGCTACTAAAAGAAAATACAGTGGAGATACATTAAATCCAGAGCAACATCAACTTGCAGAATATTATCAAAATATGGATGCTGAAGAGCAAGCTAATTTTAAAAGCTTAATTAATGCTGAGTTAAAAATTGCAAACTCAGGGTTAAAAGAAGTACAGAGAAAAGTTAAAGAAAATGTAAAAGAAAGCAAAGTTTACATTGACACTTTTCAACCTATTCCTCAACAGTTAGTAGATAAAATTAATAAAAACATTGATGTAGATTCAGATGTGTACACTGCATGGCAAACATTACAAAAGTTTTCAGACAATATTGAGATTTATAACGCAACTCCGTATGTTGAATTAGTAGATAGTTTAAATGCTGCGCAACAAGACATGATGGATATTACTAAAGTAAAAACTCCAGAAGAGTTAGGAACATTTGATTTACTTAATAGATATGTAAGTAATATTAATAGTGCTTTTAAAAATGATCCTGTAGGCACTATGATTAAAAGAGCAGGGGTGAGTGAGCCTTTAGATTTTTCTAATCCTGATCAATTGATAGAGCAAGTACAAACAAGAGAAAAGCAATTAGGTACATATGGGCCATTGTATGGATTAAGTGAAGCACAATATACTGCAAACATTATGACTAAATCAGAAGTTAGTGGATTTGTTAGTGCATACATGAATGGCGATGGAGCAACAAGAGTTGCTTTATTACAAACAATAGATAAAGGATTTGGAGATAGTAACTCACAAGCATTAATGCAATTAGTTAATGGTGGATTGCCATCAACAGCAGAGCTATCATCTTACTTTGGTGATCCTGTACTTACTGAAAAGTTAATTAGTTTCGATAGCAAAGAAAAACGAGATGATTTGAACGCATTTGCTAAAGACAGAAACACAAGTTATGAAGCTATTAGAAAGCTTGTAAGAGAAAGATTAAAAGATTTTGAAGAGGTAGTTATGATTGGTAGTAATTTTAATACGACTGTAGCAACTAAAAAATTAGACACTATTGTAGGTACTTTAAGTTATCTTGCTATTCAAGAAATGCAAACAAACCCTGGATATGATGAAGGTGATGGAGCAAAGGCTGCGGCAGATTTAGTAAACAACGCTTTTACTTTAGAAAATGATTATTACATACCTAATATTTATAATGGTCAATCAACAAACCCAGAGCAGATTGCAGCAAAAGCTAGTTTAATTAAAGACCATTACTTACAAGATTTTAATCCTGTTGCTTTTAGATCAGATAATCCAGACATTACTGATGAAGAATATAATGAAGAAATGAGAAATCAGATGATTGAGAATGGTGTATGGCGTAATAGTGCTGATGGAACTTCTTTAGTGTACGGCATTGTTTTACCATCAGTAGGATTTACACCAATAGAAAATGATCAAGGACAATTGTTAAGTTTTAAATTTAATGATTTAAGTTACATCTTACCTAATACTAATGTAGTGTTGGATACTTCAAAAGCTAAATTTGATATGTTTAATCCAACGCCAGATCCATTTTAATAGGAAGATAATATAGTATGGCTCAAATAGGGTTTGGATTAAATACCTTTGATGGCGGTAAAGAAGTTGGATACGATTACTATGAAACTTCTTTTGCTGACACTATGGGTGCAGTTGCATCAGAAACTTGGGCAAGAAATCCTTTATCATCTTTATCTACTTTAGGTGAATTGCGTACAGCAGAACAAAAGAAAGAAAGTCCTTTAGTTCCAAGAGATGATTTAAACAAAGAGTATTCTAACTTAGGGTTATTCTTTGAAGAAGATGAATATCAATCTGTTGTTGATATTATGGTAGAAGAAAAGAAATTAGAAAGAGCAAGGCAAGATATTATTAATAGAGGCCCAAAAGGATTTGGAGTAGGGGCAGCTAAGTTTGGTGTAGGTTTGGGTGTTAGTATGCTTGATCCTATTAATGTAGCATCTGCATTTATTCCTGTGTTTGGACAAGCTAGGTTTGCAAGTTTGGTAGCACGCCAAGGATTTGGTAGGGCAAGAGCAGTAAGAGGTGCAGTAGAGGGTGCTGTTGGTGCAGCATTAGTAGAGCCATTTATTGGATATGCAGCAAGTGAAATACAAGCTGACTATGGATTAGCAGATAGTTTTTTAAATGTTACTTTTGGTTCTATCATGGGTGGTGGATTGCATTTTGGAGGTGGTAAGTTAAAAGACATTTATACTACTAGAAAACTAAGAAATAAAATAAGAGAAGGTAGAGAAAAACTTGGAATAGAAAGTTCCAGAGATATGGAGATTAATCTTTACAAAGCTTACTATCCTGAAGATTCTGCAATTATGAGGGATTTACAAAAAACAGATCCTCAAACAAGAGAGCTGTTATTAAGAAAATCAGTTAATGATTTGTTGTTAGAAGAGCCTGTTGATGTTGCTCCTATTGTAAATTCAAATGAAACACTTAAACAATCATCAGACATGCCTGGGCCAAGCAATACAAAAGTTCAGACACAAAATGAAATACCTCAAAAAGATTTAAACACAGTTGAAAAGAATACAGTCAATAAAGAAGATGTAGATTTAGATACAGAGATAGATAGTTTATCTGCAAGATTAGAAGAGCAAAGAGAAAAGACAGCAGATTTACGATTTGATCAAGATAGAATAGAAATTACAAAAGTTACAGATGAGTTAGATCAAGCTAATGCTAACCCAAAAGACTTAAATGAAGCAATTGTAGATGCAATTAACTGTATGAATGGAAGATAACTATGGCTAAAAAAAATACCTGTTTAGTAAGATTACAAGGAATGCTAGACAAATCTTCTATTGGATTTGTTGAAAAAGACGAAATAATGAATGCAATTAAGCTTGCTCAATCAGAGTTAAAACTTAATAGTATTGATGAGATTAATGTAGATGCAGTTGCCAAAGATGTACAGTCACAAATTATATTACAGAAAAAGATTAATAAACGAAATGCTATTGAAGATGAAATCAAAGGTAGAGAATTAGTTGATTATGTATTAAGAGAGTTTCCAGAAAATCCAGATGAAGGTTTAACTGCTATATTAGTAGGTTCTAATGAACAAAAAACAGGAGCAAGAGCTTCAGTAGCAGTACAACAACATGCAGCAGTTAATCAAGCTATTAATGGTTTTGTAAAGAAGTTAGCTGATAATAATTTAGAAAATTTATTTGCTAAAGCTGATAAACCTACACAAAGAAGAATTGCAAGAACTATGTTTGAGTTAGGACAAAAGCCAACTAAAGCAGAAGCTGACACAGGGATTAAGCCTGTCATTACAGAAAAAAATCCTGAAATAATTAAACTTGCTACTATTATGCACGAGTATTCTGAAATGATGAGGATTAAGCTAAATGATCGGGGTGCTAATATTGGTAAAATTTGGGGTTATGTAGTTAGGCAATCACATGATCCATATTCAGTTAGAGCTGCTGCTAAAGTTTTAGGTGATACAACTACAGAAGCTGATCCTAGCATTGAAAGTAAGTGGGATAAAAATTACAATAGAAACTATAAAGCTTGGAAAAATTTTGTCATGGAAAGATTAGACCAAGAAAGAACATTTGCTTCAACACAAGATATTGATGAATTTATGATTGCAGCATACAATTCTCTTGTAAAAAATGACAATTTAAAATCTGATGGTGCTGAATTTGCATACAATGCAAAAGCAACAAAAGATATAGGTAAATCATCACAAATGAAAAGAATATTGCATTTTAAAGACTCTGATGCTTGGTTTGATTACAATGAAAAATTTGGTATGGGTAATTTAAATGAGTCTTTCTTTTCAGGATTAACTTCTGTTGGTCGTAATTTAGGCATTATGGATACATTAGGCACAAAGCCAGAAATGAACTTTGAAAAAATTAGGAAAGCAGTTTCTTTGCGTTTAAATCAATCAGGGAGAGATGCTGGAGCAGTAGCAGAAAAAAAGTTTTACAAGTTTTTAGATGTGGTTACTGGCAGAATATACGAAACAGGAAGTTTTACTGGAGCAAAGTGGGGTGCAATTACTCGTGCCATTGCTAGTATGGCAAAGCTAGGTGGAGCTGTAGTTAGTGCAGCAGCGGATTTGGCTCAGTATGGCGGAGAAATGAGGTATCAAGGTAGATCCTTTTTTGGCGGCATGGGTGAAGCAATGGGGTCTTTAGCTAAAATAAAGAATAAAAAAGATAGAAAAGATATTGCTCAAATGCTAGGCATTATGTTTGACAATAGTATCTATGATGTATCAGGTAGATTTCAAGTTGGCGATAGTATGTCTAAGGGATGGACTAAGGCTCAAAGAACATTTTTTAAATACAACTTACTTTCTTGGTGGACAAACAATTTAAAAGAGAGTGCTATGCTTGGCATGGCTAATTACTTTGCTAAACAAAAGAATATAAAATTTGATGATTTAAATCCTGGCTTAAAGACTTTATTTAAACAGTATGATATTAATTCTACAAGATGGAACATCATTAGAAATATTGCTATGGAAAAAGCTGATGATGGTACAGAGTTTATAAACATTGCGTTACTAGATAAGATTACAGATAGCGAAGCCAAACTAATATCTGGACTAGATAATCCAAGTCCAAGAGAATTAAGAAACATTAAAGATAGTTTTAAAGCATCAGTATCTGGTATGTTATTAGATCGATCAACTTTTGCTGTAATTGAACCTGATGCTAGAGTTAAAGCAACATTAACAAGAAGCACTATTGCTGGAACATGGGGCGGTGAGTCTTTAAGATTTTTTGCTCAATTTAAAGCATTTCCAGCATCTATCATAATGAAAACTTTATCTAGGGAAAAGTCTTTTTTTAAAGCTGGCAATAGTGTAAGAGCAATGGAAGGTATGGCATCAATTATAGTAATGTCTACTTTAATGGGTTATGTATCTATGACTGCTAAAGATATATTAAAAGGGAGAGAGCCAAGAGTCCCTGATGATTTAGAAACAGCTAAGAATATATTTTACGCGGCTTTCTTGCAAGGTGGTGGATTAGGTATATATGGCGATGTGTTGTTTCAAGAAACAAGATCAGGTGGCGACATTGCTGCTAATTTATTAGGGCCAGTACCTTTAAGTGTATTTGATTATCTGCAAGCAATAAAATACGCACTTATTGATGGAGAACCTGGTAAGTCAGGTAAGCTGGCTTATAGAACTACTATAGCTAATATACCATTTTTAAATGTATTTTACACTAAAGCAGCGTTTGATTATTTAATTGGACATAAGATGACAGAGTTTATGAGTCCTGGTGTATTAAAAAGAGTTGAGAAAAGAATGGAGAAAGATTATAACCAAGGGTTTATCTTTACTAAACCATCACAATTATAATTAATATAAGAGATATCATTTAGTAGAATTTAATAAATATTATAGGTAAAATAAAGCAGAGGATTATAAATTATGGCAATTGACATTTCAGCAACAACAAGGCGTATCGTCTATACTGGTTCAGCAGGTACAGGCCCGTATGCTTATGCCTTTAACATATTAGTTAATACTGATCTAGCCGTATACTTTAATGATACAGAGCTAACACTAACGACTGATTATACAGTTGCTATTAGTGCTGATGGTACAGGTAGCGTAACTATTGTTGTAGGTGGTAGTGCAAGAGTTCCAAGCACACCAGATGCTGATGATCGAATAACTATTGTTGGTGATAGAACCATACAAAGGACTACTGACTTTACGACAGGTGGCCCACTCTTTGCTGCATCACTGAATGATGAGCTAGACAGTCTTACTATCTTTACCCAACAAAACCTAGAACAATCTAATCGATCACTTCGTGCGCCAAACACAGATCCTACTACAGTCAACATGGAATTGCCTGACAATACAACACGAGCCAACAAAACATTAGCATTTGATTCTACAGGTAATCCTGTTATTGGTGAGCTGATTGGTGACTATCGTGGTGATTGGGCAGCAAGTACAGCATACAACAAGCGTGACTTAGTAAAAGATACATCAACTAGCAACATATTCATGGCTAACACTGCTCATACATCGAGTGGTTCACAACCATTAACAACGAATACTGATGCAGCTAAATGGGATTTAATTGTAGATGCAGCTACGGCTGGAGCAAGTGCAACTGCTGCTGCGGCTAGTGCGACTGCTGCGGCTGCGAGTGAAACTGCTGCGGCATCAAGTGCTACTAGTGCTGCAACATCTGCGACTACAGCAACTACAAAAGCAGGAGAGGCTTCTACATCGGCAACTGGCGCAGCATCCTCTGCTACTTCAGCAACAAGCTCTGCAAGTACAGCAACAACTAAAGCATCAGAAGCAAGCACTTCTGCAACTGCCGCTGCCTCTAGCGCAACAGCAGCCGCTTCATCAGCAACTAGTGCGACTAGTTCAGCATCATCAGCTACCTCTTCAGCATCAACTGCGACAACAAAAGCAAGTGAGGCAAGTGCATCAGCATCAACTGCTACGACAAAAGCAAGTGAAGCATCTACTTCCGCCACTGCTGCTGCTACCTCTGCAACTGCTTCAGCTACATCGGCTACCGCATCCGCTAGTTCAGCGACTGCATCTGCCGCAA
>Ga0209630_10000848_pt1 | contig 34633 bp, 40 predicted proteins | sample COG_01_FD_184745 | JGI IMG/M metagenome (GOLD analysis project Ga0209630, IMG submission 184745) | Pelagic Microbial community sample from North Sea - COGITO 998_met_01 (SPAdes) (version 2) | ecosystem: Environmental > Aquatic > Marine > Neritic zone/Coastal water | place: Helgoland, sampling...
ATCCTGGTATATTAACCACAGGCACACCAATGTTTACAACTACTGGAGCTGCTAATGGTAAGGAGGTTGAAGTGTTATTAAAGTCATAGGTGGGTATAGTATTGATTTGAATATCATTAATACTAATATCACCACCTGTAATGATGGGTATCTCGGGCATTAGTCTTCAAATAATTTAAAAATTCCTGTCCAAATCGAATGAAAGAATACATACAGGAAAAATGTTTCAGTTGCTTCCTTCTTTTGTTGCTTCTTATAAGGTGATGTAGCCATAATGTGTATAATAACTATACTTATTTAACAAGTTTCACCAAATTCTCAGATTAGCAGTCATTAAACACTGATCCAACTGTAGAACCTAGTGATGATCCTGCTTTCTGTCCTAGTAGAAGTGCCCATCCACCTGCTAACCAACCCACATAAGGAATACTAGCAAGGGCAGGAACAGCAACTCCAGCAGCAATAGCACTACCGGCCATCGCACCTTGACTCCGTGCTCCAGCGTCCGCCACGATACACTCTACGTTTTTCGCAGTTAACTTTCCCTCTTCATCTGTTGCACCTCCTCCCATATTTCTAGTACCTTCCATAGTGAACTGATCGCTACGAAATTCACGACGGTTCTCATATTTCTTACCACCAAAGAAACCACTTTGACTTTGTTGAAGCTCTAATGATTTATTAGACTCTAGAACTTTAGGATCGTTTGCACGATACTCAATTTCATATCCATCCTTACCTGCTTTGATAGTATAAGATGAATAATCTCCACGAGGGATATTGATTGTAGGTACATTAGGAAGTTCTGGTTCTTCTGGTCTATAGATAACATACCCTAGAAGACCTATATGAGCAAATGCAAATAGTCCACCTAATGTTAAAGCAATACCTTTGACAGGAAACTTGTTTGGTGCATTTGAATTTGTCATGGGAATTTAAGTGCAGGACCAGTTGTAGATGGTAATGAAGGAATAGCACCTCCAGTAGTACTAGGAAGTTCTGGCATCGCAGAATCCATCATTCCAGGAAGAGCACCAGTAATTGCCTTTGCTGCTGCAGCAGCGACTTGTCCTTTTACGTTCTCAATAATAGAATCTTTATTGAGATATACTGCAGTACCGCCTCCGACAATACCAGCAGTTCCTGCAAATGATAATAGTGCTAAAACATTAATTACTTTTTGCATTTTATTCTCCGTTACATTTTGTATGAATCGTCTGTAGAAATTTTAATTGGTCCCTGCTCAAGACGAATAGTCTGTGAAGGTGCAGTTTGTGCTGCATTTTCAATCAATCTTTCCATCTGTTCTTTGGTAATTCCACCACCATTACCACCTTCTCCTGCTTTCTTTGCTGCTTGAACACCAAAAGTCGCAAGCACCCCCGTAAAGACACTTGCGATAAAAGTTGGATCTAGTTTTTGTTCAGGAATACCAAGGGCTGGAGGTAACTTGATGTATGCCAGCGTGAGTATTCCGCCGCTCCAAACAAGGATACCAAGCCTAACAAAAGTAGACAGAATAGCAAGTTGTTCTTCTTTGTCATCTGCCGCCTCTTTAATTTTACCTAAGATACCTTTCTTCTTAGGTTCTTCTTTTTTAACTTCTTCTGACATTGATGAAAAACAAGGCCTTATTATTTATTAAAAAGACTTATAAAATAATCTGCATCAACTACCACTAATGGTTTCTTGTGGTTTTTCTTCATGACTACAATTGGTTCATACTTACCACCATTAGCTTTAGCTTGATCATAAGCTTCCCATACATTTAATTTTTCTACATTCTTACATTCAATACTATGTGGAAATTTCTGTCTAGCAGCTCTAGCCATAATAAGATCTTCTCCACCAGCACCCATAGATCTAGATTCAATATCTTCTGGATGTATATCTAATGATTCAATTAATCTTTCTCTAACCCATTTCTGTAAGTTTCTACCTTTAGCTTTCGCACTCTGAGGTTTCATATTATAATTTTAACTGTAAGCTATATATTTCCCTTTGAACCTTAGCAGAGTTATTTTACTGAAGATTGACTTGTTTGTCAATAGTTATAATGTTCTCTCTAAACGATTGGTTGCTTGATCTGGAAAGTCCCTAGGACGACTATCTAACGCATTATCAGTCTTGGGGGATCCTTCATTCGCCTTCATAGTATGCTGATAGTTAGGTCTTGGGTATCTGATACTAAATGGATCAGGCATCCAATAGGTCACCTGCCATTCTTGTTCAGGATTCAACTCTAGATGCTTCTCTACACTATGAGAGAAACTACCTAATTGAATATACCCGTCATGACTGATGCATTTATTGTCGCCATTAGCGACCAGGAACATCATTTTACTGCTCATAACACTTTCTGCTCTGGGTTGAGATTTTTGACAAATTGCATGGGATTTTTTTCGGACTTGTGAACCCAATGATATCGTATACATTCAAAGATGGGATCCCATGTGGTGACACAGACATAATCTTTCATGTATGTTTCGCAGCAAGTTCCTTCAGTTCTTTAGCTGTGAGTTTATTCAATCGCTCTGTGAAGTGATCCAGTAGCAGTTGTTTGTATTGTTTCTTAGTCACGTTGCCTCCAATCATCAGATTTTTCTTGATGAAACCAATCAACTATTTCATCAACATTTTGGAATCCTGTTTTGTGATTGGATGGATCAGGATCCCCCAAGTCCATCCTGTTCATAAAATCGTCTAAGCCACCTTCAGGCGCGTCTGGGTTGGATGATTTACGACGTGCCATCCTTAACATGGCTTCAGCAGATTTGTTTGATTTAGCTAGTTTCTGAGCCCAAATCATATCACTAATCTGAACTTCATAATTTTGTGATATACGTTTACAGATATACTCCATCCGTAAACGATATTGTGTAGATAGCATACAAAAATCCAGTATCACTTGTATTTAGATAAAAAAAGGGAGTCTTACGACTCCCTAATCCCACGGGTCTGGTATTTCCATTTTATTGCCTGGAGAATAAAAGCTTCTGACAGACTGGTTGGACCCAGTTGCAGAATTGTCCAGTGTTTGTCTGGAAGGTGAACATCTGCTAGAGCTCTCACCTTCCAACCAGGCAAAGATTTTTTTATCACAACTGGAAACCAGCGAACGTATCTTTTTTAACATCTTGTTTAATTCCTCCAATTACGTAAGATTCAATCTCAGTTTCTTGAGGAGCATTCTGCATCATCTTAGAATTTAACCAGTGTTGAGTCCATGGTAGAGGATTGTTTGACATAGGAGTATCAAACATTGGTTTTAAACCAATTGATTTCATGCGACGATTAGCAATATACTCAACATAAGAGTCAAGTAGTTTTGCATTCAAACCAATCATAGAACCGTCTCTGAACAAATACTCTGCCCAATTCTTCTCTTCTTCTACACATGTATTAAACATTTGATATACATTATCTTTCTCTTCTTCCATAATCTCCAACATATCTGGATCATCACCATTCGCCCAATTCTTAAGAATGTTTTGTGTGATGACTAGATGTTGACTTTCATCACGAGCAATCAATGAGATAATTTTTGCTGAACCTTCCATAAGTTTAAGTTCACCAAATGCAAATGTGCAAGCAAAGGACACATAGAAACGGATACCCTCAAGGATATTTACATTCATAACTGCACGATATAGTTTACGCTTAAGTTCTTTTAGAGAATCTTTAGCATAATCCACATCTTCCATTGCATATTCCCAGTCATTACTATTGCCATATTGTTGTGCAGCTTTAATTAACTCATCATAAGATGCAGTTACAGTTGCAGCACGACTGAGGATTCGTTCGTCATCTAGAATAGTATCAAATACTTCTGTTGGATCAGAGTATACATTTTTAATTATATATGTGTACGACCGACTATGAATCATCTCCATAGTTTCCCAAATAGTCATGCAAGCTTCAAGTTCAGGTAGTGAACAATAAGGGATAAAAGCCATCCCAGGACCGCGCCCTTGTACAGAATCCAGCATGATCTGATATTTAAGATTGCTGGTAAAAATGTGCTTTTGTTCAGGGCGTAGTGTCTGATAGTCCGCACGATCTTTTTGCAATGATACTTCTTCTGGTCTCCAAAAATAACCCAGTTGTTGCTGTGTTAGTTTATCAAAAATGGGATACTTATACGTATCATATCTTTGGACCCCAAGAGGGGCACCAAAGAACATTGGTTGTTTCTTTAAATTAGTTTTATTAGAATTAAAAACTGTCATACCTTTAACAGTCTTACTAGTCTCTTTAATAAACTCCATTAGTTCTCCTTAAATTTTACAACTTTCGCAATCTTCTTCTGACTCTTCCAATTGTTTCATCAATTGATCCAAACCAGAATTACTCTCTTTGATATCTAAATCATCCTCATCTTTTTTAGCATCATAGGTATTTTGATAATAGGAAGTTTTCCAACCATATTTGTACGTAGTTAACAAATCTTGAGCCATAGAAGATACTGGTACTTCATTATCCGGATAGTGTTCCGGATTGTAAGACCAATTACCACTAATCGCTTGATCAAAGAATTTTTGCATTACAGCAACAATGTTAATATAACCACGATTAGATTCCATATCCCATAACAAAGTGTAATTATTCTTCAGGGTAGTGTACTGAGGAACAATTTGCTTAAGAGGTCCTTTCTTTGATTTTTTAACGGACAGGTAGTCTCTAGGTGGTTCGATTCCATTGGTTGCATTTGACACAACGGAACTAGATTCCGATGGCATTTGTGCGGACAATGTTGAGTGCCTAAGACCGTGGGTGGTGATAGATGTCCTAAGACTTTCCCAATCATAATTATACTCGGGTGTTACTAATTCGTCAACGTCCTTCTTATATGTATCTATTGGAAGAATTCCATCAGCATACTTAGTTCGATTAAATCCTGTACATGCACCTTTTTCTTTTGCAATACTATTGGAGGATCTTAACAAGTAGTATTGAAACGCTTCGGTAATGTTATGAACTTCTTTTAAAGCGTCTGGATCACCATACTTAAATCCTTGTTTAGCAAGATAATGGGCAAGACCAATAAAACCTACCCCAAGTGAACGACGTTCTTTTGTACTTCTTTCTGCTGCAGCAACTGGATATCCTTGATAATCAATAAGTTCTTCAAGACCACGAACAGCAAGATCACAAAGTTCTTCTAGTTCATCTAGTTTTTTTAGTTTACCTATATTGATAGCAGACAAAATACACAAAGCGATCTCACCAGCGGTATCATCGATGTGATTAATAGGATCTGTAGGTAAAGTGATCTCCTGACATAGATTACTCATGTTGATCTTATCCTTGAAGGATGAATGATCATTACAGTGATCAATGTTCATAATATATAAACGACCAGTCTCTGCTCTCTCCTTCAGAATATCTAGGATAAGTTCTTGTGCCCCGACAGTCTTTCTTGGAATAGACTGATCTGATTCATAGTCCACATAGCGAGCGTCAAATGCATCAGTACCAAAAGCATCATAGAGACCTGGTACGTCATGCGGTGAGAAGAGGCTAATCTCTCCATTCGCAATGAAACGTTCGTAGAAAAGTTTTGAAATTTGGATTGAGTAGTCAAGTTTCCTCACTCGGTTGTCTTCTGTACCCTTATTGTTCTTAAGAACAATAATGTCTTCTATTTCTTTGTGCCAGATAGGAAAGTGAACTGTAGCAGAACCACCTCTGATGCCGTTTTGTGTACAGCATCGTACAGTTGATTCAAACTTTTTAAGGAAGGGGATAACACCTGTGTGTTGTACCTCGCCGCCTCTAATTTTAGAATTGATCCCACGAATTCTGCCTGCGTTAATACCGATACCAGCCCTTTGTGCGACGTATTTACCAATAGCCATATCACTGCTAAAGATACTATCGAGGGTGTCATCAACATCAACGAGAACACAAGATGCAAATTGACGCAAGGGTGTCCTGACGCCTGCCATGATGGGCGTTGGGATGTTGATTTTGTGTTTTGAGATTGCATTGTAGTATCTACGTATATAATCCAGTCTTGTATCTTGAGGATAATCCTGGAACAAAGTTACAGCGATTAAAAGATACATGTACTGAGGCGTCTCAAAAACAGTACTGGAACTTCTATCTTGTACTAGGTATTTATCTACAACTTGCCTCAATCCAGCATAGGTGAACAAATAATCTCGATCGTGATCAATAAACTTATCAATTACATACCACTCTCCTTCATTATATTTACCATAGATTTTACTATCGTAGATACTATTATTTTTTAGATGTTCTGATAATGGTGTGAATGAATTTTTCCAATCACCACCAAAAACTTTTTTATATAATCCAAACAAAAGCAACCGAGCAGCAACAAATTGATAGTTTGGATTGTCCAAACTAATCAAATCACTAGCCGATTTAACTAAAATTTCCTGAATCTCATTTGTAGTAATTCCGTCATAAAATTGAATACCAGATTGAATTTCAACTTGTGATGGTGATACACCAGCTAAACCATCACATGCACACTCAACCATCGAATGGATTTTATCTAAGTTAAGAGACTCAAGAGTTCCATTACGCTTCTTTACTTTTGTTCCGTTCGTCATACTTTTTTCCACTCGTTTAGTTTAATTGTTGCTTGCAATCCTTGGTATACATTAGAGTCTACCAGATTTTGTACGTCATGTCCAGCAAGAACCATATCGTTTAGGTCCTTTTCTTTAATTCCTTTAGGAAAAATAACTACCTCGTTGCCTCTTTTAATCGTAGTCTCAATTCTAGTAACGATCTCTCTGTTTCTCGGTTCATTGTCGAATACGAATATGAATCGATAATCGTAACAGCTAAGGTCAACATCGCTACCACACATAGCAATAGCATTGGTAATGAAATGACTGTCGAAGGGTCCTTCTGTGACATAAACGGTTTTCGTTTTGTTTACTTTATCTAAACCATATATTTTTGGATGATCTTCGTCTAACATAATTGTTATATAACGAAGCGTAGAATTTTTATTTAATGTCCTACCTTGATAACCAATCATTTTTCCTGATTGATTCATTAAAGGTATTACAATCCTACCCTCCTTAAATTTATTTGTTGTTCCCGCCCACTTGTTAAAATCTTCAGCATAGTACAGGGAAGAGTAATATTTTTCTGGTGTTTTCCTGTTTGCAAGATAATCTCTCGCGGGGTGTAATATATTTAGTTCTGATATTTTCTTCAAACTCAACAGTTTTTCCTTTCTAGAAAAAACTGGTTTTTCAAACTCAAATTTAGGACTAGCAGTATTAGTACCCTTACCAGTAAATCCACTCTTATATCTTTCCATGACATACTGATCATGGAGACTCACATCCATATCTTTTAAAAAATTCGCAAGAGTTCTACCAACACCACAGTTGTGACATTTGTAAACCATATCTGATTTCTTCAGAAAGAAAAACCCTCTTGCACGATTCTTGTTCTTCTTAGAATCGCCACAATAGGGACAACGGAAATTATAGAGGTAGTCTTTCTTTTTTGAAAATTTTTCTAGACGAGGGGAAATAATATTAATATACTTCAGATCAATAAAGGACATTACATGGGGTTCACTCGTTCCACTATACTACCATAGACGGTAGAAGATGTCAATGATTGTTGGGGGAGAGAAAGAATGGATCCGAATAGCTCAGCAGATTTCAGGATGACTACTGCAGCAGTAGCAACACCAACAGTAACCCATCGGAACCTTGATAGTTGATCTACTTTCTTTTCTAGATCTTCTAAGTTATGTTCTACTCTAGTGACTAACTGCAGAATTGCTTGGTCAGCTTTATCCGACTCATCTAATCTGTTCTCGTGTCTTTCTAATACTATAGCAATTCGTTGATTACCTTCGGAAATTTTATCTACAGCATTCTCCAACTTAGAAAGCATTTCCCTAGAAAGTTCTTCATACATACCAAGTTTAGATTCAAGTACAGCTATCTTAGATGGAGTAAACATTTTTTTAAGTTCTAGATTGAGCAAAAGCTTTTACTTTCTCATACGCATTCGTAGAAGAATTTATAGATTTTATCATTTTAACTCTATTACTAGAATTTAAATTTTGATATAGATTAACAATCTTACCAGCCTCAGATGGTTCGACTGGTTGTTTTGATCCATCATCAAATTGAACTGTTCCAGTTCCACCTGCTAAAGCAATTTTCTTTAGTTGATCAATAACTTTACCACCACTTTCCTGAAGTGCTTCTAACTCTTCCTCAAGTGATTTACTTTGATTCTTAAATTTTTGTTCTATTCTCTGTTGTCTTCTCTTCAATAACTTTGCAACAAACTCTCTGACATCCTTACGGCGGCCATCATACTTTTTCTTTTTTCTGATGGGTGGTTCATCTGGAGGAAGTCCAGCAACGGCACCACCTGAAGCATTATTGGTAGGTACACCACCAATAGAGTCTTCCCACATACCATAGATATCTTTTTTATCCATTATAATTTATTTAACTCTTGTAAACAGAACTCATCAAGTTTGACATTAGACATACTACTTTCATCTACCCTAGACAAAAATACTAAGATAGATTTTAACGAAGACCAATACTCTGTTTCTAATTTAAAAAACAGTAAAGGTGTTCCAGCATCACCAAATATATTATAGATGATGATAATATGATTCAATAAGAGATGAGTTTTAAGATCACCGGTTTTAATATATTTTTTTAATAACCGTTTAATATATTTAAATCTTTTCAGATCCTCGTAAAAATCATCCCTTGTAGAACAATGTGGATTATCATAATGTTTTATAGCAAATAATAAAAAATTATTTTCATTCAACTCAGTAAATTTCATATAATATTAATTATCAGGAGACGAATGTTAGAGTTGCAGCACTAGATGTAACTTCTGCAGCACCCTTGGATGTGGTGATCTTAACTCTATACTGGTTACCGGTGTTAGCAGCAAGTTGTCCAGTTAGTGCAAGAGAAGCACTGGTTGCACCGGAGACATTAGCAAAGCGACCAGAGGAAGCAGTTCTCTTCTGCCACTGATATGCAAGTGTACCGGATGCAGATGCGGTTGCAGCAACGGTGAATGTTGCACCACCAGAAGATGTATTCTGGTCAGCAGGTTGAGTACCAATCGTGATGGTCTCAATTACATCTGCTGCTACTGTATCATCAGCATCATCACCAGCTGCTGCAGCGGTTGCATGAACGAATGCAAGACATTCTGCCTTATGACGAGTTCTACCAGAAACGTCAGTGTACGTTCTATATAACCACCAACCAGGACCAGTGATACCACGTGCTTTGTTTGATGCAACATCTTTCTCGGTGCTATCAACAAAGATAAGTTGATAATCTGTGATTGAATCTCCACCTTTAACTACATACTCAGCAACCTTCTTTGGTGGAGTACGGCGAACTGCACCAGCAAGTGCAGCATCAGTTGATGCTACATATCCTTTATGTAATTCAATTGCGGTAGTACTTGTTACTGTTCTTACGATGTATGCAACTCCACCAAGTTCTAAAACATCACCTTCTGCTACTACATCAGCAGCGTTCTTAGTGACAGTAGGATCGTTTTGTGTGACACCTACATTATTTGCAAAAGTTGCGGCATCTATGGTTCCAAAAATTGCCATTGGTCTCCTGTATAAATTTAATTCCTAAACTTATTTATAACAAAGGGGACGTATAGCCCCCTGAGTTACTATTCTTCTCTAGTGAGAATTGCCTTTTCAACTACAGCTAGTAGTTGATCATCCATATCAGTCTTGGTTAACTTAACTGCTTTAGCAAGAATAACAAGACAGATCTCAACCATCTTCTCACCAAGTTCTTCGTTCTCTGGAATTTTAGCAACAGCATCTTTAATAATTTTCGATGCTAGGGGGAGTAAAATTGAAAGCATGATCTTATAACATAGGCATAAATTATTTATCCCCCATTCATTCTATATCAAGATTCAGTAGGTTTTGAAAGTTTCTTGAAGTTTGAAAGTGATTTTTTTTCTTTCTTTCTCTTGAGAGTAGTGTTCTCAATCTCCTGACCATAGTCAACAGAACGTGTTGACATATCAACTTCTTGAATGTCTTCCGTCTCTTCCATATGCATGTCAGTTGGTTTTTTCTTAGTGGTTGCTTTTTGTTGGAGAGCAAGTTTTTGCTTATTGAGCATTAGTTGTCTTCTCTGAACCTGTTGTTTTTTAGCAACATCTGCATCCTCGTTAACTTTTTTAACTTCAGGATTGATAATTACATTACCTTTCTTCTTACCCTTAATCTCTACCGTCGATTCATCAATCTCTTCATCCTCTTTGACACAATTAGGAACTACTTTTCCATCCTTGGTTTTAGTACCCTTTGCTTTATATCCTTTCCAGCAAGTAGAAGCACCAACGTTCTTACGTGCTTGCTTCATACTTTCAACAACTTCATTCTTTTCATCGTTGATAGCATGTTCATGCATCTCAGAAACTAACGTGGTTAGATCTTGTACAGATACATTCTCTTCAATACCATGTGCAAAAATAACATCATAGTGAGAGATACGACCATTTTCATCTAGAGTATGCATTTCTTTAATACACTCACCAGAACCCCACTCAGCATGTTCAACCTTAGATGAACAATTATGAGTTATCTTATAACCCTTTCCTTTACAATCGTCACAACCTTTACCAGAACATTTCTTACAAGTAGCTTTACCTTCAGTAAGAGAATCAGAAAGACTTACTACTTCTTCTTTACGAGTGTCCTTACCATCTGCTTTTTTACCCTTTGCACGTTGGATAGCGTTATGGACTACACCAGCATGTTCTTTGGAACCAGACTCAATCTTACCATCACCATCATAATCCTTCTTCTCTAGAACTACTTCTTCATTAGTACTCTTTTTAGAGATGATAGCTTTATCACCATACTTCTTCTTAAGACTAGCAGATACTTTATCGAATGCAGACATTCCACTCGATGGTTTTTTACCAGCGGTATTAGATTTACCTGGTGCTTTGTTATAACGATTGTTACCGTCAACACCACCACGTTCCATGCGGCGATCCTTTAGTGAATCTGCACCTTCTTCATTTACAACCTCTTCCTTCTTCATGTCAGCTGCTTTCTTCTTGAGTGCTGCTTTACGGAATGTGAGGTCAGTTCTTGAACCAGAGTCCATCTTACCCTGACTCTGTGGTCTTGCAGAACCACCAGCAGGTTGAGGACCAGCATCGCTACCAGTTCTTCTACCCTGAGCATACTTAGATCCACTGGACTTGGAGTCGCCAGAGACCATCTTGCCTGCATCAGATCTACTGTCCTGATACTGCTTCTCAGATTGTCCGTGCTTACCCTTGTACAGTTCGTCGAGCTCAACCTCTTCCTTTTTCATCGACTTCTGTTTCTTCTCAAGTTCATTTTTCTTGAGAACTTTGTCCTTGATCTTCTGCTTGATTTCAGGACGTGAAGAGACTCCATACACACCAGCGGTAGGAGCACTAAATTTACCTCCCTGATTATGAATCGCAACGTCCATGTATGAAGTAGAAGATTCACCTAAAACATGCATAGCATAATTTAGAGTCACACCATGAAGATGTTCCTTCAAATAAGCTTCTGTTAATTCTTCATCAGAATTATACATCTTAAGTCCTTGTTCAACACATCTTTCTGCACGAAAGAGTTGAGAAGGCTCTAAGGTAATAAAGGAGGCAATTTTAGATATGTCCATTAGATATACTTGTTTTAATACTATTTAGTGGTCTTTTTCTTTACAGATTGAGTGACTGGTGGAGTTCCAGGTTCGGGTACAGGCTTACCTGTAAATGACTGTACTTTCTCACCAGGAGTTAGTTGTTGCAGTGCAATTCTATATACATCTGTACCAACTTCATAATGTGCTTTCTCGGTAATACTATCCAACCATTGTCTGAATGTTCTACCTTCTTCATCCATCATAATAATATAATTTGCTCCCCTAACAATAATTTCACCTTCAATACCAGTAGTTAAACTCTCCACAATATCACCAACATTAAAAATATTTTCCTGATAATATTCTTCACGTAGAGAATTGTAATCTAGTTTTGGAGCAATCTGCCATAGTTGTTCTTCTAAATTCATAGACTTACGAAGTTGCATATAGATACTCTTCGCTTCTTTTGATTTTAAATCTTTAGGAAGTCCTTTCTTAAATGCATCATAATCATTATCAGAAGCAGCTTGTCTCATCTTAGATGCAGACATACCCTCAACATCATCAGACTTATCATCTCTAGCACCTGCACTAATAACATCTAACTTACCAAAGTTATATGTCTTACCATTATACTTACTAGTAATATTTGAAAACTCTTTTACTCTATCATCACCTACTACAACCTTAACATCATCATATCCATTAGCATGTAAATCTTTTAATACATCAAAGATATTTTTTCCTGAATTAGGATCATTAGCAATATTTTGTGAGTGATGTGGAAACATCTGACTCATTACATTATGTTTAGTTGATAAATCAAATGGATTCTTTTTTGAATCCTGACTATGACTTGGGTAAATCATATAGTCGGCACCACTCTTATATGCTTCGTCAGCAACTCGATCCATTAATTTTAGGTGACCGGTATGAGGAGGATTGAATCTACCAAATGTAATTACAATAGACTTACCACCTTCATTACGTGGAACTTGAGATGTATCTTTATCAGACTTTTCTGTTTGTTTAGTTTGTTCTGGGGATGATTCTTGAGAAGGAGCTTGTTGCGCTTGTTTTGCTTTCTTAGCAAACTGTTGCAACGTTTGAACATCAGCAACAGACTGTGGACCATTCAATGGTTCTCCACTCTTTAACTTTGATTGATCTGCTTTTGATACATTAGTTAAACGTTCACCACCTTCTGCTTTTGCGACAATGGTACCAGACTTATCTGCGTAATAACCTTTACCAGTATGCGTTAATCCTTTCTTTTCCGCTTCCAATCCTGCCTTAGTTCGCGCTTCCCCAAAAAAGTTATCGAAAGATTTCATTAAATTGAATGCAAGATAAGCTATAAACTATTTATCCCAATTCTTATCGACAGTGAAATTAGCAACGGAAAACTCAAGTCTATCGACTAGTTTTGTTGCACGTCCAGATTTAATTGCAACGAATCCTTCTGGTGCAGTAACACGATATCCATTTCCATCTTTAATAAACGTACCAATATCTTTTACTTTCTCCAACTGGCGAATGATCATCAGTTTTGCAGTAGAGAGATTCTTATATGCTGCAGCAGTCATGTAGATAGAACGTTGGTTTGCAGCAATGAACTTCATACCATCATCTTTTAACTTAACCCACTTCTCTTTTGCTTTATCGGTTTTCTTTTTGTCAATCTCCTTGTCAATCAAGGAAGAATAATATCTTGCAAAATCAGTAACTACTTTATTAGCAGAAGGAATTGTATTACCACTACGGATATAAGTATTGAAGAACTGTTTAAAGATTGCATTGAAAGCATAACGATCAGATCCTTTCATCACATCAAGGAACTTAGATGCTTGTTTCAAAGAACCTTCTGCACGATTCACTGCAGAATTAAACTTGATTAGTTCCTGTCCGTTAAAGTTTGCACTACCACTTGCGTCGTTGAAGTCGGAAGAGAAAACAGCAATATGTTTGTTCCCCTGATAAGGAGATGCATCAACACCAAAACCGGCCGACATCCCTTCCATAGTAGAGCCAGAATAAGTGGTATGGAACACAATGCCAATCTTAGAAGAATTAACACGTTGACCAAGGTCTGTATCCAACGGTATTGCATATGTAATAGTATTAGGAGTAAATGTTACACAACGCTTTCCACCAACGTTAGTGATTGTTTTTGTATTCTCAGTGAATAAAAGATCACCTTGAATAACACCTTCTATATTTAACTGTGAAAGATATTTTAAACAATCTTTAAGGATTTGATTTAGTCCACTAGTAGGATAGAATTCATCAACATCAGAATTATCTATACATATTTTAGGTTGTGTTTTTGCGAATACAGATTTATTACCAACAAAAAAAGATTTCCATATAGGATGAATGCCACAAATAATTGCAGGAGCTCCATCCCACTTCGTGGTAATATTAACTGATTTATTTTTATCTCCTTGGGTCAACATAAGACCCAGTGATTTTAGAAAAGCAACAGCAGACTTACCCCCCTCAGATCCAAAGTTAAGGATGTCATCTTCAAGGTGCTCTAGATGTGTGTTTTTTGCCATAGCTATATTATACTACAAAACGTTTGGGTTGTCAAGCATTTTTTAAAATATTTTTATAAAAGATCCATTCAAAGGATCAAATGCTTTTTTGGCACCAAAATACAAAACATTTAAGAAATCATTTAGTGCGTTTTTCTTGCTTAATTCTTGCATAACTTTTACATATTCCATAGCAACTAAAATGTTTCTAAATCTTCCGTTATTACTTCTATCAATAATCTGTTCATTCAAGGCACCATTTTTTATAATCGACTCTATCCCAGAATTATCCGATCCATCACCAGTTATAGATAAAGAACCAAAGTCAACAGACTTTCCACCAATCTGTTTATTGTTTATACTGGTATAAACACCAACCCAATATTTAATTTGAGCATCAGTCCATTTACCAGGAAATTCTTTTGGAATTTGAGGATGTTTTGATATTGAATTTGGTTTTTCTAATCCATGAGATTTTAAAAATTCATCAATAGAATCAGCTGGTACTGTGCCTAACTTTGCAGCCGGTTTAGATTCATTAATACATTCTAATTGAACTGTTCCGTTTGGATTACTAAGTTGTCTATTTCTTATTTGTAATTTTATTTTATAGTTTGGGGGACTTGATAATTGAAAATGAGTTGAAAATTCTGAGTTAACAAAATTCCTATCTTTAATTTCAATTAAACATTTGGGATTTAAAATTTGCCAATCTTTTTTTTCTGGATTTCCAGTATTTAATTCTTCCTCTAGATCTACACCGTGTTTTAAAGATATTTTTTTTAATGATATTGGAATCAATTGTTTTGTTCTTAAAGACTCATACATTACAGAATTTAATAGTCCTAGTTTTCCTTTTTCACTAAGACCTTCTATAGACATAATTTCAGTTATAACCTTTCTAATTGAAGCTTCATCTGAACGTTTTACCATAACAATATCCATAGGATTCCATGTATCCTTGGTTGCAAATATTCTACTACCGCCCTCAACACCACACTGAGATTTTGCAATATTTTCTATAAAACTCATTATACCTTTATTCCTGGAATAATTATAACCTCGATTAGTTCCAAGATATTTTTTTAAAACTTTTGCTTGCTCCTCAAAAGTTTGCATCCATTTTGCATTTACTTTGGGATATATTTTTTTAATTTCAGCCAATGTTGGCATTCTATTATTTTCAATATATCTTTTAAAAGTAAATGCAGAGGCAGATTCTTGTTGAGCTGTTACTATAGCATCAGAAGCCATTAAAAAAGGGGTAGTTCTTCCCCGCTATTTATTACACATCCCCATCAACTCGGTTTTCAGAATGATGAATATCAAACTCACCACCAGGATATCGTGATCTAAGTTTATCTACGTTCATCTCAATCACTTCATCTAGTGAAACATTGAGACCCATACATGCTTGTGCAACATACCACATGATGTCTCCAAGTTCTCGTTTCAAATGAAACATGTTCTCTTCGTTTACTGGTTTACCTTGAAAGATAATCTTCTTTACAACTTCAGTAAACTCACCTGCCTCAGCAGACATTCCTACAGCAGCAGTAAGAAGTCGATGTGTTTCAAATCCTTCTCCACGTAGTTCTTGGATACGATACTCAAATGCATCAGCATCTTTACTTGGTTGAGATGTGACAGCATTCACAAACTCAAGATATGCATCAGTGTTTACTTTCTTACTGGGTTGATTCACGGGAACGTTTTCTAGTGTGGCGCCAGTGTCTGGATCAAAAAGATTAATTGTTTGTGTCATACTTTAAAACCTTCAAAACTACGGAATTTTTTATCTAACCGGTCAGTGTAATCTTCTTCCTGACCAGAATCAACAATGTTCTGTTGAGCACTGTTCTCTACATCATACAACTTCATCTTGGATCTGTCAATACCTATGACAAATCTTTTGAATAAGTTTGCATCATTATATCTATTCTTCAATTGTTTAACCATGATTTGATTCATCTCTTCCAATTCTTCTGTAGAGATAAGAGCAAACATAAGATCGGCAGTAGCAGGAAGACCAAAAGATTCTGAAGTATCAGTAAGATCAACATCAGAACTTCCATACCCAGAACGAGTAGTCTGCGTAGCAGATACAATTGGGACGTTATGTTCTACAGCAAGTCCTCTAAGTTCTTCTGCAATTGCTTTCACAAAAGTATATGAGTTAACAATAGAACTTTTGAATCTACTGGAAGAACAAATATTGAGATAATCAATGAAGATAATATCAGGAGCAAAACCTTTCTTAAGAGCAAGTTCACTTAGTAAACTTGCAAAATGTCCTGAGTGTGCTGAAGCAGTAGGATACTCCTTGATAATAAGAGTTCCTTGTGTTTTCTTCATAATCTTTTCAACCTTACCATCATACATTGGTCTAGGAAGATCAACCAAAGATCTGATATCTTGATTGAAAAGATTTGCATCAATACGTTCTGCAATTCTTTCTTCTGCCATCTCAAGTGTAATGTATAAAACATTTCTACCTTCCAACAAACAAGAAGCTGCCTGATGACACATAAACAAGGATTTACCAACACCAGTTCCTGCAAGAGCAATGTTTAGAGTCTTACGTGGAAGTCCACCTTTAGTAACCTTATTGAATAACTCAAGATCAAATGGTATTTTATCTTCCTTACGATGATAGAACTCGTATCGAGCAGCTGCATCAAGGAAGTAATCATGTCCAACATGATCATCAAATGAAACACTTAGTGCCTCGGATAGAATAGATGGAATTGCATCACGACTTCTAGTCTTATCATTACCATCAGCAATCTTCACAGATTCCATAAGGGCAAGATAAACTGCCCTCTCTTTACACCACTTCTCTGTAGTATCAATTAACCACTGTTGTTCTATCTTTTCTTCACGAAAGTCTTTGAGTGTAGCAATACAGTCGTTAAATATTTCTTCTGATATATCTTTACGATTCTCAATTTCAATACTTACAATTGATTGCGTAGGAGGAGTACCATACTTTACAATATAATTATTAATCTCACTGAAAATAATTTTTTCTGAATAGACATCAAAATAACTATCTTTGATAAAAGGAATAACCTTTCTCATGTAATCTTCAGTGTGGATTAGATTTGAAAGTATCTTGTGCTCGATCCTATCACTCATTCACTTCACCATCAAAGGAACCATAACTATACTCTTTCTTAGCGCATTCGTCAAGCGCTTGCATGATCTCTGGTGTAAAATATTTTTCTGGATCTGACAAAATGGTCTTTGCATATGTCTTAGTACCGCTGATTTCGTATCGTCCACCAGACTTAGTGAAGACATCATACTTTTCACCAAGTTCTAGAAGTCCATAGTACTTGTCTAGACCACGCTGATCATAGAACAAACGGGTTTCTACAAGAGAATTTTCTTTAGTAAACCTAGACTTGAAAGTTTTACACTTCACAATATTACCCACAACCTCTGTACCGTCCTTCTCCTTTGACTTGGATAGAAAGATGATTGTAGAAGCAGCGTACTTGAGTCCAGAACCCCCTCCCATCTCTTTCATAGGGACATAGGACCCCACGACATCATATGTGTGGTTAGTGACGATTAGAGGGATGCCTGCAGTACCTAGCTTGAGTGACAGGATTCTGAAAATAGATTTTATGACTTGTGCCCTTGTCATGTCCCTGGTCTCCTTACCGTCTGTAGCGTCCTGCACTTCCTTGGTTGTTGAGAGCATACCAAGAGAATCAAGAACAAACAACAGGGGAGGTCTATCAGTCTTTTTGACCTTCATATATTCATCGACAACTTTAATTGATTGAGTACGAAACTCTTGTACAGTTGTCACAGGAACTAAACCGATACGAGCAGTATCAATGTTCCTTTCCTTCATCATACTTTTAGTAATAGCAGACTCAGATTCAAAATAGATTACTTCACCAGTGGGATTTTGTTCCAGGAAGTTTCTAACAATAGACAAGGCAAAAAATGTTTTACCTGTACTAGATTCTCCTGCTAGTGCAGTAATTTTATTTGATGGCAGTCCTCCATGGATACTACCACTCAATAGTGCATTGAAAATATATGAACCGGTATCAATAAATGAATCACAGTCACCAGACGCAACTCCGTCTTCAATGACTGATGCATATTCATTATCCAGTTCTGAAATTACAGATTTAAGAAAACTCATAAAATACTCCTTTTAAAATTATTCTACCATCAAACGAAGAAAGATTCAAGACTCCCACGTCTCTCAACTTGCCACCCGATGGTTTCTACTACGTTCTTCAATGGTTCGACAAAACTCTTTTCAAATTGTCGATCATAATCAATATACTTATCTAGGTTCAACTCTTTAGGTAGAGTTTGCAAATAAGCAATGATATTCTCACCAATTGGATTTGGAGTCTTCAAGTATACAAACTTGATTTTCTCACCTTCCTGAATCAATGGATACTTATTATGCAGTTTCATTTTAGAAATAAAATGATTGTACAGAATAGCACCACGAACTTGAATTGGTGTACCTTTCCTGTATAAGTCCGAAGAACTTTTGTACTTATCAAGTCCATTACATCCTCTTGGGAATGAAATGTTTTCAACACCTTGTTCTCTAGATTCTTTACGAACAGCATCAATAAATGAAATGAGATCATCATTGGTGTTGTTAATAATGATCGTGAATGCTTTCTTCAATTTATCTCTGAAGAATGCAGGAGTTGAAGATCTTGCAGTCTCCAATCCCATGATCTTAAGTTTTGGTTTTTCATATCTAACACCTTCACTATCCCACACATTAAGAATATATCTCTTCTTAGCAGTCCAGATTCCACGGTCAGCAATGTTCTCCCGTTTCATCTGCATCTTTTGATCGTATGCGTTTACCTTGTCGGCCAACGTTTCATAAGAACTTTCAATATACTTCTCAAGTTCCATTTTACAGATCTTGTCAAGGAACGTAACAATCTTATCATTAGAAGCCTTTCTCCCTTTGTATATGTGATCAACAACAGGACCCATATTAAGATAGATACTATCGGTATCAGAAGCAATAACATAGTCTTCCCCATCTGTTTTTAGTAATTTATTTAGATAACTATTCATCTTCATTTCAATCCAACGGATAGAAACTTGACCAGATAAAGTAATTGCTTCTGCATTTGCAATTCGGAAATACCTGAAGTATTCATTACCAATAGCACCATAAGCAGAGTTCAAAGAGATCTTCTTTGCCATCTGGATGTTATTACAACGAGAAATTTCCTTAGACAGATCTGTAGAAGGTGTATTCTCATATGCTTGTTTTGCAATAAGCATTTTCTTCTTGAAGATGACACGATCATCATACATTTTCTGCATCAACTTAGGAAGAAATCCTTGGAAGTCTTTCCTATACTGAGCACCATTTGCACATAGAGCATACTTCTCATCATAGAGAATAGGTTCATTCAAGATTTTATCCACATTGACTGTAGGATGTTTATCTTCAACTAATGTCTCAGGTGAAATGTTGTACTGCATAATCAAGTGAGGATATAGAGAGTTCAAGTCAAAACTTACAACCCAATCATAACGTCCTACTTTTGGTTCTTTGACATATGCACCAGCATATGCAGAATCCTTCCTATGTGTAATCTTTGGTGGGACAACAATATTATCCTTCTTTAGATAATTGAAGATAATATTATCCCAAGTTTTTACCTGTGAATATACATCTTCATAGTTTTCTTTTGCGTCATACGCCATCGTTAGACACAACTCAATCAATTTCATCTTGTCTTCCAAACGGTCAACAAGTTCTACGTCAATGATGTTGTAATCAATAAACTTTTGCCAGTTGTTTGTATAGAAAGCTTTGAAGTTCTCGAACTCAGAGTGATCCAACTTACGTTGTCCCAGTTCAACAAAAGCAATATGATCTAGACGATATGATTCCTGATTAGAATATGTAAACTTCTTATATAGATCAAGATAATCTAAACAGGAAACTCCACCAAGATCATAAGCAATATTTTTTCTTCCATGGATCTCAAACTCTCTATAGTTAATTAAGTTCCAGGGAGAAAGAGAACGCATATGTTTCTCAGTAAATACTCTTTCCAATCGACGACAGATATATGGAATATCATACAAATATACATTCCACCCAGTGATAACATCTGGTGTATTTTGGACCCAATGATTCAAAAATTTATCTAGAAGGTCTCTCTCACCATGGCAATATATGAACTCAACATCATCACGACTGTTCTCATATTCTCTAGTACCCCATACAATTAGTTTCTTTGTATTCATATCTTTGATAGTAATACAAAGAATAGATTCTGAAGCACTTTCTACGTCAGGGAATCCATTTTCACACTCAACCTCAATGTCAAGACTGATGATATTCATCACCGACATATCAAATTTAATTTCGTCTTGAGGATATTCGTCAGCAATATACTGATACAAAAATCTCTCATATCCATATACATCAAAGTTATCAACTTCAGAATACTTTTTCATGAAGTCCCTGGCTTCTCTAGGAGAAAGGAACTTGATTGGTTTCACATACTTTTCATCTAGGGTTTTAAACTTTGTTTCCTTTTGCGAAGAAACAAAAAGCACGGGATTAATTTTATCACGATACATGACACGTTCACCATGTCGGTATCCACGATAAAGAATTTGATTCCCTACTAGTTGAATGTTTGTATAAAAATTCATGAATTAATTGATTGCTTATAAAGAGATTCTACTTCATCAGATGGAGTTGAAATAGTTATAATACGATTTGAATAGATTAATGTATCGGTTTCATCTGTGTACATAGGCCATTTTCTAAATGTTATTGTACCATCAGTATCGATTATCTCTCTACAATTTTTAAGAAAACAAGATGGTTCTTCATCAAGTTCTTCAATATCAGCAACTACAATTTTCTCATTGATTAACTCTATTACATGCAGGTTCATAGGGACTCCCGGTTTTAATTATCTTACCATAAAAAAAGAGGGGCGTCAACTGGTTTTTGCCAGTTGCCCCTCTGCGGCGACGATATTCAATACTATTTATTCAATCTCATATGTTTTCAATTTTTGATGATCTGGAATAATTCTTTTAAGATCAACAATCAACATACCATTTTCAAATTTAACTTCTCCAACTTCAACATCGTCAGATAAGTTGAAACCTCTAGCGAAGGTGCGAGTTGCTACACCACGATGCATATATTCTACATCATTATCATCCTTCGCAGACTTGGACTTGATGATCAAAACATTGGTTTCTGTAGTGACTTCAATGTCATCCCTTGACCATCCAGCCAGTGCTAGTTCGATACGCCATTTAACGTTCGATTCTTTTACAATATTATATGGAGGATATGAACCACCAGGATTATCCATACCATATGAATGTAACCTGTGGAAAACATCATCAAGTCCGACACTATATTTTCCTACAGCATCAAGAATTTTGCCCATGTCACTGGACGTATAACGTGTGAGTCCCGTCATTTTATGCTCCTTAGTAAGCGAGTTTTTTTGTGTGATCCCCGAAGGCAATCGAATTTATTTATAGCAAAACATAAAAAATGGTACGGTGCGAAACCCGTACCATTAAATGGTATTTTCCGAATGTAGAGTGTGCCGCACGAAAGACACATAATTATTTATACTTGACTAAATACTATATAAGGTCTATAATAGACCTGTCGTTCATCCGAGAAATCGGACGCAAGTAAGTCGCGGAACGGAGCCGTTCATCCCATGCTAGAACTATTATTCTATACAACACTCACCTGTACTCAAACTGATGCTATCATGCTGAAGATTGAGAACAATAATGATCTTAACAATCAGCTTAAGATTGAGTTAGTTGAGACCCTTAAGGACTCAGCACCAGAATGTCAATGGTATTGGGACGCACACGACTGAAGGAACGGGGATTAAAAACCCTCATTACTTTAGGAGTAACACAATGAACACACTAAACATGATCAAGAAGCAGATCAACAAAGCATCTGCACTTCACGACGCACAGATTACACACACCTCATATCGTGGTGTTGAGTACTCTACTCGTTGTGTAGAATCAAAAGAGACCCATGGTACATTTTGCTATCGCGGTCATCTGTATACAAAGTGATAACTTACTTCACAGAGAGGGTTAAGAACCCTCTCTTTTTTTATACTTATATTTAAATTACACAAATGTTAGTGAATAAACACAAAGTAACCTATATAGTAGTAGAATAGAGGTGCTTATGATATGAAATTAACTATATTATTTTTTAAAAATTAAATATGACATGGAGGAAATATGCATAACATAGTTTCCCGTAACCAATTAGTAGAATGGAATCATTTTAAAAATACTCTAGACAGATGTAATGAAGAATTAGATCTGGTCAATGATTACTTTGACTGCTTAATTGAATGCGATGAAAGTCAGACTGTGTGCAAACGTATATGTAAAAGTTTATTAGAATAGTATTAAGGTCCCTGTAGAGGGACCTTTTTTTGTATACATACATTTAAATATAGAACTATGAAAAAATCTAAACTAAAAATATTACATAAAAAGCTAAAAGAAATCCTTAACGAATTAGAATCTGAGATCTATTCCGATAAGGATTTTTATTTAACTAATGATAGTAGAGTTACTATCGTAGAGGATGATGATGGTTATACTGACTGAGTAGTAGTTGTTTTCTTTTTACCAATATTATACTTACTTTCTAAAGTCCACTCACCTTTATCTCTATAAGAAAGAACTTTAATTTGACTTAGAGGAGCACAATCTTCAACCATAGAAGATTCTACTACATCAACCAACCCCCAGTCAGATAACAACTGAGCAATACGATTTCTACGTTGAATATCATTTACAAAAAGATTTGCTTTTTTACCATCAAGAGCAAACAACTCTTTGAAGTGAACGATATAATACTTACCTTGTTTATGCAAAATATGACAAGACTGATAAATCTTTTTTTCTTTACGTGATGCAACACCGATACGAGTAAGAGTCTCGCGAACCTTCAGAAAATCATCAGGCTCCTTGAGTGTCACCTCAACCATTTTATCAGGCGACCAATTGTACTCCAGAACTTCACTCATTTTTTCCTCCAGTTTTCATCCTTTGTTTGATAAATTCAATTTGTTCTTCCGATAAAAGTCTCAGAGCACTTCTGGCTTTCTCATCATTATAATGATAATAATTTTTGATGAGTTCTAGGGTGTCAAGTTTTTCTTTTCTCAACCATGGAGAAAATCTTTTTTTCGGTCTCACAATATTTATAAAAAAATCATATTGCATCTTCTTTGAAAGATCAGAATGAATATTCATTTCATTAGCGATAAGAACTGTGTCTATAAAACCAGACATACACTTATTAATAATGAATGGGGGATAATCTTTTTCTGTACCATAGTCTTCATCAATCAAGTTAATTTTTGATTGATTAATAGAGTTCAACCAGTCTTTAAGTTCCATAATTTAAGTGTCAATCCAGCAATAATAAGGAGTGGAATCTATTGTATCATAGATATTTTCATGATTGAGCAAAGCTCTCCGGTAAGGACCAAACTTAATTCCTCTACCCCAACCAAGGTAGGAATTAAATAATTCTTTTTTAGTAACTTGTCCCTTCGATTTAATTATATCAATTAATCTGGTTGTCACATCAGACTGAATACATTTTTGTCTATCAATAAGATCATCTATGTAATCACTTATGTTTTTAATTTCAGCAGTATAGATAAGATTTTCACGTAAATAAGATTGAGATTTGACAGACATCTCATTTCGATATCCAGGATCATCTAGATACTTATTCAAAAGATTTACAGCGGTAGAATTTTCAGTAAAGAAATCTGCAGTTGGATTTAGTTCTTGATAGTAATCAGCGTCGTACATAATATATGGACAACCATTCATAATACCATCTGTAGTTGAAACACTCCATCCACCATAAACTTGTTTTGGAGAAAATCCAACTCTACATTGTTGAAGTTTTTTGTAATAACGTTGCTTATTAAACTTCTCAGTAGTAATCCAATCCTTATCTGATTTTTCTAACAATGGTATCCACACAGTAAAGTCTTCTCTAACCTCTCTGAGAGACTCTAGAACCTTCATAAAGTTATTGAAGTCTTTATATGTATCAGGTCTGTGATTAAAAACAATTAATTTATCGGTATTTGTATTTGGTTCTACAATATCAGATTCTTTAACTCCTAGATGATGTGGTGTAAGAATGTCCTTAAGTTTAATAAGGGTTCCCTTATTAAAGGTTTCGGTCGATTGCTTTAATACAAGATTTTTTTGACTCTGTGTATTGAGATAGCAACGTTCCATCTCAAGTAGTCCAAGAATATTTTGATTGAAACTTGGTTGACTCCATGCAACAACTTCTTTGAGATCAAACCAGTGACAATATCCAAAGTAAGAAGGGCTATGATGAGTTACATTACTGATAGTATTTTTAATAGCATGTGTATGTTCTGGAAGATGAGAGAATACTAAATCAATATCAAGATCATGATTGATAAGTCTTCTGAAAAAATCTACATCAAAATGAGAACGCATCGTAGGAGGATACGTAGGAACTTTCATAATAAGTTGACTGGTATTAGGAAAGTCCAACATCTCCAAGAAAGATGGGAGAATTAAATAGAAAAATAAATCAGTACGAATCTTATTAAGCTCAGTGATCATATTTGTAATCACTTGAATATAACTATCCTTTGTCAAATCCTTAGAGAACGTAATGTTTGGATAGACTAAAATTCGTATAGTCTTTTCAAATTTTTGGTCAGTTAAGAATTTGGTAAGCGTCATCTGATAATGTCAATAGTGTTCATAGTATTAGAATTCCAAACTTCAATATCTGTTCTCAGATAATTTTCACTAACAAGTTTTTGGTAACGATTAGAAGCTTTTCGTTTCCACCATTGTACCATATTTTCTAGATAAAATTTATCGAAGTTTTGTTTGTTTGGAATTAGTGTTTCAGTTTTACCAAGTATAACATCTTTAGCGTTTTCATATCCATAGTCAGACATATAAAAACGTTTCTGAGTTGTCACATCCTGTTTAGATTTAATGAATGCAACAAACTCTGTATACAGATCTGGATAGTATTCCTTCAGAGAATTTTTGATGATAGAAATCATCTTGGTTTGAATTTTGAGTTTGCGACTAGAAGCACCTTTATGAATTAAAGGACCACCATTCCTTTCAATAAACCACTTACTCAGATCATGATAGATGAAGTCTGGGAGAGTCAACAGAAACTTAGATTCTGTATCTCCACGATAACGAAGGTATGGCTTTAGACCATCATACTGACTGGTACCTTTGATATTACCATACAACGATGTTGTCTCAAACAAACACATTTCTGTATTGTACTTCTTATTCAACATCTCACGAACTTCATGACTACAACAGATCAATGACAGAAGTTTACCACCAAGATAGTTGAATCCAAACGGTTGAGTAGGAACGATGATAAATCCCATGATCGCACGTTTGTTGAAGATGGTCAGGTCAGGAACCCCTCCCAACCACTCGTTACGAGGTTTGGAGTTGATGATGGGAGAACCCAGTTTGATGAACCCTACAGCGGTGCCTGTGGTGGTCTCCTGGATCATCAGTTTCATCTCTTTACCTGGTGCTTCCTCGTAGGTAAATGATGCAGTCATTTCCAGAAGAGTATTGAACGTGCTGTGGTCTGGTTGAACAATACGAAAGTTCATGTCCTCAGGATGCATAGAGAAATCCTGAAACAGATCATCTTCATGGGACAAACCAAAGAGAGTTGGTGGAATCTCTTTGATACGTTCAATTTTTTTCATACGAAAGAAGTCATCAATACGGTTGATAGAACCGTATGCTTCATTGATCTTACCGTATGCGTATAGAGTATCTTCTGGAGAAAGAATCATTTATATATCAGTTTATTAGTTGGAGTTACAATTTTACTGAACATCTGATTATACTGGTTTACGATGTCTTCTGCAACCTCTGCAATGTAAACCACAAATTTTTTATTTACGGGCAAAGTTTTGTCCGATTTTGATACAAGAGGAGACCATGGAGCAAATCCAATTTGGCTCTCACCAGTAGGAATTGCTACAATAGCATCTTCTACTTCAAGTATACTATCAGTTTCACTGACGATAGTAGCAACAACGTCTTCACCAGAAGACATACGAATAAGTTTTACATTCATTTGAATTTACAATCACACATTAGTTCAGTCATACATGCAAGCGTATTGATCTCTGGATCAACAGCAAATGCAGACTGATATTGATATTTAGCAAAAATTAAAACAGCTTGTGGAATAGATGCAGGTTCTAAAGATGTATACATGGTATCATATACTTTACGATGAACTGCACTTTGATCATTATCAAGGTTTTCCACAACCCACTTCCTAACTTTACTAAAGTCTTTATTTTTCATATTACCAACAAGATCTTTCAGATTGACTTCAGAAACTGCAGTTAGAATTCCTGTGTCAATACTACCAATAGAAGCATATCTTTGCAATTCATTTAAGACACGTCTCCAATCAGGAAAATATTTTTTGATTACTTCTGCGACAACTTTAGGATCATAATCAACAGTTTCTTTCTCAAGTATAGACCTGATACGGTTGAAAAATTGCCCCGCAATAGCTGTCTTTTCCTTTCCGTTGACTGAGAAGTCAACGACGGCACATCGACTGTGGAGGGGTTCGATGATTTTGTTTTTGTAGTTGCAGGTGAAGATGAATCTGCAGTTGTTATGATACGCCTCAATGTTTGCCCGTAAGAGGAGTTGTACATCATTGGTTGTGTTATCTGCTTCGTCAATGATGATAACTTTTGGTTTTCCATTTGCTTGAAGTGATACGGTCGTCGCAAAATTCTTTGCTTGGTTCCGTACCGTGTCCAGAAATCGTCCTTCGTCAGATCCATTAATTACGTAAAAGTCAACACCAAGTTCGTTGCAAAGAGCTTTTGCAACTGTAGTTTTGCCGATACCAGGGGGACCAGCAAGGAGAAGGTTTGGAACTTCCCCCTTTTTAACAAAACTTTGTAAGGTAGTTTTGATACCTTCGGGGAGAATACAGTCTTCAATTTTAGTAGGACGGTATTTTTCAACCCAGATAAAATCACTCATTATCAATTAAAAGTAGAGTCAGGTTCTAGAGCAATAAGATAGGACAAGTTCCACTTATCATGTGTAAACTTTGAAATATTAGCAGTAGATACCTGAACATTATACACTCCAGGCATAAGTTTTAGGTTCTCTACTTTGAAATTGAAACAAAATTCATTCTCAGTTTCACCAACCTTGACGGAGAAATTGTTAGATGTATCATTGTTCTTTGTACGAACCACAAGATTCATGTTTCCATTCTCACCAACCAAGGAAAGATCGGGAAGTTGATACACACTTGCTGCACGAATCAATGACGAAAGAACTTCTTCAGTCAAAGTAAACTCAACATCAATAGTTGGTAGTTCAATATCTTTTTCTGGAGGAGCAGTAATCACACTGGGATCAGAGAAAAAGTATTTAACTCTAGATTTATTACTGCGAATAGAAAGATAAGAAGTATTACCAAAATCAAAGTCAGGATCCTTAAACAGAGAGAGACCACCCAGAAATTCATTTAGATCATATACAGCAAAATCATTGTCGAAAGATTCTGGACATTCAAACTTTGCAAGAATATTTTTTGCAGGAGAAATAGTTCGCAGAATATTTCCCTTTTTAACAACCAACGAAGAGTTGATGTTAGAAAAGTTTTTGAGAATATTCAGAGTTTCGATGGAAATTTTCATAATTATTGTGGGTAGGGTTCAGTAACTGCAGCTTTGTCAGAAAAATGTAGAAGGAGAAGACCGTAGTGAAGGATCTTAATTATATCACGACGGGCAGTGCCCTTGCGATCATAGCGTGAAGCATACTTCAGGATGTTACTGCGACAAAATGACTCAGCGTCTCCACATGCTTCAATTAAATCTAACGTTTGAATGCTGTCGTTGCCAGCAGAATAATGTTGTCCATAAGTTCCAGCAATGTAATCACTCAGCTCTTTCAACAGAGCATCTTCATTGTATTTTTTTGTCATAGTTATTCAAAATTATAATAGGGAATTTCACCCTATTGATTATACAAATTATTTACAGTGTTGTCAAGTCTTGATCATCAAAAGTTTCTTCCTTAGGTGCAACTAGTTTATCAAACAAATCTAGGAAAGATTGTTTGGTGTCATTGTCAAATCTATTCAAACAAACACTAAGGGCTTTAGATTCATTACCAAAGATACTGTATGCACGAATAATGTGAACTAAACGACGAGTTGAAATAACTTCGTCGATACCACCTTCGGCAAATGTTTTACGAATAATTTCTGCCCAGTCCACCAGATTTTTACAGAATGTCGTATCTAACGACTCTTGCATATCTAGAGTTGATGAAACACCATCAAGAATTTTTTGTTCTGTTGTAGGATTAGGATAACACTGTTCAAACGTTACCGCAAATCTTTCAAGGAATGCTTCATTTAGCACATTAGTACCAATAAATCTTCCATCATCAGAACCCTTACCTTTAGTATTAGCTGTTGCGAATACATTAAACCCATCTGTTACATTAACATATTTGTTAATTTTTTTCAGGAACACACCTTTACCTTCAAGGATGGACTGTAGACAGAGGATTTTATTGCTAGCAAGGTCAACTTCATCGAGTAACAAGATTGCTCCTCGTTCAAGTGCTTCAACGACAGGTCCGTTATGCCAAACAGTTGCCCCATCGACAAGACGGAAACCACCAATAAGATCATCTTCATCAGTTTCAATAGTAATGTTTACACGAACAAGTTCTCGTCCAAGTTGAGCACATGCTTGTTCTACACTAAATGTTTTACCATTTCCAGACAGACCAGTAATAAACGTTGGATAGAAAATACCAGACTTGATAATTTTCTTTACATCAGAAAAATTTCCAAAAGGAACATATGTAGGATCTTTATCCGGAACAAGATTTTGGATTTCAATAAAAGGAACTCCAGTATCAGTTGAATAATTCTGTTCTAGTTTTTCTTTAACTGTAAGATTATACAAACCACGACCAACCTTGTATGGCTTTAGTCGATTACACAAGGTTACAAAGGAAGCATCACTAGTCTCACTGTATTCGGAAATATTTTTACGAGTAACGCTTGACCCAAATCGAGAGATTAGATCTGAAACAATTACGTCAGTAGAGTTCATTGGATGTCCTTTGGTTACTTGGCTATTATACTGCACAACGGTTGGTCCGTCAAGCAATTTGATTGACGAATTTTGATAAGATTATCTTATTAAACATTTTAGTTTTTACATATTTCTTAAACTGTGTTCTAATTTTACTTTTACTATCAGTATTTGAAGCATTGATTACAGCTTCAGCACCATTAAAATCTCCTGATCCTGGAAGAACATATAGTTCATCATATCCTAAGTTATTAATAACAAAACATTTATCAGATCTCCACATTTTTTTGTAGTGATCATAATTGTCTGTTCCACCATCAACTGATGCCCTAATAATATATTTAATATTATATGACTCAGAAAGTCTAAACCCAATAATATTTGATCCTGTCATCCACTTATAATATTTAATCAAAGCAGTTGTTACATTCATTCCACAAGTTCTGTAATCATGACTATCGTTGATATTTAAATCTACATATCCACTACTAGGATCTTTGATACAAATTACATTATATTGAGAATCATAATTTATAGGTGTTCTAGAAATGTATTTTTCACCATCTACATGTTTTTTAGTTGTGCAATACGCCAACCCGTTTGATTCTCCATCAGTAAGAAATACTGTATTTACTTTATCAACTTTAGTTTCCCGTTTAAATTTATTAAAAACATATATTGCGGCAAGAATAGTATCATTCAATGGAGTTCCACTCAAAGAATAATTTCCATGCGGCATATTACCAGACCTAGCTTCAATACATTTCATCAACGCCCAAAGTTTAAATAATTGATTATCAAATTCAGAATTTTTAACTTTGCTATTAAACAATTCGATTAAACGAAAACGTTGACTTATTGCAATTTCATAATCTCTAATTGTTTCACGATATGGTTTACGAGGTTCATATACACCATGATCTGAAAAAGCAAATACTTGGAAAGGAATGTTTACTTTTTTACAAAAACTAATTAAGTTAATTAATTGTTTAACAGTACCAGTCATATTATCACACATAGATCCAGACCAGTCAATGTACATAATTAACCCATGATTCTTTCCATTGGGAAGAATAGTGTTCTTTTTAAAAACGTCTTCAGACCACTTATAAGAAAATAATTTGTTTGTATTTAGAACTCCTGTTTTAGATACACCAGAACGATTATATTGATCAGCTTGTTTTTTCATTTCAAACTCTTTCACCATATAAGAAACTGATTTACTACTTTCAGTTTTAAAGGAAGTAAAAGATTTTTTCCAAAGATCAATAATATTAATATTATTATAACCTAACGATGCTTTCTCAAAAAATTCTATATTCTTATTCATGTTTTCTGTAAACATACTGATTGGTTCAATGCATTCGGACCAATCAATAGATGGTGGAGTTACATACACATGTTTCATTGCCGTAGTATCTACAAGAGTTTTTGTATTGCGATTCCATGCTCTATCCGTATCAGAAGAATATTCTTCTTCATCATAATCAGTGTTTAAATCATTATCAGGCTCAGTTCCCTCACCACCTTCATTACCATCAGTCTGAGAATTGGCATCATTACTATCAGACTCAGAATCTTTTATTTCAATTGGGATCTGTTCACCATTATCAGGTTGATCAGTTTCTGAAATATTTTTTACATCATCTAAATTAATATCTTCTTTATCTTTACTCTCATTAATATATTTAATAAGTTTTTTGCAAATATCTACAACATCATCAAAAGTTTCAGCATTCCTAGTCATCTCAATAAATTTATTTTCTTGATGTGAGAATGGAATAATTGTATTGATATCATGAATACCAATCTTAAAATAAATATTAATTCTATCAATCAATTTCATCGTAGACAGTTTTAGTCCACGTAACTCAAAAAAATCTTGATTATTAAGTTCTGCATATCCTTTGTAAAAAGACTTTGAAAGTCCTGGATACCTTGCCTTAATCATTCGTTCAATACGGGCGTCTTCAATAACATTAAGGAATGATTGAGGAACATCCTCAGTATAATAATCTGATGGTGTATATAAAGCATGTCCAACTTCATGACCTACAAGAAGATCATAGATGTCTTCTGTAATGTTTTCCCATACAGGAAGTTGAAGAACTCTGGTCTCAACATTGAAAGATGCTGTAGAGACATTACTATGTTCAACTGTCAGGTTTTCAGTTGCAAGAAGTTTTGCAAGATTGCTTTTGACTTGAGAAACTGACATAGTTTTTTATCGATACAGCTAAGATACCATAAAAGGGGAGTGGTGTCAACCATCAATCCATATGGGTTCCTTATCAATGCGAATGAACTTAAAGTGTCCCCATCTAGAGCCCCAGATATATTCGTCCGTATCTACCTCATAACCTCTATCATAAACCTTATAACTGTCTTCACTAAGATAGGTAGAATTTTTTACATATGTTTGTTTTCCTTCTCTCTCCACTAAACAATCACAACCTTCAACTTCACCTACAAATTGTTTGCCATCAAATTTAAAAACCATATCACAGTTGGGCATATATTCATTCTCCAATGTATAATTTTTTGCAATGATCAATCCATCAGATTCTGATATTACATTTTTAAATTTTCGATATGTATTATCAGTATATACTGTTTTTTGTTCTCCATAAAAAGTATTGTCACCCATATACTTATGACTCAAGTTAACTTCCTTGAACATGAATGGGTGAGACAATGCTTGTTTCCTGTTGGTAAATGAACCCACATACCAGTCTATAAATTTATCTATCATGAAACTGTGACCTTACTAAAGTTTTTAACCTTATCAAATTTCATAACTCTATCAAACTTATCAAGAAGAACATCTCCTTTATGAGAGATAATAAAGATGTTAGTATCGTCCTGAACTCCTCTGATAATTCTAAGGAATTCATCAGTACCACCAACGTCAAGAGAAGAATCAAAAACCTCATCTAAGATAAGAAGATTTGTGTTTGCAGAATTTTTAAGTTTAGCAATAGATCTCCAAGTAAACATCAGAGCAAGGTCAATTCTCATCTTCTCTCCTTCACTAAAGGAGCTGTATGTAAAATCATCTCTATGTCTAGATTTAATACTTTCGTTAAACTCTTCATCCAAAGTAAAGTTTACATAGAAGTCAAGTTCTTGTAGATACTTATTGATAAGTTGATTCATAACAGGAAGATACTTCCTAATGATCATTGACTTAATACCACCATCTTTGAGTAGTGAAGAAATAACATCATAGTTTCTTTTAGTATCTTTTATATCTGTAATAGATTTTTGTACAGATAATCCTTCGGTGCCGATGGCAGATAACTTTTCTTTTTCACTATCAATATCTAAACTATCATTTTTTAAATCTTCAATCTCACTTTTGATATCCGAAATAATTTTTTGAGTTGTTTTAATAGTTTGCAATTTTGATTTGATATCCCAATTAATATCAGATACCTCCATATTCATATCAGATTGTTTTTCAATAATCTTATTTGCTGTCTGAAGTTGACTCTTATATTTTTTAACTATTTCAGTTGTATCATGAATAATTTTAGAAGATTGAAGAATATGATTTTTCTTAACATCTTCAGTTATAGGTTGTGTACACTTTGGACATACATCGTTATCTACAAAAAAGTTTTCTTCTTTTTCAGTTCTTGTAATTAAGTTAGTATTAGTTGTAATTTCCTTTTCTAATTTTTTAATTTTTATATCAATACCATTAAATTTAGTTAGTTCTTCTAATAATTGAGTTGCATGAGTATTAGATTTTTCTATGGTTTTATTTAATACTTCAACACCCTCTTCTAGTTCTACAATTTTATCTTGCTTCTGAGATATAGTTTTCTTTGCCGTTTTCTCTAAAGACTTAATATGATTAGTTTGCATTTCTGCTTTCTCTTTCAAGAAAGCAATATCGGTTTCAAAATTTCTAAGTTCTTCACCTGATGTTTTAATTTTATCTTTTAGAATAACATTCATTGTAGAGAAGATACGAATATCTAGAAGATCCTCAATAATTTCTCTACGTGATCCAGCAGGTAACTGCATGAAAGGAACAAATGTAGAAGAACCAAGTACAACAATTTGAGTGAATGATTTGTAGTTTAGTTTCAATACGTATTGTTCAAACCATTTCTGTTGATCTACTGCAGAGGAATGTTGATCAAGTAAAACTCCATTCTTATGAATTTCAAATATACCAGGTTTCATTCCACGTCGAACTAACCACTCAGTAGCACCAACTGAAAATATAACTTCTACTACACAATCTTTTTCATTGATACTATTGATAAGTTGATTTTTATTTACTTTACGAAAAGATTTATTGAACAGTGCAAATACAATTGCTTCAATGATAGTACTCTTACCAGCACCATTCTGACCAACAATCAGAGTTGTGTTAGTAGAATCTAAAAAGATTGTTATAGGATTGTTTCCTGTAGCGAGAAAATTTTTATAAGTTACACTCTTAAATAAAATCATGCGAATCAAATTTTGGTGGGATTACAAAGTCGTTTGGTGTTATTATAACATAATTATATCCGAATCTCTCACAAGCCGCAACTACTTGTTCACTCTCAATCTCAGTTGCTTCAACAGATGGAAATCCATCTGCTTCTAAAAGTCCAACATACCGTTCAGCATCATCACTAGTTTCAAACAACTGAAGGACTTTTTCACCTTCCTGTGTTATAACGGCATATGCTCCTTCAGTTTCATCTGACATCGTGAGAATAAACATTATTGCACCTCGCAAGCCTCAACATAAATCGATTTAATAATATTTTTAATACTATTTTTATTAAGATTTATATTCTCTGTTTCATCTATATATCTATTGAGAGTAGTAAGGGTATCCTCACCCTCAAAAGTTTCTTCAGAGTTATCTAAGTTTAAATTATCAGTTTCAATAACTTTAATATCATGTACACCTGTGTCATATAATTTTTCTAAAACTTGTTCAAATAAGTTATTATCATTTCTTTCTTCTATAAAAATTTTAATGTACATATCTTTATATTCAGAAGCATTAAAATTTTTATAATTATTTTTTACATCATTATAAAATATTTTATTAAAAATACGATATGGGTTTTTAATAAATCCTAGTTTCTGAGTCTTAGCATCTAGTAAATGAAATCCTCTTTCTGCTTTATAATCATTCCAAAAAAGTTCATATGGATTTCCAAGGTATTTTATATTCCCCCTTTCTGATTTATGGTGA
>Ga0209630_10000850_pt1 | contig 34579 bp, 20 predicted proteins | sample COG_01_FD_184745 | JGI IMG/M metagenome (GOLD analysis project Ga0209630, IMG submission 184745) | Pelagic Microbial community sample from North Sea - COGITO 998_met_01 (SPAdes) (version 2) | ecosystem: Environmental > Aquatic > Marine > Neritic zone/Coastal water | place: Helgoland, sampling...
ATCTCCATCCCGACCGTTAACTTCATCCCGATATCAAACGCGTTGTGCAAATCCGCGTCGGTTGTTTTCGCAATCACATCCATCGGATACTTTCTCGGCACGTCGAACTTTGCTCGAGCGAGTTGCGCGTACGCGCATCGAGAGAAGCGAAGCGTAACGGAGTCCATCTCATTCATCATCGCGTCGTCTTGGATGACGATGGAACTCTCCTCCTCTTCCTCCTCCCTTCTTGCATTTGATTCGGCGCGCGCGGGAGTATTATTAAAGTTCAAATTGCGAAAATCTTTCGAGCTTCTCACGTCCGCGGGCGTCCGCTCGTAAAACATTCTTGTCGCCAATTGAATAAACGTTTGTTTTCGCTGCATCGATGTCATCCCAACGCAGTGTAAAGCTCGCCTCACGCGTTTCGGAAGTACCACTCGCGCGAGATGTCTGGACGTGACGATCGCCGTTTTCATGGTTTGATAATATTTTTTCATCTTGTTGTTTTTGAGATGCGCGTCTATCGCGTCGCCGAGCCTGTACTTCTTTTGATCTTTCGCTTGAATCAACGCATGCAACGCGTCCACATTCGTCTTCAGCGCATCCATTCTGTCTTCATCGTCATCCTCTCGATCCTCTCTATTCCTCGCGTTTTCGTCTCTGTCTTCTCTTTCTTCTTCGTCATCCTCTCGATTTTCCTTCCTCGCTTCGTTTTCGTCCTCAAAAGGCTCGTACACGACGTGCACCGCGCCATGTCTGATGAACGTCCTCCCTTCCGCCACGTTTGGTTCCACCCACGTCGGTAACACGTGCGCGCATTCTACCAATAAAAACTCCCCGTCGTCGTCGAACATGCGAACGGATGTGTCTTCAAATCGTACACTCAATCGAAACAAGATGTTCGCGACCATCCACTCGTCGTCTAAAGCGTCTCCGAATTTCGTCGATCCTTTCAAGCACCATCTTTTCGTCGCGTCGCAGAACGCACGGGTGAGGTTGAATCCTTCTCGGTGGTAACAGTAAGCGTCGTAAACATCATCTTTTCGCTTCATTTTCGATGATAGTAGTGCTTCTTTCGCTTCAAAGTCTTGCTCTAAATGTTTGAAAATTTCGTTCTTTTTCTCCTCCAACGCGCAAGAAACGTCGTCGAAGTAGATGAGATACTGCACGCAGTTTGGCTCCAAAGTGCGAGAATTATACTCATTGTCATCATCACCGATATGATTTAGTTTTTTTCTATTTTCCTCTCGTTCGGATGCATTCATTGTGTTCTCCTTGTTAGTGCTAAATTATGAGGAGATTCCCCTTAAGACTTAATTGGTTGTTGTGTGGTACTACCGTACGTAGTATAGTGGTACAATATAGTATGATGATGATATTACAGCAATTTAATAAGTCTCTCTTTCAATTCTTCTTAACTTTGTTCTCTTCCGGTGGATTCGCTTGTAAAGTTTGGAAAAACTCATTTAACATGCCGACGGATTCGTTCGCGCCGCCGCTCGTACGCACGCGGCCTCGAACCCATTTGCTTATTAAGTTTATATTCTCGCGGTTGTGACAAAACCTCTGGTCGACCAAGAAAATAGCGGCGTAATCGTGTAAATGCCGAACGCATCGACCGAGCGCTTGGTTATACGCTCGAAACGCTTGGTGTTCGTACCATCGATTGCCGTCGAGTAAGTTTTTCTGCGCGCCGTGCGCGGAGGAGTTGAACTGTTTCTTGAGGTTCACTTTGACGTCGCCGAGGTTCGGGAACGGGATTCCGATGCAAAACACCGCCCGCGCGGCGTTGTCTTTAAAATCCAAGCCTTCTGAACATTTGCCACGGAAAACGGCAAAGAGTAAGGAGCCTTTCTTTTTCAAACCGTCTCTGAAGTCTTCGAGGGTTTCGTCGAAACCTCGAGATCCGCCGGTTTCGAACACGATTTTCTTGTGCTTCGAAATCTGCGCGTGGTGTCCGGTGGTGTGGAACCACTCGTCCGAGATCCTCTGGATGAGTTCGTAGGACGGGAGAAACACTAATACGCCTCCTGGAATGTGTTTGCAATACCGTAAAAGCATGTCGCCTAATCGCGCGGAAAAATCTTGGCCGCTCGATTGTAAATTTCTCCTCGTGATGGCACCGAGCGTATCGAGACTTTCCACGAAGATTTGGTTGTTCGGAACGACGTGCGGGGCGTCGACTTTAATCGGGAACGGAACGCCCAATTCACCCTCTAACGAAGACGTCGGAGATAACGTGCCTGAGGTTAAAATCACGCACCGCGCTTTCTCGGCGACTCGTTCAAACGCCACCGCCGGCCGGAGACACCACAGGGCAAAACCACCAGTCTTCTCGTCGTGTTTTGGTTTGTCCGCTGGGTTGCTGAACGCGTCGTGCGCGAATTGTGCGATGCATAAGACGTAATCGTTGGAGTACTTCTTGAACAAGGAGAATTTTGTCGCGATTTCGTTCGCGAATCGCATGGCTTGCATGCCCAAGACTCCGGTGACTTTCTCGCCTTGTTCCGAGATCATTTGCATAGTTTTCGATTGCTTGGCCGTTATCGTTTGGACTTTTTTCAAAACGGAGTCTAACGTCTCCTCTTCTCGTTTTGGGTTACACAACGCGTCCCATAACTCTTCGATTATGACGTTCGGATCGCTTATCGTTCTCGTTTGTTTGTATCGATCGAACTCTTGTCTCTGTTTCATCTTTCTCGAGATCCACGCGGCAATTTGAATCAAGAAGTTCTTCACCGGTAAAGCTTCCGGAAAAGTGACAACCAATATCCCAATTTCGTTCAAATATCTCTCTAAATCTTTCTCGTAGACTTCCACCGACGCGCCTTCTCTGCAGACGTCTTCGATGTTGTGTCCTTCGTCGATGATGATGGCGGCGTTTGTTAAATCGATATCCATCGCCGCGCGAATGCCCTCGTCGAAAATGTAATTATACGGACACAAAACAAACTCGGCATCTTTGTATAACTCTTTCGTGACGTAAAAAGTGCACGCCTCGTGTTCCTCTGCGGCGTACTTCAAATCTTCGATGTCCCAAATGTGCGCGTTTCTCATCTCGTCTAATAAGTGCGCCTGGCGATTGAAATACGCGCACTTTGAGCTCGTCGAATGCGGCGGCACCGCTTTCACGCACCCTCTGGTCATCTCTTGACACTCCTCGTCCGTTTTCTTGGCCGGACAGAACTGTTGTCGAGATCCTAACACCGAAAAGTTTGGCCTGTACGGGCACCTCTTCAACTCTCTCGCTAACTGAGCGATTTGCGAATGCGTTCGCGAACACAAGAAAATTCTGGGAATTTCTTCCTCCTCTCTTTCCAACCTTTCCATCAGATTTTTCATCGATTGTTTTTGGTCGTTATCCATCCTCTCGGGGTCGCTATGTTCGTACTTCTTTCCTCCCGCGTTCTCTTCGAAATTTCCATAGCCCATACCCATGCCCATCGGCCGCATTTTCGTTTTGATGGGTTCAGAAATCCCTTTCCCGTCCGGGCCTAAACCTTGTCCGGGTAAGTGGCCCATTTTCGCTAATAACTTTGCGCCGATACCACCGTCTGGTGGGAGTACGTTTTTCGAGGAGTTGTTGTTGTTGTTGTTCGTCGTCGTCGTCGCAGCTTCTTCTGACTTTATCCTCGCATTATCTTTATCTTCTTTAACTTCTTCTCCCGTTTCCATTTTCACCGTTTCCGCCTCTCTCGCGCCGACAAACATCCCGTTCGCGGTTCTCCACCCATCCGGCAACCCTTTATTCTCCGGCGTCGCCCCAATTTTCGCCCGTTTCTCCCAAATCTGCCTCCTCATCTCCTTCTGAAACGCCAACGACGCGCACAATAAGGCTAAACTCTTCCCCGTCCCCGTCGGCGATTCCACCAGCGCGTGTTGCTTCGTCTTGAGCGCTTGCAACACTTTCGACATGACAATCTTTTGCGGAATTAACGGCGTCAAGCCTTTCGGAAACGCCACGGGAATCCCCATCATCGGGAACGTGTTCGACGAATCCGGTCTTTGAGTGGCTGGGAGGACGTAATGCTCTTTCCGTCTCTTTCGATGTCCTTTCGCGTTGTTGTTGTTTATATTCGCGAGCGAATCTTCTTCTTTCATCATCGTCTGCGCGGAATCTTTCGAATCCCCCGGGGTTGAAAAATCCTCCTCGTTATCTTCTCGTTCTTTCTCGTACTCTAAGTTTACAACTTTTCCTTTAGTGTTGCACTTCGTGGAATTGACCATGTGTTCGTTCCTCGCTTTCGTCGCTTCCCGGAAGAGAAACTTGACTGATTTTTCGCTCTTGTATTTCTTCGTTTTCGTCTGCGCTTTGTTGATGTTGGGGCGATGATTTTCATTTCTCTCTTCTTTTATTACCCCTTCGTGTTCTTCTTCTTCTTCTTCCTCTAAAACAACGGGAACATCCTCCTTTGAAAACGCATCATCTTCTCTTCTCCCTTTATTCTCGTTTTCGTCGCTCATTATGAGCACGTGTTCTTGTTCTTAATGAGAGCGTTGTTCTTCTTCCTCTTTTTCTCACAACGAGGCGAAACGAGATTTTTAAAAATGTCGCGTCGCTTTATATTTAGGGTCTTCAAAGTGCTCAGATTCGATGAGATGACCTTCTGATCACAGATACATATCGCTTTCATCAAACTCTTCTTCCGGAAGACGACGAGACCATCGAGCGCACTAACAGAAGCGCGAGAAAAACGGCTCTGTGTGTGTCATCATAACGGCGTTGGTTTGTTTGGTGCATTTGCATCAAGAGTCGTCGTCGTACCAACACGTGTTCAAAAGATACAACAGAGTCAAGGTTTAGTAGTATTAGTAGGTATCCATACTCTTTTCAAAAAACCGACAGCTGCTTTTTTTTAAAAAAGTGTCCTTTGTGTTGTTCCGTTGGTTTTAGATATAACAGAAGCACGTGCGGCTACGTGTCGTCATAACGGCTGGTTTTCTGGTACAACTATGCGTACGCGAGCGCAAAATGTATTACAATCAAGGAGGGCAGTAGTCGTACCAACGCGTTCAAAAGATGCAACAGTAGGTAATATTTTCAAAAAACTGTTCGACAGCTGCTTTTTAAAAAAAAGTGTCCGTTGTGTTGTTTCTAGATATTCTTCCGAACGACGACGAGACCAACGAGCAGCGCAACAGAAGAAGCACGAACTGGCTCTGGTGCAATCGCGCGTCATATGCGAGCGCAAAAGAGCACAAGCGAGGAGGGCAGCAGTAGACCAACGCGTTCAGTCAAGAAGTTTATTATTACCTAAAATACGAGTAGTATTTTCAAAAAAAAAGTGTCCGTTGTGTTGGTTTAGATATAAAAAAAAATAGGGGAATCACCCTCAGAACAATCTCTCTCCGTTCTCTCTTCTCCGAGAACGAACAATAGCGAATACTAATATGTTGTTTCGCAGCCGAGGAGGAGGAGGAGGAGTAGGCAGCAGCGATGAGACCGGCGAACGACAACGAAATCGAGAACACCAAATGCGGTCGCCTCTGGCGGACAGAAACGAACGAAATGTGACGGGGCATTTTATATCCAAGACGACGGGGAAAGACGAGAGCGAGAAAGAGCGACGAGAGCGAGAGTTTGCGGGGGTAAAAAAGAAGCAAAACGAAGGGAAAAAAACGACGACTAAAACTACCGCGTCCGTGTCTGTCTGCCCAGATATCATCAGAGAGTACCGAGAAACGACGAGCACGAGAAGTTTAACCGAAAATGAGATTCAAATCAATTCGAGAGATGATGAACTCAATTTGGTGGGTGAGGAAGAAGAAGCGTTGAAGAAGACGAAGATATCGACGTCGACGAGAACGAAAAATTCGTACAAGAAAATGAAACTTTTAGGGAAAGGAGGGTTTGCAATCGTATACTCCGTGAAAGATTTGAACAAGAAACCCTCCGATGATGGCGTCGAAACACAATCATCCTCCTCGTCTTCGTATAATTATTACGCGGCGAAGGTTGTTTCGAAGAAAAATTTGGAACGGCAAAAGCAAAAGGACAAGATGTTGGCGGAAATTCGAATCCACAGAGCATCCGAGCACGAGTTTATCGTGAAATTTAAGAAATGTTTCGAAGACGAGATGAACGTGTACATATTGATGGAGAAGTGTTCGGATAGGACGTTGGCGGATGTGATTAAATACCGAGGCGCGATTACGGAAACGGAAACGAGCGCATACGTTTGGGAGATTTCGCAAGCGATGCAGTATTTGCACGAGAAATTAGTCGTTCACAGAGATTTGAAGCTAGGGAACGTCTTTTTAACGGATTATGGCTTGAAAGAAGCGTCGGCGATGGCGGACGAGAGCGAGAGAGTTCTGAGACGGTTTCAAACCGGCGAGGAGAGGTTGAAAGCTTTCGAACGGATGGAACGGTCGTTTTTGTTAGAATCTGGAAGTAGTAGTAGTAGTAATCATCATCATAGCAGACAACCCAGAATCAAAATTGGCGATTTCGGTTTAGCCGTGCAGTTAGCGCATAAGCGCGAGAAGAAATTCACGGTGTGCGGGACGCCAAACTACATCGCGCCGGAGGTTTTAGCCGGAAGTCAAGGCCCGGGGCATAACTCTGCGTCCGATATTTGGTCGTTAGGCGTTATAATATACGCTTTGTTATGCGGCGAACCGCCGTTTCAAACCGAATCGGTGGAAGCGACGTACAACAGGATTCGGAAGACGGATTTCGGATTCCCGGACGATCGACAGTGTCTGAAAGTGTTGTCGAGCGAACATTTATTGATGAATGTTACCACCACCACCACCACGAAAAAGAACAGCAACAACAATAATAATAATAGCGATGAGAACAACAAAAATAGCACCAAGAACGAAAACGTTCCAAACCTTCCAAAGTATAGGTTTCCGATAAGCGCGACCAGTCGAGATTTAGTCAAGAGGTGTTTATTAGCCGAAGCCGAGAAACGCTTAACCGGCGTTGAGATTTTAGAGCATCCATTTTTCGATGTCGTTTGGGCAGCTGCGAACAATCATCATCAAACGGCGGCGGCGACGACGATTCAGACGACGACGAGGATGACTGAATACGATAATCGCAACAGAAACATTATCATCGCCGACGCGATGACGACGTCGTCGACGACGCCGCGACGCGCCGCGAGCGTGCCTCCTTTGGTTTCTTCTTCGAACAAAGCTCATCAAAATCAAAGTCCAATGCATTCGGCGTTAGAATCGATATCTGGGTTGCGGCAAATGGAAGCCGACACAAAGCATGCTTTACAACAACATCAACACGCGCTGAACGGTCAAAAGAGTTGGACGAGACGAACGAGAAGCGCCACGATGGGTGGATCTACTACTACTACTACCGAACGAGAAAACATCGAATCCGCAAGGGTAGCGTTGGCGCAAATTTCCGTCAACGCCGGTAATGGTGGTGCGCAAACGACGACGACATCTCCACCGATAACGATGACGAACTTCACCAGAACGAATATTGACCACCGTTCATCGGGGTTATCGACGTCATCCTCGGCAAACAATAACAACGACAACGACCATATGCCGCTCTCTGCGAGAATCAAAGTAAAACATTTTACGAACCAAACCGAGCAGTGGGGTCTCGGCTACGCGTTAACGGATAACTCTTTCGGTGCCATTTTCAACGACGAATCGAGAGCGGTGTTGACGAAATGCGGAAAGTGCGTGTTTTATTGGCCAAACAACGTATCGGCAACGAGCAGCGCTCATCATAGCAGCAGCGCGGAGAAGAGAATCTCGCCTCGTAAAAAGTTTAGCTCGAAAATGTGCATCGCAGTGCCTCTTCGCCACGCGCAAAATGGAAACGCCGGAGATGATCATTTCAATCGCGATTTAGCCAAGAAGACGGCTATTTTGTTGCGTTTTAAAGAGATTTTGTTGAGAAAAGAGGAAGAGTTTCGTAGAGGTTGCAACGACGAGAACGAGATTAACGAGGACGAGAACGACACGACGACGACGACGACAGAGAAGAGAAAGAAAGTCGAAAAAGAAAACCTTCAACTCGATCCGCACGATCCAAACTACTACTACGACAAGAACCCGCTCTTTGATATCTCAAAATCGATATCTTTATTGCTCGACCGAGGCGCTATGATCAACTACTGGCGAACCGGACGGTCCAACGCGACGACGTTCACGTTCAACGATGGGAGTTTTCAAACATTATTCGGCGACGCGAACAGCACGAGCGTGTTTTGCTGCGACGACTACAGCCATCAGCATCATTCTTCGAATACGAATTTGAGAGGAGACGCCTATTATGGGGGCGTTCTCCACGGAGGAGGACAAGGAGTTACCAAACGACGCTTAGCCGTGTGCGAACAGCGAAAGATAGTATTAAAAAACCTCTCCAAAGTCCCGGTGAGCAACACCAGTCGATTATCCTCCGTATCGAATAGTCCCGCGAGTCCTTCGCCTTTGGGAAAGATGAAAACGTCCTCCGGAGTATCCTCCTCCTCCGCGACCATCCGCGCCAAAGTCTTGGACGCTCGCGAGATCCTCTCTAAATCCGCTCGCTCGGATACAAACTTGGAAAAGTGCGTCCGATATTGCCACGAAAGTGGCACGAGATTAGAAATGCAAAATAATAATAATTACAACAACGTTTAAGAGACAAGAAGAAGAACGTTTAGTAGTAAAAGCGGACAACAGAGGTTATATGACGATATATAATCATCCGGCGAAAGAGAAAGTTGAGGCGGATTTTCCCGCTTCGCCGCCAAAAGGCCGCGCGAGAATACGCGAAAGCTATTTTATTCTAACTTCGAGGTTAAAACTCCTACGTTTGCATAAGCATGTCTACATAAAATGCGATGACGTTATTATTAGTGTATTGTGTTATTAGAAACATCCGCATCCATCCGCATCCGTTTCAACTTTGTTTCCTTCTAAAGCTCAACCTCGATTTCCTCGCGTCCTCTTTCTCGTCTCTATTACTACTATCACTACTACTACTCCCGGTAAAACCACTACTATTCCCATCTCTCATGTTCGCCACGTTCAGTTCTCTCTTTTGTATCGTTTTAAATAAGAATGGAATCGCGCACACGACTAAACCGACGGAGACGCCGAGGAACACTTTCCGCTGATCCGCCGGTTTCTGTTCCATCTGATTTTGTTGCGCTTTACGTTGTCGACCACCTAAAGACGAGGATGTTGACGTATTGGAGGAGAAAAGAAGCGTTTGCGAATAGATGTTTGGATTTTTACGAGTTACGATCGTTTTCATCGATCGCATCGTCGCCATTCTCATCGTCTTTGCTCGTAGATATTTACGCGTAAAATGTCTGCACTTTTTATGATGCATTTTGCGCTTAAGAGTACGAGTACTACGAGCGCGACGCGAACGCGCGTTCTCGCGAACGACGAAAGAAAAGCGAAGAGACGGAAATATCGTTCGCAGTTTTATGCGTTTTCGTCAAAGAAGACGCGTTCTTTTGTCGAGACAAACGATTTTTCCGCGACGATTCCATCATCGGCATCACGGAACGGCGTAACGGCTTTCATCAAAACTAACGGTCGGGGGGAGTTGATGCGAACATCCGCGCATCCAACGCTCGCTTCATTCTCGATCCAACCGATGGACTCGTTTGGAATTTGGGCTATATTACTCGCGTCCTCGCATTTTGGCCTATGGGCGGAAACGAAACCGTGGGGGGCGTCCCTCGGCGGCGCGTGTTTAATTAGTGCCTTGACGACCTTGATTTTAGCCAATATAGGAATACTACCGCACGCGTCGCCGACGTACGATCAAATCAACCACATCATTTTACCACTCGCGGTACCGCTGCTTTTATTCAGCGCGAATTTAAACGTGGTGTTTAAATCCACGGGAAGGTTGGTGCCTTTGTTTTGTTTCGGATCGATCGGGACGTTGCTCGGCGGCGTCGTCGGATATATGCTCGTGCCTCTTTTGTCCTTGGGCGACGAGGCGTGGAAAGTGTGCGCGGCGTTGACGAGCAGGCACATCGGCGGGGCGGTGAATTACGTGGCCGTGGCGAACGTGTTGAACGTGAGCCCGAAAGTTTTAGGCGCTGGGTTAGCCGCGGATAATTTGTGCAACGTTTTGTATTTCGCGTTGCTGTTTTACTTGGCCAGGGACGCGGAGTACGTTAAAGACGGCGAAGAAGAGAAGAGTACGAGTATAAGTAGTAGTGGTAGTGGTAGTGAAAATAGTGGTAGTGCGAGTAGTACGAATAGTAATTCGTCGTCGTCGGCGGCTTCAGAAAAAGAGATTGACGAGATTGCAAAGGAGGACTCTTCCGGTAAAGGTTTCAGCACCTACAACGCCTCCGCGGCGCTCGCGTATTCCGCGGCGTCCTGTTACCTCTCCAAATCGTTATCGACGCTCATCAACGGCTCGACGTCGCTCACCATCCCGATCGCGACCATCTTTTCTGTTTTAATCGCCACGACGTTTCCGAAACAGTGCAAAGAAGTCGCGCAATCCGGCGAAGCTTTAGCCGCGTTAGCCATGAACGCGTTCTTCGCCACGGTTGGCGCTTCCGGGTCGATTGCCGACATGTTGTCCACGGCGCCGTCCTTGTTTTTCTTCTCCATGTGTCAAGTCTTGACGCATTTAACGTTCCTTTTATTCGCGGCGAAACTCTTCAACTTTCGTCGCTCGGAGGCGTTAATCGCGAGCAACGCCAACGTCGGCGGTCCGACCACCGCCGCGGCGATGGCGGCGAGTTTGAAATGGTCTTCTTTGGTCGTCCCCGGCATGCTCGTCGGCGTGCTCGGGTACGCCGTCGCGACGTTCATAGGTTTGGGTTTTGGCGAGTTCGTCTTGAAATCTTTTCTGAAACTCACTTAAGTAGTAGTAGAAAAAAGTGAGTCATAAAAGAAGAGAGCGCCTCTCTGAACGTCATAACAGATTGAAGAAAAGAAGAACATATCTGGATTTTATTCGAAGAGAGAGAATAGAGAGAGAAAATATTGAGACGAGAGCACGAGGTGTGACACTGTGTGAATATCTTCGCAGAGCAGTTTCATTTTTAAAACACACGTATCGTTTATATATAACGCACTCGTACTCGTACCTCGTCAAGAGTCTCGATTGTACAAAACCCTAAACGTTAGGGTTTAGGTCGAATTGGATAAAAACCTCTCAAAACAATTTCCCTCATTTTTGCGCGCAATAAATACACACGACGCACACACTACTTTAGTATTGTTATTACTACTTCTTTATAATAATGTCATCATCGTTGTCGTCGTCATTGTGTTGTGCTTCTTTTTTCTCTGTCTCCTCTTTTACGAGTAGGCGTGTGAAAAGAAATGATATCTGTAATGGGGGCAAAAACGAAGGCAAATTCAGCCGCCAAGACACCTCTGTACAGCACCAAAGAAGGAGGAGGAGGATGACGATGAAAGCGCGATCCAGCGCGGAAACGCCCACAGAAACAGAAACAGAGCAAAAAGCAAACCAGTCGAATAAATTTATCCCGGCGCACATGCGCAAAACAGTCTCGAGAATCACCGAAGCGCAGATGAAAACGAACGGGGTGGAGCTTTCCAAAGCAGCCACTCAGGTGCAAGAATCCATCGCCGGGTTCCTGGCGTTTGAGTTTTTGAGAGCGAGAGTGAAAAACGTGCCGACGTTGAAAGTGTTAAACGTGGACCCACCGATTTTAACCGCACCGATGTTTTTGAGCGAGAAAGAGTGCGAAGATATCGAACGGGCGATGTTTGGAATCGATGGCGGCGATAAAGAAGAAAGCGAAAGCGGTTCCGAAGTCGTCGGGCAACAAAAAAAGGTGAACGGTTTGAGTTCTATGAAGAAAGCGGAATTAGTGCAGTGCTGCGAAGAGAGAGGGTTGGACGCGAGCGGGACCGTGGCTGTTTTGAGAGATCGATTGAAAGAGTTTAATACGAATGCTGACGACGACGACAGCAACGAAAAAGCTCCGTCTCCGTCCTCGAGATCCGACGAAAGCAGGAGCGCGAACACCGGGGGGGATCCGTTTCGAACGTCCAACCCAGACGCGTTGGTGAACGCGTCTTCCCGACCGGAAGCCGTGAACCAGCTCTTGAAGCGTTTGAACTACTTGTTCCCGGATTGCGTGGAGGAATTCGAGTCTCCTTCGGCGAGAAAAGAGAACAAATTGTGGGGCATAGAAGTCGTCGCCGAGGCGTACAAGTCGAGCGAAAATTTGCGAGCCTCTCACGCGGCGTTTGAACAACACGAAGCGATCGAAAAGCACTACCAAATCAGAGCAAACTGCACGTTCTTCTTAAACGAGAGCAGCGACGAAAACGGCGGCGGTGAAATCACCTTCCCGGCGTTACCCGGCTTATCCGTCAAACCGGAAAAAGGCATGGCTTTAATCACGTTCCCGTCCACCGCGGCGAGTCTCCTCGACCCGCGCGCCGCGACCGCCAGAAACGCCCACGATACCGGCGCAAATACAACATTAAACTCCATCGAAGTCCTCGTAAGAGGCGCGACGCCGAAAATCTTGACCGAAGAAGAAGCCGCGGCGGAACGTAAACTTCGCCACGAGGAAGAGAAAGAGCGAGCGAGACTCTTGGCCATCCCGAGAAGCGAAAGAAGAAAGATGGAGAACGGGGAAGACAAACCGAAAAACTCCAGGAAGAAAACGACGAGAGATTAATGAATATACTGCTCCATAAATATGTGTCATTTTATGTGTACATATGTGTACTTACTTACGTTCGCTTCGCGTTCGATTTTCTCGTCGTCCGGGTTTTCATCTTCACTTAATTGCACGCACAAATCCCATTAAAGAACAACACCATTCTCATCATCATCAACCCTCCTCTCGATCGACGGGCAAAAAAACGAATAAAACAACAATGTCATTCTTCGGCATCGGTCCGTCTGCGAAATTGCTCACCGTGGATGTCACCTTCATCCACCCGAAACGCGCGTGCGTGGTGAAATCCTACACCATCGGCATGTCCGGGGGACATCTCACCGGAGATACCGGGGCGACTTTGATGCACTCGGGAGGCGGGAATATCGCGCGGGAAACGCTTCCTTTGATCACGTCTGGTGCGTAGTGTTCTTTGCTCGTTAAAGTCGCTCATCAGTATTTCTTAAACGCTTCTTAAACTTTACAACACGCAGGAGAATCCATCGAAGGCGTTTTGCACGTCTCTCCAGGTAGGATGCGAAAATTTTCGCTCGCGTGCGAACGTTGAGACATTAAAGACGATTTTGCTTTTAATGATGCGAGAGATCTCGAGAGATCTCTCTCTAACTCTGCGTCTTCGTCTTTGTCGTCGTCTGAATCGTCGTCTGAATCGTCGTTTTCTGTCAAGATGTGAAACTTTGCGTAGTATGAGTATCGCCGCCGGAAGCGTTTGTTTGCGATCGAGATGATGTTTCTTCTTCTTCTGTTTCTTCTTCGTTGTCTTCGGGTTCGTTTTGATGAGATCTCGAAAACTTCGGGTGGTCGTTTTGTTGTCTTCGTTTTGTTTGTCGCGGATGAGTAATGATTTGTATATACGTATGAACTGACCGTATGGGTGATGATGGTTTTACATGTACTCTTTTCAACAGTTCCCGGGAAACGCGTGGAACATTTGGGGGTGAAAATCGAGCTCATTGGACGAGTGGAAGCGTATTTCGATCGGTCCGGTCGCGAAGGCGACGGGGATTTTCTTTCTATTTTGCGCGAAATTGAACCTCCCGGGACGCTTTCGGAACCAATCTCGAAACCGTTTTCGTTTAAATCGGTGGATTTTCCGAACGAGTCCTACAACGGGAAAAACGCGTCTTTGCGCGTGTTTTTGAAAGTCACGGTGGTGAGAAGTTACGCGTCGAACATCGTGAACGAGTATAAATTGTGGGTGCGAAACGTGAGGGAACCGCCGGAGGTGAATAATTCGATCAAGATGGAAGTCGGGATCGAGGATTGTTTGCACATTGAGTTTGAATATAGCAAGGCGAAGTATCACTTGAGAGACGCGATCATCGGGAAAATATTCTTCTTGTTAGTGCGAGTGAAGATTAAACGGATGGAGATTGAAATTCGAAGAAGAGAGATTTGCGGGTTAGGCGCGAACGCGCACGGAGAGAACGAGGTGATTGCGAAGTTTGAAGTCATGGAAGGCGCTCCGGTGCGAGGGGAGTGCATTCCGGTCAGGTTGTTTTTGTCTCCGTACGATTTGACGCCGACGTATAAGAGCGTAAACAATAAGTTTTCGGTGAAGTATTACTTGAACTTGGTGTTGATCGACGACGAAGATAGGCGGTATTTCAAGCAACAGGAGATTATTCTGTACAGATCCGAGTTGCTCTAATAGGTTAGAATAAATAGTAGAGAATAGTAAAGTACGGCAGATGTGCGTTTTGTATTTCAATTCATTCCAGTGAGTTCTTCATTTACGTTGTTTGCCTTCATGACCGCAAACGTTGGCTCGTTGTTCGACAACAAGTATAACGTCAACAGCCAAAGGTATCCTAACGTGTTCCCTAATCCGTGCATACCTTGTTTATACCCGTTTTCTGCGTCGAATCCTAAATTCTCCAGCGCTTTCTCACCCGTCGGTCCGGGCGTAAACTTCAAGCCGGTGAACTCGTTGCAACACAAACACTGGAACCCTTCTCGAATTAACGAGCACTTGTTTATCCATCGAAAACACAACGGCACGGTTTCCACGTTTACGTAGTACCCGCCAAAAACGATGAAAAGAACCATAATACCTGGACCCATAGCGATCGCGGCTTCCGTGCTCGGCGCGACGGAGGAGATGGCTAAACCCATCGCGGACGCGCAAAAGGATTCCATAATAATCGCCGAGGAGAATTTCAAGAATTTAGGCACGGTGGGTTGTAATCGAGTCATCGGGTAGACGACGCATCCAAACGCGAGCGGAAACAAAGCGCTGACGGGCAACTCGGCAAAAATCTTCGCCACGAAGAACGGCAAGATGCCGTAGCTATTGTTCGCGCGTTCGCGAGTGACGATGGTTTTCTCCTTTGTAAACGCAGTCAACGTCTTCATTAAAGCCGCCATGGCGGCGTTGATGGTACTGACTTGGAGCAAACCGAACCTGTTTTGCATCGACGCCGGGTCCATTTTGAGCTTCCAGAATATAGATCCGAAAACGAGCGCCGAGTTGAGGTTTGCAGTCAATCGAATCCTGTTCGTCGTCTTGTCTCTCACGACCTGTTTAAACGCTCGATGGAAGAGAAGCGGAAATTGACCCAAGAATTCTTGGATTGGATTTTTAGTATTATTACTTTTTGTTTGTTCTTCGACTGCTCCCTCCGTCTTTTCTGCGGGCGGCGAGATAGCATCAGCAGTGTCACCACCACCACCAAAACTGGCGGCTCCATCATTCTTCCGAGAGGCGTGCTTCGCCACCTCTGCGATTAACTTTTCGCTCTCCAACATCGTCTCCGGCGTGCTCGCGTCGACGCTGATCAAATCAATCACAAACTCGAGAATGTTGTGCCCTCTCGGGCACTTCTGGCCTAACTTGTTCTCAAAATGCCCTTCCAAATTGTCCATCGATCCGTGATACATCAACTTCCCGGAGGATAAAACGGTCACGTCGTCGAACAAATCCACGATTTTCTGCCTCGGTTGATGAATCGAGCACACGACGATAGTTCGTCTCTTCTCGCACAATCTCTTCAACGCTTGAACCACGTTCAGAGCCTGATACGAATCCAACCCGCTCGTCGGTTCGTCTAAAAAGATCACCTTTGGATTCGACACCAAGTGACACGCCAACGATAACCTTTTCTTCTCCCCGCCACTACAACCTCTCGTTTTCGCGTCGCCGACCTTGGTCTCCGCGCACTTCATCAAACCCAAATCCGTCATCAAACGAGAGCAAATCTCTTCGTCTTGTAAAACCACATCCGATATGGCGAGTTCATTTTTCGATCTCGCCAGCTTTACTGCGAATAAAAGCGTTTCCTTGACCGTGAGTTGTGCGAAAAATGCATCCTCTTGCTCCACGTACGACATCCGTCCTTCCCTTCTCAAAAGGCCACTTAACTGTACATTCTTCCCAGGAACTCTTTCCGCTAAAGCGTTCAACAGGGACGTTTTCCCAGACCCAGACGGCCCCACGATGGCAAACAAACGTCCGACGTGCGCTTCACCGGAGATTTCAGATAAGATTTGAATAGTTTTTGATGGTGTTTTCTGCGTCTTTTTGTGCATGGATAAGTGGATGTTTTTCCACCGCAACACGGGGAGTTGTTCATCAATTAATTCATTCTGCTTTGTTTTCTTCTTTGTTGTCTTCTTCTTCTTCTTGAGGAGGATGTTTTTCGCGACGGCGACGGATGCGAGCAAAGGATACTTTATTTTACTCGGGAATGTGGCGTATATCGCGGTGCCTAAAAGGAACGCAGGCCCGACGACCATATTTTCTTTCCTTTGTCTTTATGGGGAAATGCAGAACTCTGAAAACCTTATGAAAGTGAAGAACGAAGATTTAAGCTTTAAGCAGATTTAAGAAGCGTCGAAGCTTTTGCGCGTATAACTCGTCGAGCTTGATACTACCGTTTTATTTATTACCCGATGATGTAAATCTATGATACTTTATATTAAACTCTAAACGTTTTGGTTTCGCGCGTATATTTAAGACGACGAGCGCTAACGAGACAAACACAAGAGTAGTCTACTTACTGAGGCCCCATCCCGGGTCGAAATCCCGGCGGCGGCATCATCATCCCCGGAGGCCCACTCGAAGGTTGTTGCTGCCCTAACCCCGGCGGCGGCATCATCCCCGGCATCATCATCGGCGCGCCTCTCCCCGCCGGTCTCGCCACGCCCCCTCCCGGAATACCTCCGGCGTCCGCTCCTTGCTTCTGCGAGGAAATTTTCTTCACGCGAATCGGCGGCCCTTCCACCGCGACCGAGACGACTTCTTCGCCTCTCAGTAACACGAATCCAAGGACTCTCCTCACGTCTCCTCCTGCGTCTTCATCGTCTTCTTCTTTCGTACTAGTATTCGTTTTCTTCTTCTTCGGAAGTTTCCGAAACTCCTCCGAATCCGCCAAGACTAAGTTCATGTGTCTGTCGAAGGCGACGAATCGGCCGACGATTTGCCTCCCGTCCACGATCGTCGCTCGGATTCTGTGGTTGATGAAAGAGAGCATTTTGGTCGTGCGGTTCACCGCTACCATCTTGAACTGCTTTTTATGTGTCGTTTTTCTCGCGATAATAATACTGATAGTAATCGATATGCGTTGAGTCGTTTAAGCCGCCAACTTCAAAACTCTTCTTTTCTCCGTCGCGTGATCTCTCGATTTCCAATTCTTCTTCTGTCTTCTATATATACAACACACGAAAGACAAAACACACACAGAAACTTCAAAAGCCTACTAAATAATAAAAAGGGGTTTTGTTACTTCTCGCTTCCGTGCACAGAAGACGTAGTAAAAAACGCTCTCTCTGTCGCTCGCAACAAGAGCAACGTTTAAGTGCGTGAATGTTCTGACGCAAAATCACTCCAAACTGTCCTTTCGAAAGAAAGAAAAGCGAAAGAAAAACAAAAACTACACTTTTAGGGTTTCAATTTAAATTTTAGGGTTTAGAGGAGGCCATTTGAGAGGCGTTTTTCTCTTACACAGTAGAAACACTTCAAGGGGTTGACCCAGATCGAAAACGGTCGAAGGTGTGCGCGTAGTGTCGACGTAAACCAGGCACTAAGAAGGAGAGTCTCTCATTAGTCAGAGAACACTTCATCTCAACTTCTCACTTTAAAACACACAGTACTATATATATATAACGTCTTTTGAGGAGAGACTAGTCTGTGTTTTTGTGTTTTTGTGTATCTTTTTGACCACTCTTTTATTAAAACAAGTATTCTTGCTTAAGGGAAGAATTGCTCATTAAAACCTCTTCTCGATTCGTATTCACTCGCATCACTGTATCGAGAGAAAACAGAGCGCGAAGGATGACTTCGACGAGGATGATTTTCGCTTCCGTGATACCTCCTCACAGATCGTCGTCGTCGAAATCATCGTTTTTCAAAGCGCGTTTTCGGAGGAGGCGGGGTGTAATAAAGACGTCCGTGAATGCGAACGACGACGGGAGGGACAATTCTTCGTCGTTGCATCGCGCGATGGATAAAATGGAAATTAAAGACAAAGACGAGGAAAGAGCAGCAATTGTTCGTAATAAAAGAGAAGAATCGTCGTCGCTGAATAACACGCATTCGAACGAGAAGGAGACGGTATCGTTGCAACGAAAGAAGACGACCCAGGTAAAGAGTCCGAGTGAGAAGAAGAAAACAAAAAGCAACTTTGCTGAGGCGGCTGGAACCACCAAGAGGAGGAGTCTTAAAGCGAATACTAACGCGCACAAGAAACGCCTGATGGCAGAGAAGTACAGGAGAGAGCATCATCAAAATCATCGTAAGAATACTAATACTCATAGTACTAATACTAAGAACGAAAAGGAGGGTGTTCATAGAAACGCGGAGCTGGATTCGATGCGACCGGGCGAGCGGATCGTGAAAGCGATGGAGAATATCAGCGCGTTCGATAAGTATAGGTATTACTACGGCGGGGGCAAGAAAAAAGACGAAGACGACGAAGACGAAGACGAAATGGCGTCTTCATCGGAATACGAACCGATTAATTTTGATTTAGTGGAAGTGGACAGCACGGAAGTGGAGAGGTTGTACAAAAGTCTGGAACGAGATCCCGCGGAGTTATCCGCGGACGACGAGTTTAAGGATTTGTTGATGGAGGTTGACGCTTCTTCTTCTTCTTCTTCTTCTTCTTCTTCTTTTGAGGATGGAGGAACTGACGACGAGGAGAACAACAACAACAACAAGAACAACAACAACAACAAAGAAGAAGACTTTGAGAGGAGGAGCGGTGAAAATAGCAGCAGCGGCAATAATAGAGGTAGTAGTAATAGTCTTAGCGGGGGACAACAACGCAGGCGATACAACAACAACGTCATCGGCAACCACAACACCACCACCACCAGAACAACGAACGCGGACGTGTTCCATTTGAAAGACGTCGCGCGAGCGGTGATTAATCCGTCCTCGTCGTTGGCGCAACACAATCTAGACGAGATGAAAAACAGCAAGATCGAGAAAGATCCGAACCATAAGTTTGGCACGTCGACGATTAATTTCGCGATTAAAGAGTTGGGGGAGAGAAACGACTTTTCGAGGGCGTACGCGTTGTACAGGTGGATGTCCACGCAAGCGTTTAACGACGAATCGAAATACTCGCCGAACGCGTACACGTTTTGCGCCTTGGCGTCGAGCGCAAAGACGAGTCGCGAGGTGAGAATCGTCCTCGAGGTGTGGAGAGGCGAGTTGAAAATCGCAAAGCACATGTTGAATAATAATAAGAATACTTCGAAAGCAACAGGAGGAAAAGATGTAGATTTCGATTCCACGCAATCTTGGCTCGCGCGAAACGAGTGCGCCTCCGCCGCGATTGCCATGACGACGAAAATCGGCGATTGGCAATCCGCGTTGGAGATTTTCAACGACGTGAAGAAGATTGGGAACGTGAAGAGAAACATTTACACGTACACGGCCATCTTAACCGCGTTGAGAGATAGCGGCAAAGCGGACGAGGCTGAGCAAATTTTGTACGAAATGTTAGAGGAAAGAAACGTCCGAGTGACTTCTCTAGCGTTCAGTTTAGCCTTGGGCGCGTTTGAAGTCGCTCGAATGTGGCAAGAAGGGAACAAACTCGCGAAATCTGCGTTTAAAGTGTTCCAAATTGACTCACCGGATGCGACGTTAACGCACGCGATTATCACCATGGCAGGTCGCGCTGGAGATTTGCAATTCGCCTCGGAAACGTTCGAGAACATGAAGAATTCAACGTTAGTGGTGACGACGTATTCGTACAACGCCTTATTAGGCGGGTACGCGCGGTACGGGGACTGGGAAAGTGCTCACAGAGTGTTTAGCGATTTACGCCAAGCGCATTTGCAACCGGACAGGTACACGTACACCCAACTCATCTCAGCCGCGGAACGCGCGGGAGAGTACGAAGCCGCCGACGTCGTGTGGCGCGAAATGTTGACAAAATCTCGACACGTCGTCCCGCACACCGTCATGTGCGGCGCGTACATTCACTGCTTGGCCAGACAAAGACGAAACTTGGAAGCTGAGGACGTGTTGGAAACGATGAAAGCGAGATGGGATGTGCCTCGAAACGCCGCGGTGTACAACGCGTTAATCGGCGCGCACGTGCGCGCCGGCGATGTGCCGAAAGCCTTACACGTCTACGATCGCATGCAAAAAGAAGACAACATCATGGCCACGGAAATCACGTTCGCGGTGTTAATCCGCGCGTGCGAGGAAGACGGCGAGTTTGTCAAAATGGCCGATCTGTTGCAACAAGCGAAAGAGTTGTTGGCGAGAGAAGGCAAATTGGTCATGGATTTAACCGGAGGAGGCGGAAGAGGAGGCTCGAATGGGTTGTTTTGATCATCATCGTCGCGATTTTACTATTTTAGGATTGTTTAGTATTATGCGTTTAGTTATAGATAATATTACCGAACAACGGAGTCGTCATCGAGCGGCGGCGACTAATAATAGCTTGGTATTCTTTTGTCGTTCTTCTTTGTCTTCTTCTTCTTCGGGTCGCCGCCGTTCCTTCTTCAAAGTCAAAAACGGAACCAAGTGGTCGTCGTCCTCTTCTTCCGCTTCTTGCCTTTCGTCCTCCCTTTCATTTCCGATTAGTATTATTCGTTCCATCTCGTCTCTCGCTCGCTTCTCCGCCATTTCCAACGTCAACTTTAATCGCTCCAACGTCGTTTCTAATCTCGCGATGTCTTCTTTCCGTTTCTTCTTTTTCGCGTTGTCGTTATCGTCGACGACGACGGCACATCGACGATACCATCCGGGATGTTTTTGTACGTTCAAACTTTTCTTCGCGGTTGTTGTTGTTGTCGTTCGTCTGACTCGGCTGACGGAAGAAAGCGTCGATTTCATGTACCTTTGCGGTAATATCGTTTTCAACAACAACGAGGAAGCAGCATCCGCGGCGGTACTTTTGCCTCCTTTTACTATTATTAATTTTTCTTTCACTCTCGGGTGTTTCAAGAGAAACCGCAATCGACGAACCGCTTTCGTCGCGTTCGTGAACGACTTTGACTTTTCATCATCGGAAAAGTAAGTGTTGTTGTTGTTCGTGTTGTTGTTGTTCTCGTCGCTTACGTCGTCGTCGTCATCCTCCGACGACACCAAAGATGATGATTTTAATGCGTTGACCGAGATCAGATTCGTTTTTTTTTTAGAATCATCATTTTTGTTGACGTGTGTGTTGCGACGACGACGAGATAAAGAAGACTTCGACGCGGCGACGCGAATGAGGTCGAAGAATATCAACGAAAGAGGATTTTCGCCGCTGGGAATGGTCGTCGTCGTCGTGGTGATCATCGCTTTTGATTGAAGACTTGTGATATTTTTGACTTTTTTTTTTAAATATAGACGTTTTTGGTACAAATGTAGTGTGGTTTAATAATAAAAATACCACGTGTTGAGAATAATGTTTTTAAAGCGGCGCGGCGTTCTCCTTGGCCACATGTCCTTTCTTGGCCGCCGCTTTTGTTGTTGTTGTTGTACTTTTATCCGCTCTTTTCTGCGCGGCTGCCCCTAACGCGCCCCCATCCTTTTTATCTTCTTCGGTGACTTTATCCTTCAACGCCGGCGCCGTGCGGGATACGGTGGATAAGCCGTCCACAAACTTGGTCCTAAAAATAACGTTCGCGTTGTTAAACATGCCTTCTTTCAAGGAGACGACGATGAACTGCGAAAACGGGAAGTGCGTGCGAATCATTCGTCCGATGTTTTGCGTGTGCGATAAATCCAACGCCGCGTCCACTTCGTCCAAGATGTAAATAGGCGCCGGCTTGAAGAGCAAAAGCGCCAATATTAAACTGAGCGCGAGCAAGGATTTTTGCCCGCCGGAGAGTTCCGAGAGCGATTCTTTCCACACTTCACCGAACGCGACTTTGACTTCTAAACCGTCCAAGAACGTAGTGCCTTCCACCGGTTCCAACTTCGCTCGCGTTCCCGGCAACAAGGTCGAAAAGATGGATCCGAAATCTTTGGTCACTTTTTGCCAAACCAATTCGAGCGTCTCTCGCTTCTTCTCGTCCAACTCGTGGATGACTTTTTCAATCTTCGATCGATCGTTCAGAACGATTCGTCGTTTCTCTTGCAACTGCTTAAACTCTTGCTCGGCTTTATCGAACATGGCGATGACTTTTTTGTTCACTCGTTTCCCGAGTTGCTTTTGCGTCTCTTCCGCCTCTTGCAACTGCTTTTGCGCCTTCTTGACGTCTCTCTTGGAGAAGTCGTATTCCGTGCCCTCTTTGCCGAACAGCTGCCTTTCGTGTTCGGTGGCCCACGGGTGCTCTTTTTCGAGCAGATGGAATCGCGATTGAGCGTCGCTCGCGGCTTTGGCAAACTGGTCGATTTTGAAGTTTAACTTCTTCGCCTCGACGGATTCGTCCATGTGTTTCTGCTCGAGCTTCGATCTCTGTTTCCGCAACGAGGCGATTTCATCGTCCGTCTCTCGTAACTTGGTTTGAATGATTTCCAACGCTTTGCTCTCTTCGTCAAAAGCTTGTTGTGCGTTTATCATCTCTCGTTCAAACTCGATGACTTTTTTGGATAACGTTTCGATGCCTCCTTTCGCGTGCTCGATGTCCTCCTCCAAGCTCGCGATGGCTTTCATCGCCGCTTCTTTCTCCACTCGAGCGTCTAAAACAATCGTCTCTTTCTTCTTGATTCTCTCTTTGATGTCATTGACCAGCTTTTTCGTCTCTTTCACCTTCTTCTCCGCGTCTTTTAACAAGTTTTGGCGCTCTTTGGCGAAGTTTCTAATCTCCGCGTCGAGTTTCTTCTGCAACGCGAGCGTTTCTTCCTTCACTCGCGCCATCTCTCGGACGTTTCGTTCGCACTCCTCCAACTCGTTCGTCAGCTTCATTCGTTTCTCTTCCAACTGAAACGCCTCGGATTCGCTGTTTTTCTCCTTTAATAAGTTTAATTTGTGTTCACATTGGTCCAACTTCGTTTCCAGCTCCGTGTATTTTTTGCGCTCGATTTTTGCCTTTTCGATGTCTCGGTCGCACCGCTCGATGTCGTCGCGCAACTCGCTCGCTTTCATTTCCGCTTCGGAGAACGCTTTCAACTTTTTCAAGACCGATGAACCTTTATTTCTCGATCCACCGGTTAACAGTCCAGTTGGGTTCAATAAATCGCCCTCCACGGTCACGCAGTTCAACAAAACGTTCTTATCGAACGCCACTCGCTTCGCCGTCTCTTGCGTTTGACAGACGAACGCGCGACCGAATACGTAGTTCATCACCGATTGTACCGATTGGTCCTTTGCCGTCACCAAAGACACCGCCAACTTTGCCTCGTTGTTCGAGACTTTTTCAGCCGCTTTGACCTGTTCATCGTGCGCTTTCCTCCCGTCGACTTTATCCAAAGGCACGATCGTGACTCGTTTTTGCAACTCTCCGCGTTCGAGCAACGCTTTACCGGTATCCGCGGAATCGACGACGACTTGGTACAACTTACCACCGGCGATGACTTCTAACGCCGTCATTGTCGACTCATCCATCACGTCGAACAGTTTCGCAATCGTTCCTTTCACTTTCTTCGCGCGATCGAACTTCACGTCTGGATTTTTGAATTTGAAATCGAGACCGGCGAGCTTTCCTTCGAGTTGGTCGCACGCGTCTCTGGCGTCCTCGAGCGCGGATTCTAATGAAGCCTTTTTCTCCTCCAACTGCGCACATTTGTCTTGAATGTCGTCGAATTCGGTTTCAAACGATGCCAACTCCAGTTGTGCTTTCTCCACCATCTTTACGGCTTCGGACATTTCGTTTTGCATCTTCGCGCTTTCCTTCGCCTTACACGCTTTCAACTTCTCCGTCTCTCGCATCTCCTTCTCGATGTGTTTTTGCCTCAATGCTTCCGATTTCGCCTTGGCGTCGCACTCGGCGACTTTCCCGATCGCTTCCATGAGTTGCGTTTGTAACGATTTGTTCTCCGAAGTATCCCCGGCGCCGGTTTGGACGTTCATTAATTTTCGCTCGCTCTTCTCCGCCTCCGCTTCCGCCGAGCGTAAATTTTCCTCCTCTCGCTGCGCCTCGAGTTCGAGATCTTTGACTTTTTCTTTTCTCTTCTCGTCCGCGGAGATTGCATCTGATTTGCTCTTTTCGAGCTTCTTGAGAGACAATTCCTCGCTTTTCATCTCTTTCGAGACGTGTTCGAACGCGCTCGTTTTCTTGACCAACTCTTTCGATTTCTCCTCGACGCGCTGCTTCGAAGCGTTCAACTGGTCGCCGCACGCCTTCTCGCGGTTTTCAATCTTCACGGCGATGTCTTTATCCATCTCTTGCGACATCGCTTTCGCCTCCATCGCCTTTGAGAGATGCATTTCCACGGTTTCTTTCAACTTTTCCGACTCCTCTTCCGCTTTTGTCATCTCTTCCTCTGCCTCGCAAAACTCCACCGCGACGCAAAATCGCCTCAACCGTTCCAACGTATCGTTCGCCGACGCCCATTTCATGTACTCGCCGCGTTCTTTCCGTAACTTTTCAATCGTCGGTAAAATCTCCTCTTCGAGAAGCTGATCGATTTCCGTCACTTTCAGTTCTTTCTTCGTCAAAGTTTTCGTCGCCGCTTCCTTCTTGCTCTCGTACATCCTCGTCCCGGCGGCTTCCTCCAACATGCCTAAAATCTCAATCGGTTTCATGTTCAAAACCTTCGTAATCCTCCCTTGCATGATTAAAAAATGCGGATTGTTCACGTTTAACTGCACGGAGTGAAACAAATTCTGCACCCTCGTCGGTTGTGCGACCGAACCGTTGATCATGTACTTATTCTTCCCGCCGATGACGATTTGACGCGTCACGGTGACTTGATCGCAGTGTTCGTACCCGACGGGCGAGCGAGACTTCTCCGAGTTGTTGAACGTAATCGAGACGGACGCTTTCGTAATCCCAGCTTGGCCTTGCTTGTATACCAGCTCTTGCAAAGAGGAACATCGTACCTAGAGTTTTAACGCGTTATTTGATCGTACACGTCATCGAGAGAGAGAGTAGAGACATTCGTGAGTCCTCCGCGCGCAAAAATCCACCTCGAGGGGCTTCACCCCAAAAGGGGAACGAAAATTCAAAATCAGAATCTCTCGCTCCTTTTTCTACGCACACTCTCAGCATCCTCTCGTTCCCGAACGCGAAAGAACGCGAGAAAGACGACAGAAAGAGTACGCAAGAGAGAGAACCATCACATCGTCACGAGAAGAGTGCGCACCTGACTTAAATTCGTGATCCCGAGGACGAAGCAGATGGAATCCAAAATGTTTGATTTCCCGCTTCCGTTCAAACCGGTTATGGCGTTGAAATATTGGTCGAATTGAGGGACGATGGTACGTTGGGCGTAGGATTTGAAACCGTCTATGCAGACCTCCTCGACGTACATCGTGTGTTGGCTTTTAAAGAGTAGCAGTGACCGCAGATGGGGGAGTATATATATGCGCGCGCAATGTGAGGACATTCGAGAGACAAAATGGAGCAAACGGGCGGATACCCTAAACAGTTTCAGTTGAGACCCCTACAGGGAAACGGTACTCCGCGCATGACGTAAACCTTTACAAAAGCGTGATATTGATGATAGCGATGGCATGTTTTGTTGTTGTTGTTGTTGTTCTCTCTCTCTCTCTCTCTTTCGAAACTCGAAAGGAAGCCCACGTCTTCGTCTTCGTCTTCGAAAAACACGGCGGCGTAAAGTCTCTTTTTTCCGTACGTAAAACAACACCACCTCGCAGCAAATTCATTTTATATTAACACTTGAACGAGCTGCTTTGGATTCCACCCGCCGCCCAGGGTTTGTTACAGTGCGCGAAGAAACTCATCATGGTCACGTTGACTTCGTCGCCGCCGTCCGTGCCGCTTTTTATTCTTTGACTTAAATCGTCGTTCGAGGCTCGATCGCCGTCGTTGATGTCGCTTCCTTCGGTTAACATTTTCATCTTGAACTTTCGGGTGAACTTTTCAAAGAGTTTCGCGTCCGACATTAACTCCTGTCCGAACGGTGCGACCGAGATGACTTTTAACGCTTCGTCTAAAGAGTCAAACCGCACTTTATCTGCCTCAAAAATCACGTCCACGTTTTCAAACCCGGCTTTGATTAAATCCGTCTCTAACCTATCGATGGCGTCCACTCTCGAGGTCGATTCGAAGTCGCCGCTGTACGAAAACGGTTTCAGCAATATCGGCACCCACTCTTCTTTTTCGCACTCGATCAAACAGTCTCTCAAAACTTCGAACAACTTCTGTCCTTTCACCGGCGCCCAAACGGCGACGTTAAAATGCGCGCCCGGTTTTAAACTCTTGAAAACATTCGTAAGCGCTCGCTCTCGATCGGTAAAAAACTGCGCGCCTTGATGACAATACGCTCGATCGAACTGGTCCTCCTCGCTCTTCCATTCTTCCATCGGAACGACCTCGTACGTAATCGGTGCCGGTAAATCCAAATCCTCGCGAGTTTTCTCGTTCTTTGCTCTTTTCTCCGCGAAAATGTCCTCGCGTCGCTTCGCTTCCTCAACCATCCCTTCCGAGCTGTCGATGCCAACCACTCGTGAAAATCTATCCTCGTTGCCTAAAATCGCCGCGATTTCTCGACTCGTCGCGCCGGTCCCGGAGGCTACGTCTAAAACTTTCTCCCCGGATAAAGGCATGGGGACGGAATCGATGAATTTTCTCGACCAGGGTTGGAATATGGTTCGTTCCAGGACCGAGGCGTAGTGTTTTGATTGCACCGGGGAGAATGGAAACGAAGCCGTCGACGACATTGATTTTGGCGACGATGATGTTGAAGAACTTCCGATGAAAGCGTTGTTGTGTACGACTGCTTTGAGCCAAACGCTACCACTACTTGTACTACTCGTGCTACTGATGCTACTCATGCGACGCATCAACGACGCACCCTTTTCCATGCGGTGGAAAAGCGCTTTAAGAAAAGGTTGGTGGTGGTGACGACACCGACGCATTTTATCCATTTTTTACTTGTGAGGAGACAACGAAGGGAAAATACGAGAGAGAATAAAACGATACGCGTCATCATCGAATGTGTTCGAGCATTCGAGTGTGTACTACTATTTCCTATAACATATATATACTACCAGTATGTTTCCACTTCTTTTGCTAAAATGACTTCTACGCGACCTCTCGAGATTTCCGACTCCTAAAGAAGCGCGCGACTCCGGCGAGCGCGAAGAACGAGCCCACGAGCGCCGCCAGGTAAACGACAGAGTCCTGGAGCCTTTTCGCTTCAGCTGTCCTTTTCTCTTCGCCGCCGAGAAGAAGCAACCCCCCTCGCGGCGAAAACGTTTTATTAAATATCTCGTCGATATTAGTCACCCCGCCTTGTTTCAACGGCGAGAGGTAATCCAGAGTTGTTCCGACGGTTGCCCCGCTGTACACGTCGGAAACGGTTGCGCAATTTCTTACGTTATCGCGACACCAGGACGTGACTGTACTAAGAACCGGAGCACACTTCGTGCGTTCGTAGTACTTTTTCTCTCGATCGAGCAGTAAAGAAACCGACGAAAACGACGACGCGTCTTTGAATATTTCGGTAACATTCACGTGCATCAGAGTAGGCACGCTTTGCATTTCTCTGAGATTATCTACAAACGCTTCACACGTTTCAGCGCTACCAATTGATGACGAAGTGCACGCGCCAGAAGCCTTCAGTGCTATGAGAGCCTCATCTCTAGAGTTGGACAGCAACAAAGATTCAACAGAAAACACTGGGACGTTTAAACTCTTCGCTACGGTTATGAGATGCCAGAAATGGAAGAAATGGCCCAAGCACTCTTGTATCCCTCTAATACCTGTTGTACCGGCAAAGATGTGGTGATCTCGTTGTTTCACGATGGCGTCGAACACATATTTTGCGTAATTTCGAAGTCTGAGAAGATCTGCGCCCGCGGGAAGCATTCGTACATTTTCAGGTGTAGTAGATATCAACGATCGCCAAAAAGCAAAATAATTTTGCCCCCCTCCCCCTCGACGCCTCGACGCGGGAAACGTATGTTCTGGTTTACGAAAAACGACGAACAAAGGATGCCCCCTTTCGTGCAAAGTCTTCAAATGCCATCCGTTCAAGTGTGTATCTTTTGTAAATTTCCAACGTCCTAGATTTGCTTCGTGGAACACGTTTTCCAAATCAGAGGACGAGCACGTGTTCCACATTTGGACTGCTTTTTGCCTGTAGAGAGATGGGATACATTTAGCGTACAACTCCGCTCGACGTTTACTCGTTTGGCACGCTGGATTTATGAGTTCCATTGGACATCCTTCTGATATGCCTACTTCAAACGTCTCGTTTAACGCTTTTCGAATCGCGCCAGAAACTAACGTTGAGCTTTGTTCGGGACCGGTGAGCATAATCAGAGGACGCCACTTCCCTCTACTGGTGGATTCATTGTTATTGTTGTTGTTGTTAAACATCCGCTGCCGTCTTCCGGGCATCAAATCATCGTTTATATGGAGGCGCGAGAAACGCAACGCCAGCGAATCATTATTCTCTTCTGGAAGTCCAAAAAAACTTTGGAAGCGCTTCGTCTCGCTCGTCTCGTTGTACCAACCGAGCGATATGTTAAGCAATTTAGAAGTTGGGATACATTCTCTCACCGATTGCTCGTACTCGTCCAAATGTGCCGACCAAATCGACGACATCAGCGACGTTAGATTATTCTTCTTAATAACTTTATCGTCGGGGTTCTCTCCGCAAATTTTCGAGTGTTCGTCACAAAACGTTTGAAAATACGAACCCCACGAGCGTTCTCGCAACGCCTTATTATTCGCATTCAGACAGTGTATCGGCGCGTCCCATTTACAATGCATGCGAAGCACGGAATCAAAATGCTCCATCCTATCGCGGTGTACGTAAAGAAATCGCGCCTCCTCGGGGTACTTCGCGAGCAATCGGCACGGCATCCCCGGCATAAAAAATGGCACGTCCGTGAAAAATTGCAAGCGTTTTCTCTCGACGGCTTCATCGAGAGCGCTTTCAAATCGAGTCGTATTCGTATTCGTATTCGTAACGAACGCCTCTTCACGAACGAACGATTCCACATCTTGCACATTCCACATCCCGAACATGTTGTGTGCGCATCGCTGGTGCAGGTATTGATTAAAAAACGCGCACATGCTTCTCGTACTCGTTCGTCCTGGTGAAATCATAAACGTCACGAATCTTGGTTTTCGTTGGTGTTCTCCTCCTCTCTCTTTTGGAGGCCAGCGCGTTTTGTTGCTCAACAAATTCTCGTCCTCCTCACTGGCGAACGCCGTTTTCGCGAGAACGAGTGCGACGACGAGAAAGAACTTTTTCAGCGATGGCATCGAAAACGTCCTCGTCATCTGATGCTAAACCTTCTTTCGAGCAAAACGTTACAGGAAACACAAGCGATGAATCGATCCGTTTTAAAACGCGCTCTCGAAGAATCGCACGCTCGAAGCGACGCAACGCGCATCATAAAATTGTCCAAAACGGGAGCGTTTGTTCACCATCTTCCGCGCTCGGTGCGTTCTTTCGCGAGTGTTCGCTTCAAACATCGTCGTAAGGGTTCGGAACGATGCGTGCGCATAATGGCGCTTTCGAGGCACCTCGGAAGGTAAATCTTCAGAATTTTACACACAAACACGTACACGTATAATTGAGCTCGAAGAGCATCGAATACCTCGCATCAAACGCTTTCGAGAGGACGCAGAACACAACCCCTTCATCGCGCTCTCTTTTTGTGATTGAATACTCCTCGGTATTCTTCGCTCGATATCAGGAGAGATCAAATCGTTCTAGGGGGGAAAAAATTCAAAATTGAGATCTCTTCCTTCGTAAAGAACAACATAAGCGATACGAACGAGAGAGAGCCTTTAAATCATCATCTCGCGCGATAACAACAACAGTTTGTTTCGTGGTGGTGCTCTTTTTGCGGTTGAATAATCCTCTCGTTATTCGCTTGATATCGGGAGAGATCAGTCGAAAAGAATTCAAAATTGGACAATTAAGTCTCTCGGATTATTGAGATCTCTCGAGACTGCGAGAGAGATGCGCGGCGGCGATAAAGGACAGGATAAGATGCAACTCATCGACGAACGCGGCGAATTCGATGAACACGCGTGCGAATCTTTCTTACACGATGCCGCAAACGCGCACGAGTGGAATAAAAAGTACGCGGTGATGAGCATCATGGGACCGCAGTCGAGCGGGAAGAGCACTTTGATGAACCACGCGTTCGGGACGAGCTTTCGAGAGATGGACGAGTTGTCCGGGTACGTTTCTCTTTCTCTTTATCACTCTGTTTGTTTTGACTTTCTTTTGAACGCGGTTTTGCGGATGATCGTGATGATTTTATGCTGACTACTCTTAATACTATACTCTTCTTCTATTCAACAGACGCCGACAGACGACGAAAGGCGTGTGGATGGCAATCGCGGAACAATCGGATGATAACAATAATAATACGATCGTGCTCGACCTGGAAGGTTCCGACGGTCGCGAGCGAGGCGAAGACGACCAGACGTTTGAGAAGCAAACCGCGCTGTTCGCTTTGGCGGCCTCGGACGTTCTCTTAGTCAACGTGTGGTGCAACGACATCGGGAGAGAACACGCGAGCGGGAAACCTTTGCTGAAGACGATTTTACAAGTCAATTTGAAGTTGTTTTGTTCGAATAACAAAACGGCGACGAAGAAAACGAAACTCGTGTTTGTCATTCGCGATCGGTCGAAAACGCCGATTGAATTACTCGAGAAAGCGTTGAAAGAGGACGTCGAGCAAGTGTGGCAATCCATCAAGAAACCAGAGCATTTCGCAAACTCGGACGTGAGCGAGTTTTTCGACGTCGGATACTTCAGTTTGCCGCATTACTTGCACGAGAACGAGGTGTTCGTGAAAGAATGCAAAGGTTTACGCGCGGCGTTGATTTCTTCCACGGATGATGAGTCGACGCACGAGAGCAAAGTTCCGTCGACGGCGTTGCCGACTTCCATGAGAGAAATTTGGAAAGCGGTGCAGGAAAATCGCGATTTAGATTTACCGGCTCACGCGATTATGGTTGCCACGGTTCGATGCGAGGAAATCGCGACGATGTGCGCTGACGCGGTGGAAGCTTCGGACGCGATCGGGATGCTTTGCGAACGCGCGAATACCCCTAACGCCAGCGAATGCACCACGCTAGGGAAAGAAATCGAAGCCATTGCGAAAACTGGTTTCGACGTCTACGACGCCGAGACGGCGTTTTTCGATAAGAACGTTCGAGATATGAAACGGAGAGAATTAGCGGGGAAGTTAACGACGGTGTTTAAACCAACCTTGGAGGCGCACTTCACGAACGTATCGAAGAAGTTGTTGACCAAAGTCAGAAGAGAGTTGGACGCCGGTTTCGAGAGCGGTTTTGAAAAGAAGTCTACAAAGAAATTCTCGCAAATGGCTTTGTCGTTACGAGAAGACTCGATTAACGAATGGAACGAACACGTCGCAAACTCGACGCCGACAGAAAACATCGACGGGTGGAACTTTGAAATCGTCAAAGATTTGACCAGATTATTTCACAAAGATCTCGAGGAAACCGTCGATCACGAGAAGACCGAGAAGAGCGCTTTGATGGCGAGAAACGTAGAGAGAACGTTTTCGAGACAGGTTTCGACGTCTATTTTAGGCGCGGTGGATGAGTTTAGCCGAGAGATTTGCGTCGACGACGATTCAGACGACAAATCCGAAGACGCCGAAGCAGCTTTGAAGAGGCGACAAAGAAGAGAGGAGAAAAAATACTCGCTGTGGCCAGCCGCGAGACTGGCCTATCGCGCCTCGGAGAAGAAATGGATCGAGACTTTAGAAAACGCGCTGTTGAATTTCGATTTACCTAAAGACGCGTTCGATTCGAGGAAAAACGAAGCGGAAAATGCCATCAAAATCGCATCAAACGGCGCGTGTTTCGAAGCCGGCGATAAAGCGAGCGAGTTCATGCGCCAATCCTTCAGCGCGTATTTCAACAAGACGAAGGAAGGGATACCGAGAGTTTGGACGTCCTCGGACGACGTCGGTAGGATTGCTCGATTGGCTCGATTGAACGCGGTGAACGTCTTGGCGAATATTTGCATCAACCGCATTGGAGCAGACATGCCTCGATTAAAAGCGGTGGCGATGATGCAGTTTCAAACCGACGAGGCGAAACAGTTTTCAAAGGAAGAGCGAATGAAGATTGCAAAGGTGGAAAAGACGTTGCGAACGTTAGTGCCTGGTGTTATGAACAAGACAGGAGAAGAAGGAGAAAAACAAGAAGAAGAGTATCCACTCTCCGGCGGATTGAAGACGAAGAACCCTGAGGAAGAAATGATAGCCCAACCTCCTTTCCCGTCCGAATGGTCTCTGAAACTGTGCGACACCAAAGCTTCCGACGTCATTTTGTCGCCATCGGAGTGTCGTCAGCACTACCGACGATTCGAATCGGAAACGACGCACTTTGTCGCGCAAGCGTTGCACGCGCAACAAAACGCCAAAAAAGACGGCTTGTTCGGTGGCGCCCCGGTGTGGATGATTTTCGCCTTGTTCGTTTTAGGATGGAACGAGATTGTCTATTTCCTGACGCACCCGTTTCGATTGATGTTTTTCGTCTTTCTAGGTTTGTACGCGAGAGCGATTTTACGGCAAATCAACGCGAAAGAGGCGTTTAAACTCGGCGTGGTCCCGGGATGCGCGTTTTTAGTCGCCAAAGGCGTCCCAGCCGCCATATCAATCTTCCAAAAGTTGATCGAGCAACAGTCGCCTGAAGCGTTGACGGAAGGTCTCGATTTTAGCAAAGTCTTATTAGGAGCAGGAGGCGGAGGAGGAGAAATATCCGCAAACGACGAAGAAGAGGAAGAAGTCAAAAGAACTGAAGAACCCATGGACATCGACTCTCCCGCAAAAAAAGTCGTCGTGAGTCCTTTCGCGAGCGTTCGAAGACGCACGAATCATCAACATCATCAGCAAAGCGCCGACGCTCGCTAGACTGACGACGGGTAAACGAAAAAGAAGAAGAAGAACCGAAAAGAAAGATAATATAAGAGCAAAGCGGTGAAAAGCACAGACAAAAAACGCACATTTGATGTAGTAGAGAAAAGATTGTAATCCCAAAGCGTACGTGGTATCGTCACATGTTATTCGTATTCTATATACGAGTTTTGGTAGAGTCTTTGGTGTGGTAGAAAATGAGCTAATGACACGAGAACTACTCTTATTACTCCTCGGGAGAAGGCGGTTCGATCGCGAAACTCTTCGCCCACGCGAACGACTTATCACCTGATGTTGTTTAAAAAGAGAGAGAGAGAGAAAGAATGAGAGAGACTCAACGCGAGAGAACGAACGAAAACATACTAAAGAGAGAGAAAGAGATCCAATCCCCCCAAGAACAAAAGAGCGGACACATTTCGCGCGTAACACGACGTATTCAAACAACGATGAGATCACGTACCAATCATCCAAAACGCGGTAAAAACCCCCACTCCGCCCCATTGCGCGAGCTTCATCGCAGATGCAGTCGTCGGGACGATATCCACGTTCGTGGAGGACCAGTGCGCGCGAGGGATGAACGTTTTCAATATTTCTCTCATGTGTAGTGTGTTGTTTAGGAGAGGAGGAAGAGGTGAAACTGTGGCGTTTTCTGCGAGCTTGGCACGATGCGTTATATGCTACTTTTACTGCTGCTTTTGTTTTTCTTCTTTCGGTCAAAAAGCGCTTTTTATGGTCTTCTTCCGTTCTCGTACTAATCCGCTGGTACACGTATCTCTCCTTTTCTAGGGAAAAACTGCCCCTCGAAACACCATCAGAAGAAAGAATTTTGCACGCGTTTACACTCGCAACACACGCACCGAGACACGAAGTCATTTACTAAAACGAGAGCATCATCGTTCTCTCTTTATATCCCTGCCTTTTGTGCCAAAGAAAGCCTGTTTGAGTGCTTTTCTTTCGATCTCGCGTGTATATAAAGTAAACGTCGACTCGTCGTTTCGTTCAATCTCACATCCGTTGTGGAGTAAAGCAAACTTGGCAGAGATGACGACGCCAATAACGATGAGTCCTCTTGGCACGAAAAAGCCGAGGCAAAGGATGACGAATCAAACGATAAACGCGTCCTCCATCCAACACCAACGAGAAGAACAAGACGATGAGATGAAGAAGAAGGAAAGAGATTGGGATTCCGAAGGGATCAAATCCTCCTCTTTTAAAGGCACATCTTCACCATCGAATGGATCATCGTCGAGATGGTGGTTCGTGCGTCAAACGATGGTTGGATTGAAGTCCTTACTCGACGTGCGAGGAATACACACAGAGAGACACGACGGGTTAAAAAACTCCTACCAGGAGAACTTTAAAACGGTTTTGTTTGGGACGAAGTTGAACGCGTTACTCCTGTTCGCTCCGTTAGGGATAGTATGCCGCGCGTTCGATTTCGGCGACGGGCCGGCGTTTGCGTTCGCGTTATTGGCCCTGTGTCCTCTCGCGGAACGGTTAGGGTACGTCACCGAGGAAATGGCCAAGCACACGTCGCAAACGATTGGCGGATTATTGAACGCGACGTTCGGGAACGCGACGGAGATGATTGTTTCCGTCTTC
>Ga0209630_10000851_pt1 | contig 34573 bp, 34 predicted proteins | sample COG_01_FD_184745 | JGI IMG/M metagenome (GOLD analysis project Ga0209630, IMG submission 184745) | Pelagic Microbial community sample from North Sea - COGITO 998_met_01 (SPAdes) (version 2) | ecosystem: Environmental > Aquatic > Marine > Neritic zone/Coastal water | place: Helgoland, sampling...
ATCCTGAAAATAACAGTTATCGAACTTTTGGTTTGAACCCAGCAGTGCGCTGTATCCTAGATATAACGGGGAAGTCCGTAGAAAAGGAAAAGCGGAATAGTGAAGATAAACTCACATATTCCGCTTTGGTAGTGGCATCAGTTATCGAATTTCCTGAAGCCAACACCTGTGCTAGTTCAATTTCTAAAGGATAAACATTTGCAACATGATGAATTACAACTCCAACGGTTCTGCCGTCTCCCAAAACTGGTTTGTTCCAGTCGGACTCCGACAAACCTTCAGCAAAGGTTGCAAGTGAATTGGCTCCCAAAATAAGGCGCTCTACTAGTGCGTTAGCACGATTGTTTAAAACTGTCATATTGTACTATTGGTTGGTTTTAATTGAGAAATTGAAAACATCAGGCCTTGAATAATGACCTACAACGTCGAACATGCGCTTTGCTTCCGTAATTGTATTTAAATCAATATCTGCATAAAGAATTCCTTCTTCAGCCTCCAACGGCCCTGCTATAACTTGTCCTTTGGGGTCAATGATGCAACTATTTCCAGGGTTAATCCAATCTCTTCCTTCAGGATATAAATTTTTGAAATCATATTTGTCTGGTATATCGTCCTTACGAATTGCCATGCATGTGCTAACAACAAATAAGCCTCCTTCACGTGCGTTGTGTTGCATAGACATCTGCCAGTTTGGACTTTTATCCCAAGTTGGTGCGGCTAGTATTTGGGCTCCAGTTTCGTACACGGCGTTTCTGGCTAAAGGCATGTAGTTTTCCCAGCAAATCAAGCCCGCAATTTTACCTGCTTGTGTCTCATATGATTTGAATGTGGATCCATCACCCTGTGCCCAAATGAGCCTCTCCCCTCCTGTAGGAATTAGCTTTCGATGCTTGCCTGTGATTTCACCCTTATCGCTTATAAACAATAAGCTGTTGTAAAGACTCGTTCCACTTGTCTCTGTATTACGCTCGTGCATACCCATTACCACGCTAATACCGCCTTGTTTTGCCGCTTCACATAGTTGATCTGTGGAATTATCAGGTACCGAAATCGCATTCTCAACGAGATCAATATAAAGCGCGTTCAAGTCTGCTCCTTTGCTGTTGGGTATTAGCCAAACCCAATCTGGGTAGCCAGATATAAAAGCCTCCGGAAATACAATTACTTTGGCTCCTTTCTTTCCAGCTTCTATAATCGCTTCACAAGCCTTTTTAACCGTTTTCTCTTTATTAAGAAATACTGGTGTAAGTTGTGCTGCTGCTATTTTTGTTTTCGTCATCATGTTATTTCTATTGTTTTAGTGAAACTCTATGATGCAAAGTTGCAGCCTGTTATGGCATAACTATTTCAAGATTGATTCAAATGATGAAACAATTGATTCAGTTTCTATTTTTCAACCTTAAGCTAGTTTTAAAGAGAAGTCTGTTGGAGAAACGCCAAATCGTTTTTTAAATACCCTAGTAAAGTAAGTAGGGCTATTAAATCCAGAATCATACCCTATCTCGGCTATCGTTTTTTGGGAATTCCCCATTGTACTTAGAGCAGAAAGCAATCGAGACTCTTGTATTAATTGATTTGGTGACATCCCCGTTAAGCTTTTTATTTTTCGACTTGCCTGCGACTTACTAAAGCCCAAGGAGGCGAACAGCTCAGTGGTGGAAAAATCAGACCGTATATAATTGTCCTGAATAATCTCGGACAGATGCGTTGAAAACCGAAAGTCGTCATTATCTAAAACTGTAAAAACACTCCGTTTATCATTTTGGTCCGAGAGTTCCTTGTCTGACAAGGTGATTGTTTCTTTGTCGAGATACAACATACTGTTCAACCCTAAAGCACATAAACCGTTGACCTTGTTTTTTGTTTCTTTAAAAAATGCGTCTCCATCCTCATCTACCGGCCTGCCGCTCACAATAGCCAAATTGTATTCGAGGGTTTTGTTCTCGACCTTGAACATTTCTTTCAGTGATGCACCACACGATATTGCGTCATTCGCATACATGAATGTCGCCATCGTTTGATGATCTGGTTCCCTAACAATTACACCATTGTGTTCCGCAATAACCTGCATTACTTCAGCTCGTAAGCTTTGATTTTTTCTTTTAAAACTAACCATATTGGTTAACAGAATTGTTCTGTATCCTGGGTCAAGTTCTCCGGAGTTAGTCGTGGCAAGATCGTTTACATGCGACCCTTGCCCCATAAATAGATTGTATTCATTGTCTGCTACCTCAATAATGTTGCACGCTGTGTTACCATGTGATTGAAGGTGAACTTGATTGCATGCATCTTTGTCTGGGCCCTCCATTAAACAGAAGATCGTCTTTGCCTGTTCATTAACCCAATACTTCAGCTGCTTTACGCCAAAATTATCCTGAATGGCCAGATCTTCCATGTGGGCTTTAACCACATCTTCAGCGGAAAATTCGTCAGTATCAACTGTATGGATATCCATGTAAAGTGGCATAATTTTTTGCTTTTTAAATTATTGATAACGCATTGTATAAAAACAATGTGAATCAAACTAAGTGCTATTCGTAAAAAAGCTAAGTTAATACTTGACTTCCAGTTCAACAACAGTAAATGTCAAGCATGCACCTAGTCAATGAAACTTTTTGTATAGTAATCACTTGACATGGCACGACACTTGGATTTACTTGAAAATCTTTATAACAGAAAAGACCCAATTGAAGTTGAGCATTTAAGTGGTGCTCCCGATGCTCATACGTCGATCCCAATAAGGGGTACGGACAATACAAATTCTACTCGAAAATCTTTACAAAAAGATCCTCAACCAAGGTTTAGCTCGCAAACTCTTTGTGGGGCGTCCGTCAGCTAACGGAGTCCGACACATGGATTTTCTGAAAATCCTGTCAAAAAAAAAGACCCAACCGAGGTTGAGTCTTTTCGTGGTGTGGGGCGGGTTTGAACCGCCGACACATGGATTTTCAGTCCATTGCTCTACCAACTGAGCTACCGCACCGTTCCCCTCTTTTTCAAGAGGACTGCAAAAGTATTACTTATTTCATTTTTTCAAACGCTTATTTTCTAAATTTTTTATTCCTACAAATAGAACACTTGGGCAAAACTTCTATAAGCACAAATGCGTTGGTATAAAGGGCATTAACTATTTTCGCTTTATGCAAATAGCACAGCAAATTTTATTTGTTATCGCACTCGGTATCGCGATTTATTTTTTCTACAAGAACGTTTCCAAAATTCGAAGAAATATTCTACTGGGACGTGACGAAGATTTAAGCGACCAACCCAAGAAACGTTGGTCTATCATGCTTAAAGTGGCCTTCGGGCAGACTAAAATGGTAGCAAGGCCAATTCCTGCTGTATTGCATTTCTTTGTTTATGCAGGTTTTTTGCTCATTAATATTGAAGTACTTGAAATCATTCTAGATGGCATTTTAGGCACACATCGAATATTTGCCTTTATGGGCCCTGTTTATGACGTGGCAATCGCATTCTTCGAAATACTTGCCTTGTTGGTTCTGTTAGGCTGTGTTGTTTTCTTAACACGACGTTTTATTAGTCGAATTCCAAGATTCCACAAACCAGAAATGAAAGGTTGGCCTACCAAAGATGCCACCATCATACTGATAACTGAAATCGTATTAATGGCTGCGATTTTAAAAATGAATGCAACCGACCAAATACTTCAAGCACGCGGAGTAGACCATTATGCAAATGCCGGCAGTTTCCCAGTAAGTCAATATTTGGTGCCATTTTTTGACTCATTCTCTACAAGTACTTTGATTGTATTTGAACGTGTATTCTGGTGGTTTCACATCATTGGTATTCTAGTGTTCTTAAACTTTTTACCCTATTCAAAGCACTTTCATATCATTCTTGCCTTCCCAAATACCTTCTACTCTAAGTTGAAGCCAATGGGTCAAGTTGACAATATTGGTTCCATTACCAATGAGGTTAAAATGATGATGGGTGATCCATCTGCAGATCCAAATGCTCCACCTCCTGAAAGTTTCGGTGCCAAAGACGTAACCGACTTAAGTTGGAAAAACATAATGGATGCATACACCTGTACAGAATGTGGCCGATGTACGTCAGTTTGCCCAGCCAATGCTACTGGCAAAGTGCTGTCTCCAAGAAAAATAATGATGGATACCCGCGATCGTGCAGAAGAAATTGGCAAACGATTAGATTCTGGTATTACAGAACCTGACGACAAAAACCTTTTAACTTATATCACTACAGAAGAATTGTGGGCATGTAATAGCTGTAATGCTTGCGCTGAGGCCTGCCCAATAAATATTGACCCGCTAAACGTAATTGGGCAATTAAGACAATATTTAGTGATGGAAAAGGCTGAAGCGCCAAATGAACTAAATATGATGTTTACCAATATCGAAAACAATGGCGCCCCGTGGCAATTCCCTGCCACAGATCGTGATAAATGGACAACGGAATTATGAGCAAGAATTTAAAAAATGTAACAGTCGACGGTGAGGAGATTAGTCCCATCCTGGATGATAAGATAAAAAACTACCTCATTGACATCGACGGAACGATTACTGAAGATGTCCCCAACGAAGACCCTGAAAGAATGGCTGTTGTAGACCCCTTCCCGGATGCTCTAGAAGCATGTAATCATTGGTATGAAGAAGGGCACGTTATTACCTTCTTTACATCACGTACAGAAGACACCCGTGAAGTAACAGAGCAATGGCTTAAAAAGCATGGATTTAAGTATCACGCCTTGTTAATGGGTAAACCACGTGGTGGCAATTATCATTGGATTGATAATCATCCTGTTCGATCTACACGATATAAGGGGAATTTCACGAAAGGATTTAAGAAGGTTTCTGTTTTTGTAAACGAGTTTGAAGATTAAGTAATGGCAGAAAAAATTCACGTACCAACCGTTGCTGAGCTAAACGCAAAAGGCGTCACACCTGACGTACTGTTTTGGGTTGGCTGTGCAGGAAGCTTTGACGAACGTGCTCAAAAAATCACTAAAGCCATGGCTAAGATTTTGGCACATTTGGAAATTAACTTCGCCATACTGGGCAAAGAAGAAAGTTGTACAGGCGATCCTGCAAAACGTTCTGGAAACGAGTTTCTTTTTCAAATGCAAGCGATGAACAACATATCTATTATGAATGGGTATGGCATCACCAAAATATTAACTACTTGTCCGCATTGCTTCAACACCCTAAAAAACGAATATCCTGACCTTGGAGGGAATTATGATGTGATGCATCATACCACATATATTCAAGATTTAATCAACCAAGGAAAACTAACGTTTGGTAAGGGTGATTACAAAGGGAAAAAAATAACCTATCACGATAGTTGCTACATTGGAAGAGCCAATGGGATTTACAATGCCCCGCGCGACATCTTACAAAAACTAGATGCTGAACTGGTTGAATTAAAGCGTTGCCGATCAAACGGTTTTTGCTGTGGAGCAGGTGGTGCTCAAATCTTCAAAGAAGCAGAAAAAGGGACAAAAGAAGTCAATGTGGAACGTGCCGAAGAGGCATTAGAAACAAAGGCCACAATTGTCGCTTCTAACTGTCCGTTTTGCATGACCATGCTGAGTGACGGTGTTAAACACTTTAATAAAGAAGGCGAAGTTCAAGTTATGGATTTAGCCGAATTGGTAGCCAACGCCAACGATTTATAAGATGAATAATTGGAATCAATTGTCGCCTGAATCAAGGCTGTGGTTATACGGTGCAAAAAGAGCGCTGTCGGCTGATGAAGAAAGCACCATCAATCAATTGCTTTTTGACTTTTGTGACGAATGGTCTGCTCATGGCAGCAAACTGGATTGTGGATTTACCATTCTACACAACCAAATAATTGTTTTGGGGGTTGATGAAAAAAGTGCTGAGGCTTCTGGATGCAGCATCGACACATCAGTGCAAATATTCCGAGATTTAGATGCCAAATTCGATCTAGACTTGTTTAACCGATTGAGAACATATCACCTTGAAAACGATACGTTAGCAGCGTTCCATGCCACTGAAGTCAAGACTAAACTTGAAAACAATGAACTTCAAGCTGACTCAATCTTCTTGGACATGTTAATACCGAATAAAGGAGTGATTGACCAAATCTCTAAGCCGTTAGAGAAAACGTGGTTATCTAAATATCTATAAATTTAGCCTGGCAAAATCAACAAAGGCACGTGTATTTGGCCGGTAAGCTTCTTTGTTGTACTCCGACTGAACAAATAATCTATCCTCGAATTATGTCGATGACAAACTACAAGCATGTCTACGTGCATTTGTTCTAAATGCGCATTTATACCTTCCTCAGCCGAGTTAGCAATCTCAGCAGCTACAGCTACCTGCATGCCGTTTAACGGTAAACTTTTATGCGCCGTTTCTGTATCACTCGTAAGGACGTGAAGGATAGACAGTTTTGTTTTCTGTTTGTTTCTCAGACTGTTCAATATCTGTTCAACAACTTCCAGTTGAGGTATTTCTGACTTAGATGTAGCAATACACACTTTAGGCCTTTCGTCAATTTGAAAATCCACAGGAACAGCCAGTAATGGCAGCAACCCTAACCGTACAATATGCTCGGTGTTGGAACCTAACAGCTTGTTAGAGATTGTATTGTCTCCTCTTGTACCCATTACAATCATGTCAGCATTGTGCGCGGCAATAATCGCTGGAAGGACGTCTTGCAGGTACCCCAATTTGGCTTTTGTTTGTACTAAACCAGGACAATCAAATTTTTCTTCAAGTCTTTTTTTCTCAATCGTCAAATCGCGCTCCGCATCCTCTTGCATCAGGTCGGTGATGTTAATCATCATGCCTGGAGTTGTTCTTGGAGGCACTACGCCATGAACCAATACTAATTTAAAATTGGAAGCGCCAAACATTTCAAATACAAAATCCGCTGCCTTTTGGGCATTTTCAGAAAAATCCGTTGGCAGCAAAATATTAATCATGACGAGGTACTGCTAAGTGAGATTTCTATTTGTTTCGACAAAGAATAATTGTCTGTTTGCACGGTTTCAATCCAAATATTACGCATCTTTCTAAATACTTGTACATGCAAGCCGGCTTGCTCTTCAAACGCTGTTTCTACTTCAGCAACAGTCATGTCTGCATTAATATTTAGCTGAAGTGGAAGTGCTACAGCTGTCAGATCTGAAACAGCCTCGGTCCCAAATACGCGCATTTTTGCGCTGGACGACTCGCCTTCTTCATGTGCTTTTTTGAACAATTCAAGTTTGAGCCCTTTAAACATGTCAGTGAAAAGATGCTTAACATCCAACACCGTTGCGCCCTTTTCTATAGTAAAATCCATGGCATCAATAATTAAAGTGCGTCTGCGGCAAATCGCGTAAATTCTTCCTTCAGTTCCGTATATATCTTTTTGAACATCGTCATCTGATCTACCAACGATGCATCTTCTTCAGCTTTTCTATGGTCTGTAGCGACATTATTTGCTTTCGCATTTTCGACCAGTTTGTGTTCTGCGGCATGAAGATCATGTTTCAACGTATCGATTACCTCGTTTTGACGGATAAACTGATTTTGGAAATGCTCTACTTGTGCCGTGATTTCCGTTTTCGTGTTTTGTGTGATGATCTCCTCTAACCTGTGCTTAAATGTACCTATTTCATCTTTGTAAAAGTCAAGATGTTTTATCCATTTCGTGTACTCTTTGTGTAACTCGTTTAAATATTTTTCTGCCATGATATAATTGTTTTAATGTTAAAAAATGAGGACTGGCATTTTACTTGTCATTGCCAATTCCTTTGAAATACTCTTATGAAATAAATTATTAATAAAGCCACGTTTATGGCGCTTCAATCCTATTAATTGCAAGTCGTTTTCCCAAACATAGTCATTCAGTTCTGTAGCAATATCTTCACCCGCTATGGTATCTACATTTGCGTTGGGTTCAAAATGCTTAACAACCGCCAACATCTCATCTGCATTAACTTTTTTGTTAGAAACATGGATGATGTTTAAGGCTGAATTAAATGGTCTAACCAACTCTTGAAAATCTAAAATCGCATTATCCGATTCCATTGAAAAATCTGTTGCGTACCCAACCTTTGGCCAACCTGTGTATACAGAACCGTCTGGAACTATAATCATTGGGATTTCACAGCGCTGCATCACGTCACTAGATGTTGTACCAATCCATTTATCAAAAGGATTACTAACACCTTTGGTCCCCATGATAACTAAATAAACCGATGACTCAGCTTCAATCTCTCGAATCATGTCTACCACTAAACCGAAGGTTTGCCATGTGCGTATATTCCCTCCTACCGAAGTTTTTAATTTAGACGCCAGACCATCAAGTTTTCTTGAATTGTCTAGTTGTTGTTGGTCCATCATATCCTTTACCGTTGAAGGCGGTGTATGAACGTCTAAAACAGGCACATGTTGCGCATGAGCAAGTACCACTTCTGCATCTAAGTCTCTTGCAACTCGTGCTGCGTAATTTGCCGCGTTCTCGGATATCTCAGAAAAATCAACGGGACAGACTATTGTTCTCATAAAACTTTGGGTTTGTCTTACAAAGAAGATGTTTCCTGCTCAGGTGCCTAATGACAGCCATCAATTACAGTTGTGATAAATAACAGTGATATAAAAAATGACTTAACCCAACCCTTTTTGGTTAGGCTTCGTCAAGGAAACATAAATCACTTTTATATCTATGAACAAGCTCACCTTTTTGATTGTATTTGTTTTTTTATCATCAGTTTCATTTGGCCAAGACAATGCGTCTGTACTTTTCGACTCTGATAGTCATCGGTTAACGCCTTTTCAAACCGAAAAAATAAACGTGCTATTATCGCAATCAAAGGGTGAGTCATGTTCTATTTCAATTTTTGGTCACACCGATTCCGACGCCAGCGATGCGCACAACATTGCCTTGTCTGAAAAAAGAACACAGGCTGTTCAACGTTATGTCAGCAAGCACTACCCAAATATTCAAGTCGTTAAGACTGGGTTTTTTGGAGAACAAAAACCTTTATACCAAAATGATAACAAAAAAGCCAAAGCACAAAACCGACGTGTCGAGATAAAACTGAACTGTACAGCATCATCGCCCAAAACGCCAGAATATCAAAGTGTTTGGCCTCTAATTAACCAAATTCAACCAAACCCAACGAACTTACATTTTGACGGAGCCGACGGGGGTATGTTTAACCTTAAAAACGGTGCGCGTATCTCCATAGCTCCAAATACTTTCCCTAATGGGCAAATAAACCTCCATGTATCAGAGTCGGTAACCATAGGTGATGCGCTCGCCTATGGTCTTACTACTCAGTCTAGTCAAACTGGCGAAGGACTGCAATCGTCTGGCATGTATCGCATTCAGGCATTCCAAAACGGCCGGTTACTACCGAATCTTAAAGACAATGATATCATCATTTATGTCCCAGTAAGTAGCGATGACTTTCAAACCTTTGACGCAGTTAAACGCGATCAGTACGTGGAATGGAATGCGCGTGATGAAGGTGACGACATGTTTTTAAAACCGTATTTGAGTTTATGTGAATTGGCGTCATGTGATGTTAGTTCACAAAGCACCAACGTAGGATATTCCTACGCGACATGTACGTTCTTTTGGTGTAAAGTGAAGCGCTTTTTTTCGAAAAGCTATAGGCAAGAATATGAAGAATATGTGTACGCAGCTATTATGCGTAATCCAAACTTTGAAGCCATGTACAACGTGTATAAAAAAGAGATTGATAAAGCGTTTGGCAGCGGGCTAGCGTTTGCTAAATACATTGCGAATAAGGATTACGAAGAGATTCTTGACAAGATGAATTCAATCTTACCAAGATTTACAAAAGACATTTTTTACGCCATGCAAATGCCGAACTATTCTTGGGTGAATTGTGACCGATTTACCAACTTTAAGGACCTGACCTCTGTCAGTGTAGATGAAACCATTGCTGAAGGTAAAGACATTCGTTTGTACTTTAAAAAGCTAAACTGTGTAATGCGCCCCAATGAAAACGGCGCCAAAAAATCGAAGTTTAACAAAGTACCAGTAGGTCAAATCGCGACTCTGGTCATCATTAAGCGGATCAATGATGTATTGATGATGAGCAGTGATAATTTTAAAATTGGTGAGAAACCTAAGGTAAACTTCAAACCTGTTAAGACAGACGACTTATCAAAGGTCTTTCTGAACTAAGGCAGCTTGATTAATTCTCCGGAACCTGTTTGCACGTGAACCTCTTTTAAATCAGAAGGCTCGGTCACATAGTACATATTGCCTTTATTGTATAACCCTACATAAATTAACCGCGTTGCGTTGATATAACAATCCAACGGTGTATGACTATCTACCAAAGCTTCTTCACAAACCAAATCCCGCGCATCAATATTTGTTATTTCCTCGATCGATCCTTTCAATTTCAACGCCTTACCTCGCAAAGTTGTTGCCCCAGAGTTAATGGATTCAACATAAATTTCGTTACTCACGTTGACGATTAAATCGATGTCTTCTAATGCAGAATGATAAATCGACAAGTTGGTTAATGCTAGGGTATCCGTTGACGAAATACTGGTTGCCCCAAATACAGAAATTTCGGAAATGTCGTGTACAAACACCTCTAAGGTTATTTCCCTTTTGTAGCTCCGAACAAAATTGCAGGTATTACAATTGCTGATTGTCAAGGTTTCGTTTTCCACTTCTGCCGAAATCCCTTCCAAAATGTTCTCTCCTCCTGTTAAGATGATGCGCTCTGGCTGTTGGGTGTCTTGAGAAATAATCAGGTTAAACCTATCCCCAATCGAGATGGCGCTAAATGGTTTTAATGGCCTTTCGATGGAAATATCATCTCCTGTGCTACTCAAACAATCATCCCATTGTTCCTTTTTACAACCATTAAAAAGGATCAAGATAAGCGATATGGTTATCCAATTTCTCATAGCCTATAGCCAAATCCCCATGTGAAGTGATCTGCAATTCCAAAATGCGTCTTTAAAGCAGCTAAAATATATCCGTGTTGATTAAAGTGATAGTTAAACCCAAGTCTTTGATAGGTAATAAACTTATTTGAACTCGGCTTGTATGGATAAAAACCGATATCCGTTATGAAATAGACCCGGCTGATAAGCAATTGATGGCCCGCATAAACACCAAATTCCATCATGTCTGGAAGACTTAACCCCGTTAAGGGTTCATCTGGATAATCAATAAAATGGTGCGTTTTATCTATGTAGATATCTGAGCCAAAACGCCAGCTACGTTTCAAATTGATTTGTTTTATTCGCGTTGCACCAATGTTCCATATATGGAATCCTGTCGTATTTGTTAGGCTTCGTTCTTTGAAACCATACGCCGTGTAAAACTGCCATTCTTTATTGGTAAGCGTATCCTTAATCGGATTGCGATGTGGTTTTTGCTCAATTAAATAATTTCCTCCTACATAAAGCGATGGCATGTTCACACCTAAATTGGGTACTCGGTAACTACCGTTGCTAAAATGGGTTAAGCCAAACCCAATTTGCAAGTGCCAAGGATTATCAGGCATGTGTGTTTCCCATGTCGCAAACCCCTGCATTACACCGTTAATATGACTACCAATAGCCTGGTTGCGTCGGTTGTCGTAGATGTCAAACTTCTTGGTTAAGTACGCAAGTCCTGTGCTAAAACGAATGCGAATTTCGCTGTGTGAAAAAGACTTAAGCGAAGTTTCGATGCCAGGCATTGCAGCGAATGCATTGCCAACAAGATCCGGCGTCCCAAGATTCATGTACAACAAACCCATATAGATTTCTGGTTTTTTGTAAAAACCAGCCCAAGGTTGAACAGACTGTTGTTTTGATATTTGCAGTTCGAACCCATGGGTATGTGCTTCTAAGTTTTTTGAGTCCTCGCGATGTGCAACTAAAAAGCCTGGGTAATAATTAAACCCAATGGCCATTTTAGGCCGCTCCTGGCCCCAAGCCGAACTGGTTAAAACAGCAAGTAATAGAAATGTTAAACTCTTTTTCAAAACTCCATCAAAACAAACCATTATTTAGGTCTCCCACAACCTGAAAATGTGAAATTTAAGCATCATTTTGAGACAGATTTAGTACAAATCTGAAAATATTTTCATCTTTTTTTTTAACCTGCCTCATATAACTAGTTAAAATTGGGCCAATGTTTGCAAGACTTTCGAGCCCAAAGCCAGCAAATACGTGGGTTTGGCTTGATTATTGCGGAGTATTTAGGCGTACACATTTAACAAGAAAAATAAAACATTCGGCTACCTTTGCAAGTTCTTATTAAAACCGCATTAAGTAGTAGTTACGTTAGAATTATATGAGACAACTAAAAATTAGTAAGCAGTTTACTAACCGCGAAAACAAATCACTAGACAAATACCTGAACGAAATTAGTAAGGTTAATATGATTGACGCCCAAGAAGAAGTTATCTTGGCGCAACGTATTAGAGAAGGCGACCAAGCTGCATTAGAAAAGCTTGTGAACGCCAACCTTCGATTTGTTGTTTCTGTTTCTAAACAATACCAGAACCAAGGTTTAACCTTAGGTGACCTGATTAATGAAGGAAACTTAGGTCTAATTAAAGCTGCCAAGCGTTTTGATGAAACACGTGGTTTTAAATTCATTTCATACGCGGTATGGTGGATTCGTCAAAGCATTCTTCAAGCATTAGCTGATCAATCAAGAATTGTACGTCTACCATTGAACAAGGTTGGGTCTATTGGACGGATATCTGCTACAGCTGCCAAATTGGAGCAAGAGCATGAGCGCGAGCCAACAGCTGAAGAAATTGCTAAGGCTTTAGATATTCCAGTTACTGAAGTTGAAAATGCTTTTAAAACTTCTGGTCGTCATTTAAGTATTGATGCGCCATTAACAGAAGGAGAAGACAACACCCTTTTAGGTGTTCTAGACAACAATGACGAGCCTGATCCAGACAATCCGTTGTTGAATGAGTCTTTACAAAAAGAAATTAATCGTGTTATTTCTACACTTTCTGAAAAAGAAAGAGACGTATTGAAATATTACTACGGACTAGACGGTGGACCAGCACATACTTTGGAAGACATTTCTGAAAAAGTAGGACTTACCCGTGAACGTGTCCGTCAAATAAAAGAAAAAGCATTGCGAAGACTGCGCAAGTCGTCTAAAAGCAAAATCTTGAAATCCTATTTGGGGTAAAAGACAAATGATAACTTATGAGAGGCTTCCATCAATCGATGGGAGCCTTTTTTTGTAGCAACCATCCGAATCCCACTTGATAGAATACAGCCTTTGAGGTTGCAATGGTTTCCCAATTGCTCCAATATGTATTGTATCTCGTTCCAAAACCAAGCGTCATGGTCAGCGGTGCTTTCTTAAATAGTTTTCTTGAGAACTCCAACCCATAATCTAGACTTGCAGCATTAATCGCCGGTGATTTAAAACTGAACACCACGGGCTTATTCGATGTCCTGCCAACAACGCTCACGGAGTAATAATCATATGACGATAAAAAATATCCATTTATCGTACCTGATCCATATTCACCGCTGCTTATTCTATTGTAATTGTAATAGCTAAAATGAATGTGGGTTCTCCTGCTCATTGCAGTCATTAATCCACCACCGAAGGTAACGCTCAGGTGATTTCGGGACAACTTACTCTCGTGTAATACAAATTGGCCATTCATGTTGAAGCCAATAAATTCTCCTGGTGCCTCTACGTAACCAAATTTTGCCCGTTGAATTGAAAATGTTGTATCAAATTGATCTTGGCCAAAACCTTTAGAAACACTTACCTCATCGTATTTCCCATCCTCAACAAAATATAAAGTCTCAGCGCCATAAGGTTTGTCGTCTAAAGGGTAACTGTCGTGACGCCCAAACGCACGATTAACGATTTGTATACTCGCCCCTAGCCGCAATCGCCATGTCTTTTTTAGCTGCGTTTGAATGCCAAGTTGAGTCCTTACATAACTGTTGTTATCCGTATTCCCGCAGCAATATCCGCCTAAATCATCATAATGAAATTTAACGTCAAATGGACGCACCGTCGTCACCGAATGACTTTTTAATCCAGCATTGTCGTTGCTAGGATCAAGGTAATTGAGCACGCTAACACCAAACATACCATCGGCCCAAACTTGGTTTTCAATAAGGCCTTGCCCCCCTTTTAGCTCAATCGCATCGATCTCAAAGTTTTTGGCAAACCAAGACTGTGCGTAGGTACCTAAACCTATGGATGAAAGGATACAAAAGACGAATAAGCGCATTTACGTTTTAGGCAGCGATAGTTTATTGATCAAGAATACAACTTTTAGATGAAATTGGACGTTGCGTTCTGTTTCTTTATGTTTGACTATGAAACTTAACCTAACAATCTTAACGCTTTGCGTTTTGGCCGCATGTCAAACCAACTCAACTATATCGAATGAGGACGCCAATCCAGTTGTCGATGATGCAAAGGAGAACACTGAATTGATTGATTCTGGGACTGTATTTCAGATGGAAGATGTAGGTTATCCGATGTTTGCTTTAGATCTAATGTCAGAAGAAAACGGCAAAACCCATTCTTTCCTATTGAACATTGAATCAATCAATATTTCGCATGAAGAAGCATACAATCTAAAAGACAAAAAAGCCAGCATCACGTATGTATTGAAAAACGAACCATTGGTTATGGATATCGTATACCAGGAAACCTCCATTATGGGTGAATATGCCTTGCCAAATACGGATGATTTTGAGCGTTTTTCAGGTACCATTTCCGGTGCTAATGAAGAAAGTCAAGGCGACTTGCCTGGAGAATTCAGCATCACATCGTCCGACGGTGAGTCGATGACGTTTGAATACTATTTAGACGAAAATTTAGCGAACATAAATGGTAAAGAAGCAACGGTGTATTATGAATTCAGAGACGTATCCATTGTTCAGTCAATCAAATTACATGAGAAGTAGTCGGATTTTACTTTGTCTTATCGCATTTGGTCTTTATGGCTGCCCCTTGGTGGTCAAAGAACCCAATATGTCTTCATCCACACCGGTGGAGCTTATTGTACTTGGAAACGTTCAAGATGCTGGTTCTCCTCATATTGGTTGTACAAAAGACTGCTGTAAAGACTTGTTCAAAAACCCCGATCCTAAACGACAGGTCGTTTCACTTGGTCTGATTGACAAAAACAATAGCACTTCCTATTTATTTGAAGCAACACCAGACATTTCTCTCCAGTTGAGAGACTTGCGAAACATGGATACTTCATTGTCTGAAATGCCCACAGGAATCTTCTTAACTCATGCTCATATTGGGCATTACGCCGGATTAATGTACCTGGGCAAAGAAGCCATAAACGCTCATTGTGTGCCGGTTTATGCCATGCCCCGAATGACCAAGTTCTTGAATTATAATGGTCCTTGGAATCAACTTGTGTCTGAGCAAAACATTGAGATTAAGGCGCTTGAAAACCAAAAGACGGTTACGCTTAGTGATAATTTAACTGTAACACCGTTTACTGTTCCTCATAGAGATGAATATTCTGAAACAGTTGGGTATCGTATACAGGGCCCTTCAAAATCGGCTTTATTCATTCCGGATATTGACAAATGGGAGAAATGGGGTCTTCGCATCTTAGACGTCATTCAAGAGGTCGACTATGCTTTTATAGATGCCACTTTTTTCGATGGAGACGAGATTCATACAAGAGACATAAGTGAGATTCCGCATCCGTTTGTCATCGAAACAATGGATAAGCTAAAGGCCTTATCTGATGAACAAAAAGCCAAGGTGCACTTTATTCATTTTAACCACACCAATCCATTATTAAACCACCTGTCGCCTCAATCAAGAACGCTGCGTAAAGCCGGTTATAAAATTGCGCAAAAAGGGGATGTTTTTGGTCTATAAACTTGCCTATCGGACTACCGAACCTGGCTCTAAGCCTCCTACTGGTTCAACAAACACCAATTTCCCTTCTGTATTTTCCGCCATTAACAACATGCCGTTTGACTCCACGCCTCGCATTTTTCTTGGCGCTAGATTCGTCACAACAACGGCTTGCTTTCCAATTAAATCATTTGGGTTAAAATGCTCCGCTATACCAGATAATATGGTTCTTTTTTCGAGTCCAATATCAACCAGAAGTTGTAACAATTTATCCGCCTTATGCACTTTCATCGCTTCGACTATGGTTCCTACTCGGAAATCTAGTTTTGAAAAATCATCGAATGTGATGGTTGGTTTGATAGCTTCCAGTTCTGGGGTCTCTGCGTTTTCTTGTGCTTGATTTTCCAATTTTTCTTTTTGTTTTTGTATTTCTTCGTCTTCAATCTTAGCAAATAACAACGTTGGTTTATTCACTTGTTGACCTGCCATTAATCCAGTTGGTTTAAGCTGAAGCATTTTAGTCAATTTATCAGACGTTTGAGGTAAAAATGGTCTGCTTGATGAGGCGAACAAAGCCAGCAACTGTAACGAAATGTTGAGAATTTCCTTCACCCGTTGTTCTCCATTTTCCTCTTTAATGGCAAGCCAAGGTGCAGTGTCTTGCAGGTATTTATTGCCAAGCCTTGGTATTGCCATAAGCTCTGACAAGCCGTCTCTAAACTTAAACTCCTGAATCAACCGCCCTACTTTTTCGTCCAATGTCTGTGCGGATGTAAGCACATCGTAGTCCACTTGGTTTTCATTCGAAGGAACAACTCCGTCAAAGTATTTATGTGTCAAAACCATTACTCGGTTTACCCAATTACCCAAAATAGCAACAAGTTCGTTATTCACGCGTGCTTGAAAATCAGCCCAACTAAAATCACTGTCTTTTGATTCAGGCATGATACTCGTTAACACATAACGTAACTCATCCTCTTTTCCTGGAAAGTCATTTAGATATTCATGCAACCACACGGCATGATTTCTTGAGGTCGAAAGTTTGTCGCCTTCCAGATTTAGAAATTCATTTGCCGGCACATGTGTAGGAAGATTAAAATCGCCGTGTGCTGTAAGCATTGCGGGGAATATTATTGTATGAAAGACGATATTATCCTTTCCCAGAAAATGCGTTAACTCCGTATCTGGATTTTGCCACCATGATTTCCAGTCATCCGTAAATTCTTTTGTTGCGGAGATATATCCTATTGGGGCATCGAACCAAACGTACATCACTTTACCGTCGGCCCCGTCAACTGGTACTTTCACGCCCCAATCTAAATCTCTTGTCATGGCGCGAGGTTTTAAACCATCGTTTAGCCAACTCATGCATTGACCATAAACATGAGACTTCCACACGTCCTTTTTGGTTGCGACCCATTCGTTTAAAAACGATTCTTGCAATGTATCTAAAGGCAAAAACCAATTTTTGGTTTCCTTTTTAATTGGGACATTTCCAGTGAGTGCCGATGTAGGATTGACCAACTCTGAAGGACTTAGTGTACGTCCACAATTTTCACATTGATCACCGTAAGCACCCTCATGCTTGCAATGCGGACATTCACCAGTTATATATCTGTCGGCTAAAAACTGTTTTGACGCTTCATCGTAGTATTGCTCGGTAACCTGCTCTACGAATACACCATTGTCGTATAATGTTTTAAAGAAGTCTTTCGCCGTTTCGTGATGAATCGGTCTTGTTGTTCTTGAAAAGTTGTCGAACCCAATTCCCCATTTTTCCAAGCTTTCGTGTATCAATGCATAGTTTTCGTCAACAACATCTTGTGGTGTTACACCTTTCTTTTTGGCTTGAAGCGTGATAGGCACCCCATGTTCATCTGTTCCACAAACAAATAAGACCTCTTTTCCTGAGTTTCTAAGATACCGCACATAAATATCACTCGGTAAAAAGCACCCTGCCAAATGGCCTATATGTAAGGGCCCATTGGCGTATGGCAACGCACAGGTAACCAAATGTTTTTTGTTTGTAGACATGGCGGCAAAATTAGCGGACTTTTCTCTTTTCTATGAAGTATACGTCAGCCTTTTTAAGAAACCCTTGTTTTTGCTTCTGCGTCCTATACCCATAAATCAGAGCGCTACCGTCTTTCATATAGAAAAACTGGGCTTCTTTGCGTGTCACTTTAGCGGAATTCTTACCAGGAATTGTATCCGAACTGAGCTCCTCAAACTCCAATGGTTTAATATGTCCGAAGTAAAGATTGTTCTTACCAGCAAACCCAAGCAGTAATGTATCGCCATCAACATAGGTCTGCATTTTGGCAGTAGTTGTCCACGGAATATAGTCTAGTTCCATGTCGAAATAATAATCATGTTTTAGCTGGCCTTGGTCGTCTAATCGTAGGATTAGTCCGTGCGAATAGTCATTTCCTTTAAAGTCTTGTGGTGATCCTGCTATGGTATTTCCATTTCGTCTAACGCCATACAAATCTGTATACAGCTCTTTGTAAAATTCTATGGGCAACATATAACCACCACCCATTGCTATGATCGGATGTGCAAAGGCATGCGTTCTAATTTCTGTACTTTTTTCATGTTTTTTTAATCGCGCCAGTTTACGCTTCATTTCCTGCTTTTCATACTTGTCTAAGTAATCGAAGTAATGCGGTAAGTCAGAAAAAGAATACGTTTTAACACCCATACAACACCCATCTTCTACCGTTGCAAAAAACATCCCGCTGGCTTGTCTCGTGGCATATTTTGAATAGGTACCAGACAACAACACCCGCTCTTCATCGAGTTGGTGTATCGAAATGCCATGAACAACTTTATCGGGCAGCGAAAATTTAAATCGACCTAGTAATTCGCCGCTGCTATTCCAGGAAGCAACAAAAACATCGTTTACGTTGTTACTCTTTTCCCTCCAGATATAGGCCACGTCAGTGCCTCCTTGTACAAAATCAAAATACATTGGGAACACCTTTGTGCGCTTCTTAACTCGTTTAACGCTGTACGACTTGTATGCTTGGGCATCTGGGCTTTCAATGATGATGCGCTCTCGGTTAATTCTACTATCTAAGAAAAATCGTGTTTCTGAACCTATCACTAATTGAGGTTCGTACATCTTATTTGGCAAAACACCAGATACCACCTGAAATTTCTGTTTGGTAGATTCAACTAAAGAATATGCCCCTTTGCGGTAGTCGTAAAAGAAATCGAAAAATGCCTCATTTGTTTGGTACTGACCTTTTGGTTTATGTCTAAATGGAATAGCTGGCGTGGTGTCCATTTGTTTTTGTAAAAAGCTATCAAGCAAGATATACCTGCGTGTCGGTATATATTTAGACTTTACTGCCGCCTTTACGCTGCTCAGCAATACGTAATTGTCGACTTGCGCGGTTGATTCAACCATTTCATCTCCAGACAAAACAATTTCAAACTGGTTTTTTGGAGTTTGGGATTGCGTTACAAACGGTGTTACACAAAACACGATAGACAAACATATGGCGATATGGAAAGGCTTTTTCAAGTAATCAAAAATAGGATTTTATACCAGTTCTTCAGGCGGAAGTTGACGAACGGAAAAGACTCACAATGTCTTAGTTGTGTCAAAGGAAAAAATATTACATGTCTATACAAACAATTTCCTTGAGCGTTGGTTACATCTACCATAAAGACATTTTGCAAAAACAAAAAAATGAAAAAAACATTATTAATTTTATCTGTTTCTACCGGGCTACTATTGGCTTCATGTGGAAACCCTAAAACAACGACCACAGAAGAAGCTGGCGAAACTGCTGAAGCAACTGTAGAAAGCGTAACGTACAACGTAAACCTTGACGAATCAACTGTAAATTGGTCTAGTGCCAAAGTATTGGATGGTTCTTACACAGGAACTGTTACAGTTACAGCTGGTAGCCTTTCTACTAAAGACGGAGCGATTGAAGCTGGTAGCTTTACACTTGACATGACTTCTATATCAGAAGCTAATCCTGCAAGTGAAGAAATGACTGCTAAATTAATGGGTCACTTAAAAAGTGGAGACTTTTTTATGGTAGATTCTTTTCCAACTGCTTCATTTGAAATTACTTCAGGTGGAACAGACATGGTTAAAGGTAACTTGACTATTAAAGGCATTTCTAAAGAGATCGAAATTCCTGTAACTACGGAAATGACTGACGCAGGAATGACTGCATCAAGCAAGTTCGCGATTAACAGAAATGACTGGGGTGTTGTTTGGGGAAACAACAACACGGATGAAACTTGGGCTTTCTTGAAAGACAACTTCATCAAAGATGAAATCGAATTCGACGTAACACTTGTTGCGTCTAAATAATCTTTTTGAAAGTTAGGTACTTTTGAAATAACAAAAAGGGTCGGCATTGCCGGCCCTTTTTTATTGCTTAATATTTTGAAGTTTTAACAAGAAGGCATAGTCTAAAGCAATTTCTTTTATGCGCTCGAAGCGCCCACTTGCCCCACCGTGTCCGAAATCCATTTCAGTTTTCAGCAATAAGATATTATTATCTGTTTTAAGTGCCCTCATTTTGGCCACCCACTTGGCTGGTTCCCAATATTGAACCTGGCTATCGTGCAAACCAGTTGTAACCAGCATATTCGGATACGCTTTAGCCTCAACGTTGTCGTACGGAGAATATGATTTCATGTAATGATAGAATGTTTCCTCCTTTGGATTACCCCATTCATCAAACTCTCCAGTAGTCAATGGAATTGACTCATCCAACATGGTCGTCACAACATCAACAAAAGGCACTTGAGCAACAACACCTCGCCACAATTGAGGCTCAAGGTTAATTATTGCCCCCATTAATAAGCCACCAGCACTTCCGCCCATGGCGTATAAATTTTGTGTTGAAGTATAGCTGTGCTTCACTAAATACTTGGCACAATCTATAAAATCGAAAAACGTATTCTTTTTGTTTAATAATTTGCCTGACTCATACCAATCTCTACCCAATTCTTCACCGCCTCTAATATGCGCAATAGCATATATAAACCCTCTGTCAATTAAACTTAGTCGGTACGAACTAAAATGTGGGTCCATCGAATGGCCGTAGCTTCCATAGGCATATAAAAGCAAAGGCGCGTTGCCATCCTTAACCATCCCTTTTTTGTAAACCATGGATATGGGAACCTGAACACCATCTCTAGCTTCGATGAATAAACGCTCTGACGCGTAGTCTTCCTTGTTATATCCGCCGACAACTTCTTGCTCTTTTAGTAATTCCTTATCCTTAGATACCATGTTGTAATCAAATACAGAATAAGGCGTTGTTAACGACGTATAGCCAAACCGCAGTATTTGAGAATCAAATTCAGGATTTGTACCCGTTCCGCAGCTATAAGCTGGATCATCCATTTGTATATAATGCTCCTCACCTGAACTAATGCGTCGGATACGTATATGTGTCAAAGCGTTATGGCGTTCTTCCATGACTAAGAAGTCATTGAAAAGTTCGATTCCGTCAAGTAATGTATCCGGTCTGTGAGCCACCAATTCAACCCAATGTTCTTTTTCGGTATCCGCCAATCCACATTGCATTAACCGAAAATTGGGGGCTTCCCAATTGGTCAGCACATACCACGCATCGTTAAAATGAGCAATGCCATGCTCAATCCCTCTTTCTCTTTGTTTAAAAACTTTAAAACTTCCTTCCGGGTTGTCTGCCGCCAGTATTTGATGTTCGGAAGTCAGTGTGCTATGCGAAGAAATAACCAAGTACTCCTTCGATTTGGTCTTGCGTACATACACATTATACGTATCATCCAATTCTTGGTAGACCAATGTAGACTCATCCTTTTTAATGCTGTACCTGAATATTTTATTTGACCGCAATGTCTCTGGATCTTTAGTCGTATAAAACAGGGTGTTGTTGTCGTTAGCCCAGGTTGCACCGCCACTTGTTTGCCCAATCGTTTGTGAAGAAACTTCTCCAGTTTCTAAATCTTTGATATATATGGTGTAGATACGTCGGCTAACAAAGTCTACCGCGTAGGCCAACTTTTTGTTGTCTGGACTTACTGACAATCCGCCTATTTGACAAAAAGACTTCCCCTCAGCCAAGGTATTGACGTCAAGTAAAACAATTTCTGGATTTTTTAAAGACTCCTTCTTGCGACAGAAAACCGGATACTCTTTGTTTTCTTGAACTACTGTATAATACCAATATCCATTTAAGAAATAAGGCACTGAGCTCTCGTCCTGTTTTACCCTTCCCAACATTTCGTCGTATAACTTCTGTTGGAGCGAAACGGTATCTTTCATCACTCCGTCGGAATATTCATTTTCCGCTTCAAGGTATTTTATAACCTCAGCATCTTCACGGTTATTCAACCAATAGTAATCATCGACACGTACGTCACCGTGTGTTTCAATTTGGTGTGGTTTTATAGGGCAAACTGGTGGTTTTATCATTTTATCTCGTTTACAGATTTGTCGCAATATTAGATATTCCAACTTTAAGAAATTGAGGTCATTTGCTGCAATTTCTTGCATCTTTGCACCATGGCAACCATCCTGTGTATTGAAACATCTGGCACCGTATGTTCTGTGGCACTTTTTGATGAACCCAAAACCTGTTTGGGTTTTTTAAAAGAAGATGCGTCGTTTAAGCATGCCGCTGTTGCAACCGTCCTCATTGAGAAGCTTCTCAAAACATGTAACATAACCATCAACGAACTTGATGCGATTGCTTTAAGTTCAGGCCCTGGTTCATACACGGGTTTGCGCATTGGTACATCAGTGGCTAAAGGATTGTGCTATGCCTTGCACATTCCACTCATTTCCATTAGTTCACTTGAGCTATTGGCCTCAGGCTTTATTGAGTCCTCCAACAATTTAGACGACCAACTCGTTTGTCCGGCCATAGATGCCCGTCGAATGGAAATATTTACCGCCATTTATACGTCCGATTTATCATGTATTGTTGAACCGGCTCCTGTAATTGTCACTTCAGATACCTTTAAGGATGTACTTTCAGAAAAAAGCATGCACCTCATTGGTTCTGGTGCTGAGAAAACAGTCAAAGAAATTAATCACCCCAACCTCGCTTGGCATGATGATGATTATCTATCGGCTCGATATATGGGCAGTCTCGCCATAAAAAAATGGGAGAAAGAAACATTTGAAGACACCGCCTATTTCGAACCAGACTATTTGAAGGCATTTTATACAACCGCAAAAAAAATATGAGAATAAAGATACAGTTACTGCATACGCAAGTGTTAAAGAGTGACGTAATGTATCTTTACACACATCATATTAAATAAATGCACTGGTGTCAGCTATGAAAATCATCTTGTTCAATCTATGTCTTTTGTTCACTTACGGTGTACAAGCACAATCGATTGTAACGTGTACATACATTGGTGTTGATGCTGAGGCGCAAAAAGTAATTCAATCAGAAGCCCCTAAATTCACTTTTAGTGATGCCATTACCGCTAAGAATTACATTAAAGAATGGGTGTCTAATTTTCAAGGTGATGGATACTTAAGCGCATCAATAGATTCGTTTACGGTGGATAGGAATAAGATAACAGCCAAGGTATTTATAGGGGAAAGATTCAATTGGGCCACATTATCCTACAATGAACGTGCTATTAATTGGATGCAAGAGGCTGGCATAAATCCGACATCGATACATAACAAACCAATTAACCGCTCATCTTATCAGCGCATGGTTGATCAAATCCTCAACTATGGAGAGGATCATGGATTTCCTTTTGCTCAAGTGAAATTAGATAGCATACAGTCCGAAGAATCTGGTGTAGTGCACGGAAAATTGACTGTGGTTCAAAACCGATACTTCGAGTTTGACACGATAACCATGGTAGGTGACGCGCAAGTATCTAAAAGCTTTCTTTATCAGTATCTGGGCATCGAACCCAAAATGCCATATAGCGAAAAGGTTGCGGTAAAGATTCGTGAAAAACTAGCCAAGCTGCCATTTTTAACACTCACTCAAAATCCAAGAATATATTTCAATGGTCAACGGGTAAGAATAACTTTATACCTAAAACATAGAAGAACTGATCAAGCTGATGGAATTATTGGGTTTGCCCCAAATACGTCAGGCTCACAGAATAACTTACTGATAACCGGTGAGGTCAATTTAAGTCTACAAAATCTTCTAAAACGCGGAATAGGATACGACTTACACTGGAAAAGCTTTGCAGCAAGGTCGCAGCAACTAAAAATGAGTGGTGAGATACCTTATTTGTTAAAGAGCCCTATGGGCATAGACGGGAACTTCGAATACGTCAAGTTCGATACGCAATTCTTTAACTTAAAAACTAAGCTAGGTTTCAGGTACCTTTTTGAAGGGACGGACTTTTTAAAGATCTACGTGCAAAACACGCAGTCGGCCCTCATATTCGCCGATACCAGTTCTATTCGAATAACGCAAAGTATTCCCGTTCGAAATCCGGTCAATACGACCAGTTACGGCCTGCAATTGAAGAGGAGTCGTTTAGACAATCCATTAAACCCAAGGAAGGGTTTTGACATTGAAATAGACGGAAATGTAGGCCAACGAAATGTTCAAAAAGACATTAGGATAGAGCAAGTGCTGTTCACCAACGTGAATAATGAGACGTACACCGTTTACGATTCAATTGAGTTGAAATCTCTTCAGGCAGAATTTAATTACGACCTATCACTATTCTTTCCGTTAGGTAAAAAAAGCACAGCGGTTGGTTTAATCAGCGGTAAACAATTGATTACTGAGACCGTTTTTGTCAACGACCTTTTTCGATTCGGTGGTACCCGTTCGCTTCGAGGGTTTAATGAAGAGTCTTTGCTTGCCAACAGCTATACGATGATTGGTCTTGAGTATCGCTACCTTCTTGGTGAAAATGCTTTTTTTCAATTATTTGCCAATGCCGCATATACCGAAAACAAAAGTGATCCGGAGTTGGGTCTTGTGACTGACTTTCCATATGGCTTTGGAGCGGGTGTGCATCTTGATGTGAATTCGGGGATACTTACTTTGGCATATGCCCTAGGTAGCGAACAAGGCAACGGTATAAAGTTTAACCAGGCCAAAATACATTTCGGCATTGTTAACTATTTATAGCGCTTGAGCGCTCTCAAGATAAGCCAATAAAGCCTTTTTGTCCTTTTTGAGTTTCTTTAAAATAGACAGTCGTTTGGTACCGACTCTTATCCACCTATAAGCTTCACGAAGCTTAACCCATTCTGCTAAATAACCATAGGCCAACAACCCTAAACTAGGCCAAATAAGAAAAAACCCAGCAGTAATCCACCAGTTCTGAAACACTTGATGGACAAAGTACGTCTCAAGGGTCCCAAAAATGGTAAACACCAATAACCCTAGCGCCATGGAGACAGAGCCCATAAAGTCAACACGTTTTACCACTTTAAGAGATAATATTCTAGTCATTTGGAAAGGTAGGACATGCAACAAAAAACTTACGATGAATAGCGGAAAACCTACAATAAGCATGAGAAACTTAAGAACGATTAAGCGGCTAATTTTTCTACCTGATTGGTTTATAAGAGAGGCGTTCTTTTCGACACCCAATCTCTGAAGTGTGCCAACGTAGCTGCTTAGCCTTATTTCAAATTGTTTAAACGCATCATCATCCAATTTTTTGTTTTTGTCGATAAACGCATTAATCCCTTTTCGTGTCTGATGCCAATCCCCATTATTAAAGACATGGTTTGGCGTATCGCCTTGATAAAGCTTTTCAATATTTATAACCGTTCGTATTTGATCTTGATCTTCTACGGTAACAATCCTTTTTAAAAGCTCTTCCTCTATCGAGGCTGTTAATTCATTAACTGCCTCCCATTGGTTCTCTTCATAGCGGGCTTTGTAATCGCTTGGCTTAATAGGGTCCCCAATATCGATTGTTAGATTACCACGAAACCGATGTGGGTTAGAATAGTTTATCCCAACCGGTATCAAATGAATATCTAACTTGTAATCGTTTTTGGCTTCAGCTTCTAGTGCAATCCGTGCGGTACCCGCTTTTAATGGCGCCAGTGTGTACTTCGTTTGACAAATACCTTCTGGAAAAATCATCAAGCATCCTTTCTTTTCCATCAATTGATGACAGTATTTAAAAATGTCTTTGTTCTGCCCTATCTTATCTGGATCGTATTCACGTCTATAGATAGGTATCATCTTTAACCTATTGAACAACTTCACCATTGTTGGATTATTGAATGACTCTCCACGAACAAGGAAGTAGGTGGTCCGTTTTATTTGAGATGCAATCACAATTGGGTCCATAAAGGCGCTCCGGTGATTGGGAAGAAGAATCACGGGCTTATCGGCCGGAATTTTATCCTCGTTCAAAATATTGATATGAACAAAGTATTTCCTTGTTGCATAAGACAGTGCAAACTTTAACAAGCCATATAGCATACTACGAGTATACAACTTTACCTTGAATGTCTTTTTAAGTGAAGGAGGCATTAGGAATTAGGTCTCGTTGAGAATTGATAGTTGATAGTTGATAGTTGATAGTTGATAGTTGAAAATTACGATATTCAATTCCTCAGTCAGTCAACCCTTCAGTCAGTCAGACATTCACTCATTCAATCATTCAATCATTCAATCCTTCAATCCTTCAATCCTTCAACCTTTTAGCTCACCTAACTACGTATTATTTCAAAATAAATACGTATGTATTGTCAGTGTGGTGTCATTATGATGGGTATATTGGGATGTTTTTGATGTATTACAGACGTTTGTCTTGTTATTGGAAGTTTTATCCTTTTTTGGGAATAATAGCGATCCTATCTTTGTGCTGTTCGAAGTTACTACTACTACTAATTATTTCGGACACTACTTAAGATTACTATTTATTATGAAAAGAAAATTATTCGCTCTTGCTACTCTAGGAGTAGTTTTTGCCTTCAACGCTAACGCACAAGATGACGCTGATGACGCTCACACTGTTGCTATCTCTATCCCTGAAGTTGCTATTCTTGATTTAGAAGGTACTACTGCTGTATCTTTATCTGTTGACGCTCCAACTGAAGCTGGTGAGGCTGTTGATTTCTCAGGTGCTACTAACAACGCTATTTGGGTTAACTACTCTTCTATTGTTGGTACTTCTGAAACTTCTAGAACTGTTGCTGCTAAAATATCTAACAACGCTGTTCCTAGTGGAATGTTGTTAAAAGTTACTGCTGGTGCTGACGCTGGTAACGGTGACGGTACTATGGGATCTAGTGCAGGTCAAATCACTTTGAGTGCTACTGACCAAACTGTTATCTCTGGTATTGGTAGTGCTTATACTGCTGACGGTGCTTCTAACGGTCACAACTTAACTTACGCCTTAGAGTTAGATCCTACTGCTGGATCTTACGCTCAAATCGATTTCGATGAAGACGTAACGTTAACAATCACTTACACAATATCTAACCTTTAATATCTTCTAGTTACCTCTCTGGGGTAACTAGCTATTACAATACTATTAGGTCGCCTCCAAAGAGGTGACCTTTTTTTGTCGGGTCAACACACCGCAAACCCAACGCTGTTCTCTTATAGAGACACTTTAAAAAACCGTGAAAAAGTAATATTCTAAAGGTGGTTTGGTTTTTGTTGATTCGTATACTAGACAAACATTGTATACACAGAACATATGAAACATTTATTATCCTTAACTCTAGTTCTTATATCATTCACAATGGCAAACGCAAGTTTGGTTATTGTAAACGGCCTTTCACATTAGCACACCGTGCAAAATGGCCTAAAGTCTCAAGGTTCGATAATCATCAAAAACACTTCTGAGACCTCTAGAAGAGCCAGAATTTACAAAACTGATGTAGTACATAAATGCGATGGGCAAACAACATTTGTTGAAGGTTCAGAGCGAGACCGTTGTAACTCTGAATGGACGTTGCTCTCAGACAATGAGATAATAATAGCATCTAAACAATCTTATACCTTAACCTATGAATTGAACCCAGGACAAGATGTTGAAGGCGTTTGAAGCTACTGGGGTGTTATCATGGTAGAAGAGATTAAAGACCTAGACACCATAAGCCCTCAGAGAGGTGTAACCGTAACTTCTCTTATTCACTACGCGATTCAAATTATTTCCAATTTTGATTCAGAATCAGTTAAAGATTTAGAAATTTTCGGTGTCGACATCGACACAACCAAAGAAAACAACCTAGTTTCTATTAGCGTTAACAACAAAGGGAACTTCATGTTGAAACCAATCATGATTCTTGAATTGTACAACGACCTAGGCGAACAAGTATATCGAACTGAAATCCCATACCAAAAAGTATATCCAGGCTTCTGCAAGTTGTTTGAACTTTCCATTAACGACGTTCCAAAAGGTACGTACAATGGTATAATAGTGGCGGATTGTGGAGATGAAAACATCTATGGAATAAACATAGAAATAGACGTCCCAGAACCTAAAACAAAAATTTAACCTATATGAGACATAGGCTCTACATCAGGGCTGTTTTATTCGCATTAATTCTTACGAGTGGCGCAGCACAGGCACAAATTAGCCTTACGCTGTCCAACCTGCCTGAAGGTGAAGTCAAACCAGGAAAAACCCAAACTATTGTTTTAAACGTCGCAAATAAGACGAAAGACACGCTAGACCTTCGTTTAGATTTAAAAATACCTAAACCGCTTAGGGCACTAATATTTAACAAAAAAGTCAACCTTTTACCCAATAAAAGCTCTCCACTTCTCATCCCGATATCAATCCCACGTGCTACTACATCTGGCAATTATTCCCTTGAATTTGGGATTAAGCAAGACGGAAAGTCCCTGGCTACCCAAAAAGTGAGTTTCGCTATTGCAAAAATTACCGATGTAAACGTAGAACTTATTGAATACCCACCTTATGCCAGATCTGTGGACACGATTAAAGCCCGGTTCATGATTATGAACAACGGTAATGCGCCGGAGCAGCTACTGTTAACAAGTAGAAACGGCATAATCAAAGCCAAAAAATTACAAACCATACCAGCGGATTCAACCGTATTCATAGACATGTGGATTCTTAACGACCCCAAAACGTATGAAGTTGAAGATCAACTTATTGATTTGTTCTGCGACATTACAGACATCAGCCAATCTGTAGGAGACCAAGAAATTATCAAGGTGTACCCAGCACGTACTGTTAAAGTTGATCCGTTTTTTCGCTACCCAATTTATGTGAATGCGAGTTATTTTACTCAAAACACGAACGGTGCTTTTTACAACACGATTACGCAATATCAAATTTCAGGAAAAGGCCCACTCGATATAAACAAAAAGCACAATTTAAATTTCGCTTATCGTGGCCCTGGTGCAGTGCGAATTACTCGGATAGGTAATTTTTCACAAAAATTCGTTCACTATAGTACGAACAAAACAAATGTGTTTATAGGCGAGAAAACCTTTGGTTTGTCTGATCTTACAGAAAACTTCAGGTTTGGAACTGGAATAGAATTCAACACCAAGGTTCACAAGACCTTTTCATTTGGGGGCTATTACAATAGGCCTATTTTCCAACCAGAAATTCGCGAACAATTTGGAAGCTTCGTTAGCTACCATACGCAGAAGCAATACACCTATCGCATAAACTCTCTGAATAATTATTTAAGTGAAGGACAAACCATAAACCTAACGTCGCTCCAAGTTGACTTCACCAATTTTACCGATTGGAGATTTACTGCAGAGGCTTCTCGTAGTTTTAGCGCAGGCAAAGATGGAAGTGCTGCATCATACAACACCAACATAAGCTTTAACAAATTTAGACTAAGCAGCAGTGGACTATACGCCGACAAAAACTATAGAGGGTACTACAACAACTCGTTAAATTTAAGTCTAAACACGTCCTACACCATGGATAAGATTAGCTTTCAAGTGAATGGGAACTACTCCAACTCAAACCCCAACCTTGATACCGTATTTAGTGTTGCTCCAATATCTTTCTTTATGAGTGCTGGTGTTCTTGGCAAGTTTACAAAGCATTTTGACATGCAGGTATTGGGGGTGTATAGAGAAAAAACAGATCGCCTCGCATCAAAGAATTTCGATTATACGGAAAACCGTGTTCGGTTAACAATGGGATACAAACGAGGCAAAATATCGTCAAGATTCCTAACAGAAGCAGGAAATACAACAAACAAGCTTACTGTTGGATCTGCACAAAGTTTCGGTTACGATGCGCAATTACAACTGAGCTATCGGCCAAAACCTAATTTTTGGATCTCCTCCTTTACGCAATACCTTAACAACAACAGATTTACACAAGAAACTGAGAAGTATTTACTTTATGGTATGGATGCCAACGTGCGGAAAGGGAAAAAATTCACCATGACGCTCGAGTTTCAAAACCAATACTTGGTCGAAGACCTTTACAATGACCGAAACTTATTAAACCTTAAACTAGGCTACCAAATAACCCGACACCAACTGCTTCAGCTAACAGCCAACAGAGGTATCTTACACCAAGCTCCTGTCCGCAAAGACTGGTTCATTTCTGCAAACTACAGTGTAAGGTTAGGTCTACCGATGGTCCGCACGATGGCTTTAGGTTCTCTTGAAAGAAAGCTTATCAACGGTGGTGTTAATTCTGTTGACAATGTTGTCCTTATGCTAGATGGGCAGTTAATAACCACCAATGAAGATGGTTCTTTCACCTTTAATAATGTTAGACCAGGCAAGCATCAATTATTCTTAGATCGAGCCACAATTGGTGTGCGAGACCTTCCGAATCAAAAACTCCCTATTGAGGTTGACATTTTTGCTGAAAAATCGAGTACTGTGTCTATTACCATGACCAGAAGTGCACGTGTTACGGGTCAGGTTAAGCTGGAAAAAGTCCGCTCTTTCCAATCGAAAAAGAAAGAAGTAAAACTCCCTTCCATTATTGTTGAAGCCTCTATGGGCGAAGAAAGCTTTTTGACTCGAGCAGATATGTATGGCAATTTTGTTTTTGGCAGCCTAAGACCCGGATTATGGAAAATTAGGCTAGTTCCCACATACTGGAAAGATGACTTTATCATTAAAACGCCGTATCTTGAGATGGACTTAAAAGCTGGACAGGACGAAACGATTGAAATGAGTATTAAACCTAAACAACGCAGGGTGAAATTTTTTAACAATTCGGGTAACCGCCTAAAAGTTGGAGGAAAATGAAAAAACTAGTAGTCTTCTGTTTCATAACCTTTGCAAGTTTAGGCGCTTTGCATGCCCAATCGTATTGGAGTTATGATGATCATGGTTTGAGCCTCAAAATGCCTGAGATTAGTTTGATTAGTGTAATGCCAGCCAACTATACCGTAAACCTTTCTTTAGGTTTACCAGACCGTGCCGGCGACAAACCTGGAGAAACCGGCGATTCAAAAGATGATAACACCTGGTTAAATTATAGCTGTTCAAGAAAATATAGAGGGAGCTTCAAAAAGGTTTATGCGCAAATTACTTCAGGAAGTGTTCCGGATGGGTTGGCCGTCAATTTAGAAGTCAAAAATCTTCAACAAAATGGCCGTGGCACCTGGGGTCGACGATATTCAAACTCCATAACCTTATCAAACCAACCACAAGTTGTTGTGCACAGAATCGGCGGAGGTTGCACACGAAGGGGTACAAGTTTTGGACACCAATTAATTTACGAACTCAAACTTACCGACATAGACCAACTGGTCGTAGATGACGATAAGACCTATTTAACCATCACCTATACAATTAGCGACTAATGAAACAGACAGCACTTTGCCTCTTTCTTGTTTTGGCAGTAACGGCGGTATTTGGTCAACAAATTCGTATTCGTGGTAGTGTGGATTTTTCCTTCAATTTAACAAACATTCAGCCTGGGGAAGACTACAGTGTAGAAACCGAAAGCAAACATGATGGTGTTCGGATGGATATAAAAAACTTAAGAAGACAGGCGTATTGGCGTGTGACTGTAAACAAGTCAGACATCAATTGGGACAATAATGTTAAGATATACGTTAGGCGGACGAGTTCGGGAAACGGAAACGGTTCCCTTTGGGGTTGCTCCAACTACACACAAATTCGGAATATGCCGCAAACTGTGTTGCAAGGTCAAGGGGCACTTAATAATATTTACTTACAATACAAATTGGACGGAATATCATTATCCCTACCTGCAAACACCTACAATACAGACATAATCTATACGTTGTATGAGCAATGATGTAAGTAGCTCTTTTCTTAAGAAGTTCGTAATTTCTTTAATCGCATTAATGGCCATTGGCCCGTTATCCATCAACATTCCAACAGTACCGCTTACTCTGCAAACATTTGTACTGGTTGTTACGGCGTATTGGTTTGGATGGCCTTCGGTTATTGCAGCTGCCATTTATGTATTGGCTGGACTAACAGGTTTACCAATATTCAGTGGATTTGAAGCAAATACAGAAATCTTGCAATCAACTTCTGCTGGTTTTGTTATAGGGTTTCCAGTAATGGCTGCCTGTATTTCTCTTGTCAAACGAAACACAAAAAGACTGACCTATCTCTTTGTCTTGTTTGTAACTGCGCACTTGGTTCTAATTTTGTTCGCATACCTATATAATTCATTATCGGGTTTGTCATTTCCTTCGTTGTCATACGTTTTCACCAATTTAACGCCATCACTATTGGTCAAAAGCGCCCTAGCCGGCTTGGTTGTAAAATATGTCCGATTGCCAAACCCTCTGGCTTGATTCGTTTCAATCAACCGAATTTAGATCAGCTGGAAGAGTGCAACGTAATTAGTCTTAAGACTTTTTAACCTAATCCATTTTCTGTTACATTTGACCTATATGACTGGCCGCTTATTTGTCAAAAATTCGATTCTATTATTCCTATTAATCGTTGTTGGTTGCCAGACAACCGCACAGGAAAATGAATGTTCAAAATATCCTAAACCAATTGGGCATGTCAATGACTTTGAAGCGGTTTTGACTTCTGAAGAGATTTCACAACTAGAAACGTACTTGAGGGAATACGAAGGAATTAGCACCGTAGAATTGGCAATTGTCACGACCAAATCGTTCGAACCGGACACCTCTTTATTTGACTACTCACTTAACCTTGCTAATTGCTGGGGTGTGGGTAAGGCCAGTGATAACAATGGTGTTTTAATTGCTATTAGTATGAAACAACGGGCTGTAAGAATTCAGCTTGGCACTGGATTAGAAGACGTGTTTACAGACGAAGAGGCTCAAGTGGTCGTAGATGAGTACCTCATTCCACACTTCAAAAAAGGATTGGTATACAAAGGAATACGTGTTTCTCTTTCTGAAATCTTTAAGCAGCTTTTACCGTTGCAGGACGAGTAGGTCCACTACCTTTGCACATGCAAAAAAAAGACGGGTTAAAAATCAAACGTTACCCAGCATCTAACAATAGATCACTGCAAGCATGGAGTGCAGCCGACGAGTATATCCTAAGGCATATAAAGGAACTAGACCTTAGTGAGAAACACATCTTGATTTATGGCGATTCATTTGGCTATTTAGCGACACAAATAAAAGCGAAATCAATATGTATTGCAGTGGATGGCGCTGCCCAGAAAGGAGCCATCATTAAGAACCTTGAAGACAATAAGGTTAAGTCACCAGTAACATTTATCACCCTAACCGAAGAAACACCAGAAAAGTGTGCTATAGCCTTTATTAAAATTCCTAAATCACTGGAACAATTTGAGCTTTTCTTGCACCATTTCATGCACAACGCTTCGCAAGATTCTGAGATTGTTTGCGGTTTTATGACGCGACACTTCTCAAAGCAATTGGTTTCAATTTGTGAGGATTATTTCGAGGAAGTTAGCCAGTCGTTAGCTTGGAAAAAGGCGAGATTACTGATTTGCAAAAAGGGTAAAAAATTAGAAAAAAAGACCTTAATCAACACAATCTCGTTCAATAATGAGCCAATTTCACAACATTATGGCGTTTTTTCATCCAATTCCATAGATGCGGCGACTCAGTTGTTGATGGCACAAATTAAGACCGTTGAGGACGAAACCAAAGTAATGGATCTTGGTTGCGGCAATGGGATAATTGGGTTACATCTCATGAAACTAAACGACACCATCGACCTTCATTTGGTAGATGATTCATTTATGGCTGTTGAAAGCGCGAAATTGAACATCCAAAACGCAACCTTCCACCATGCATACAATCTGGATTCGTTTTCAGATAACTCATTTGATTTAATCGTTACTAATCCTCCATTCCATGTTGGGCACGAAATAGACATTAGTGTTCCAATACGTTTGTTCAAAGAGGCCCATGATAAGTTAAAAGTTGGTGGATTGTTCTATGTTGTAGCAAACAATCACTTGAATTACAAAACACACTTAAGCAAACTGTTTAAAGAAATAGAGGTTGCCGAAGACAATGAGAAATTTACAACATACAAATGTTGCAAAACCTGACACTAAAAGCAGGTGTTATATGAGTCAACAGCACCCGCATTATAGCCTAATTACACACTAGTTCGTAATTATAATCTTTCGTAGACCCCAGCAATTCCCTGACCTCCACCAATACAAGCGGTCACCACTCCATAACGTTGCTCACGTCTTTTCATTTCATTCAATAATTGAATGGTCAGTTTTGCTCCAGTACACCCAAGCGGATGTCCAAGGGCAATAGCACCACCATTTACATTGACCTTATCCGTATCAAGATCTAACTCTCGGATTACGGCTAAACTTTGTGACGCAAATGCCTCATTCAATTCAATCTGATCGATATCGGCAAGTGTTAACCCGGCTCGTTTCAACG
>Ga0209630_10000852_pt1 | contig 34519 bp, 41 predicted proteins | sample COG_01_FD_184745 | JGI IMG/M metagenome (GOLD analysis project Ga0209630, IMG submission 184745) | Pelagic Microbial community sample from North Sea - COGITO 998_met_01 (SPAdes) (version 2) | ecosystem: Environmental > Aquatic > Marine > Neritic zone/Coastal water | place: Helgoland, sampling...
TTCCGATCTATCCTCGGTTTCGTGATGAGCATCGTCATGGGCTTCGTGAAGCGCAAAGCGCTTGCAGACACGACCGGTGATCCCTGGAACGGCCGTACGCTCGAGTGGTCGACCAGCTCGCCGCCGCCAGCCTACAACTTCGCGATCACGCCTGTCGTCCACGACCTGGATGCCTGGTACGACATGAAGTCGCGCGGCTATGAGCGGCCCGCGGAAGGGTTCCGCCCAATCCATATGCCGCGCAACACTGGGACAGGCGTGATCCTGTCCGGTCTGGCCCTCGCGCTCGGCTTCGGGATGGTCTGGTACATGTGGTGGCTCGCTGCACTCAGCTTCGCCGGCCTGCTGGTCGTCGCTGTCGGCCATACCTTCAACTTCAAGCGCGACTACTTCATCCCCTCGGAAGAAGTGACCCGCACGGAAAGCGAGCGGCGGCAGCTGCTGGCTGCTGGAGCCTGAGATGACCGACCACGCACTGAGCGCCCCGGAGACGGGCACCACCTGGCACCTTGCCGAACAGGAAGACCATGATCACGGCGGCAACGGCGCCACCGTGCTGGGCTTCTGGATCTACCTGATGAGCGACGCGCTCATCTTCGCCTCGCTGTTCGCGATGTTCGGGGTGGTGAGCACCAGCTATGCGGGCGGTCCGGTGCCGCGCGAGATCTTCGACCTGAAGCTCGTCGCGCTCAACACCGCTTTCCTGCTCGCCTCTTCCATCACTTTCGGCGAGGCCATGCCGCACATGGAGGCTGGTCGGGTTGGCCCCACCCGCTTCTGGCTGGCGATCACGGGCCTGCTCGGGCTCGCTTTCGTCGGAGTCGAGCTTTACGAGTTCTCGCACCTGATTGCCGAAGGAGCCGGGCCGCAGCGCAGCGCCTTCCTGTCGGCCTTCTTCACCCTGGTGGGAACGCACGGCGCCCATGTGACGGTGGGCCTGATCTGGATCGCCGCCTCGCTGGTCCAGATCGGTCAGCACGGTCTGATCCAGCCCATGAAGCGACGGCTGATCTGCCTGTCGATGTTCTGGCACTTCCTCGACATCATTTGGATCGGGGTCTTCACCTTCGTCTATCTGTATGGAGTGATCCGTTGAGTACCGAACCCTACGACGCCGCGCTCCACGCGCACGGCGACACGCACGGGCATGGCAGCCGGCTCGGCTATCGCATCGGGTCGCTCCTCGCGATCGTCCTCACGGTGGTACCGTTCTGGCTGGTCATGTCGCAGGATGGCCCTGCCCCGGGCTGGATCGCAGCTGTCATCTTCGCGCTCGCGCTCGTCCAGATCGTCGTTCACGTCGTCTGCTTCCTGCACCTCGACACGAGATCGGAAGGTGGCTGGACGCTCTTGGCGTTCCTATTCACCGCCGTGATCGTGGTGATAACGATCGGCGGTTCGATTTGGGTCATGTTCCATCTGAACACCAACATGATGCCGATGCCGGGCGGCGGCCACATAGGACCGGTGCGCTAACCTTCACCTGCGACATGGGCGAGGAACGTCAGTCTCGTAAGCGATGGCTTCTCGCCGGTCTGGCACTCGCCGGCATCGCCTTGTTCACCTCGCTCGGCATCTGGCAGGTCGAACGTCGCACCTGGAAGCTGGCCTTGATCGAGGCTGTGGACCAGCGGGTTCATGCGCCACCGATTGCAGCGCCTGCGCGGTCCGAATGGCAACGCTACTCACCGGCCGACTGGCAGTATCGCCGAGTCGTCGCAGTCGGTCGCTTCCGCCATGACCGGGAGACACTGGTCCAGGCCGTGACGGAGCAGGGCAACGGCTATTGGGTGATGACGCCTCTGGTCACCGACAAGGGAGGAACAATCCTTGTCAATCGGGGCTTCGTGCCGCCCGAGCGCTCGGTCCGTACCGCCCGCTCCGACGGACTGCCCGACGATATCCTCCGGGTCAGCGGGTTGTTACGCATCAGCGAGCCCGGCGGCCGAGTCTTGCGCCCGAACCGGCCCGAGCAGGACCGTTGGTTCTCTCGTGACGTCGTCGCGATCGCCGCGGCTCGGGACCTTTCAAATACCCTCCCCTACTTCATCGATGCTGACGCAGGTGCGCCGGGCGAATGGCCGGCGGGCGGTCTGACCGTGATCACTTTCCCGAACAACCATCTTGTCTACGCATTGACCTGGTTCGGTCTCGCGCTGCTCTGCGCCTATGCGGTGTCAATCGGCGTCCAAAAAGGACCCCCTATCGGCGTCCAAAAGGGACCCCCTTCGTCGAGCAGCGTGACGGGTATGACGGGTGCACCGTTCGCGCTGGTTGCGGCGTAGGGCGGGCGTAGCCCGACCGGAGGCGCAACCAGCGCGAAGCGTTCTCTGCCGGTGGTCCTGGGCGTCAGCTTCGATGTTTGAAGCGCCAGCTGTCGTTGCCGGTTTCGACGATGTCGCAATGGTGGGTAATACGGTCGAGCAGTGCGGTGGTCATCTTGGGGTCGCCAAAGACGGTCGGCCACTCGCCAAAGGCGAGGTTCGTGGTGACGATGACGGAGGTCTGCTCGTAGAGCTTGCTGACGAGGTGGAAGAGCATTTGACCGCCCGAGCGTGCAAACGGCAGGTAGCCAAGCTCGTCGAGCACCACGAGGTCGAGGCGCGAGAGCTGGGCCGCCAGCGTGCCGGGCTTGCCAAGGCGCGTTTCCTCCTCGAGCCGGTTCACCAGGTCCACTGTGTTGAAGTAGCGTCCGCGGGCGCCGGCTCGTACCACATTGGCAGTGATGGCGGTGGCGAGATGCGTCTTGCCGGTACCCGTTCCACCGACCAGCACGACGTTGCGTCGGCCCGGAAGAAACGAGCCGCTGTACAGCGAGCGCACCAGTCCCTCGTTGATGGGAGTGTCGCCGAAGACGAAGGCGTCGAGGTCCTTCACCGCGGGCAACCTGGCGGCCGACATCCGGTAACGGACCGAGGCTGCATGGCGGTGCGTCGCCTCGGCACGCAGCAGGTCGGTCAGGACCTCCATGGTCGTGCGCTTGCGCTGGAGACCGGTAGTGACCGCCTCGTCGAAAGCGCCAGCCATGCCCTTCAGCCCCAACTCGGTCATGGCCGTCATCATCTCATGCCGCTGCATGGAGGCCTCGCAGGCTGTCGTAGCGGTTGCAGTCGGCGCGGGGCGGATGGCGCAGCGCCAGGTCTTCTGGCGTGACAATAGTCAGCGGTCGCGGCGGTTCGCGCCGGCGGGCCAGGATGTTGACGATGACGTCGTCGCTGGCGACGCCGGCCAGCAATGCTTCGCGCACGGCCGCTTCCACCGCCTCGAGTCCGTCGTCGAGCACCGCGGCCAGCACCCGCACGAACCGCCGGTCGGCATCGTCACCGACGCCAAGCTTGCGCCGCAGTCGTGCCAGCGCAGGCGGCAGCTCCCAGCCCTGGAACGGCGCGCCGTTCCGCAGGGCGCCCGGCTTGGTCGCCAACACCGGCAGATAATGCCACGGGTCGTAGATGGTCCGGTCCCGGCCGAAAAACCGGGGATGGTCGGCGACGACTTCCCCGTCGCAGCACACGACGATGCGGTCGGCATAGGCGCGGACCTGAACGGCACGTCGCACCACCCTGGCAGAAACGGAGTAGCGGTTGCGGTCGAAGCTGATGAGGCATGTGCCGCTTACCGCATGCTCGCTCTCATGAAAGCCGTCGAAGGGTGCGACAACAGGCTGGAGCACGCTGCGCTCGGCAGCCCAGGCCTGAGCAACCGTCAGTTCCTTCTGCTCGGGATGCTGGTGAAACTCTGCCCAGCGCCGACACTCGGCCTCCAGCCAACCGTTCAGCTCCTCGAGGCTGGTAAATCGCAGGCGTGGCTGGAAGAAGCGGCCGCGTGCGGTTTGCACCTGGTTCTCGACCTGACCTTTCTCCCAGCCCGACGCCGGCGAGCAGGCGGTCGGCTCGACCATGTAATGGTTGGCCATGACCAGGAAGCGCCGGTTGAAGACACGCTCCTTGCCCGTGAACACGCTCGTGACCGCCGTCTTCATGTTGTCGTAGATGCCGCGCGTCGGCACACCTCCGAAGAAGGCAAACGCCCGCGCATGCGCGTCGAACAGCATCTCCTGTGTCTCGCGGGGATAGGCTCGCACATACATTGCCCGCGACGCGCATAGCCGGACATGCGCGACCTTCACCCGCATCGGCTTGCCCGAAATCTCCACGTCCTCGTGGCTCCAGTCGAACTGGTAAGCCTCGCCCGGCCGGAACAGCAGCGGGATGAACGCCGGCGCATTCATCACATCGCGACGTCGCGCCCGCCGCCAGCGGGCCGCATAACGCCGCACCGCGTCGTACGAGCCGTCGAACCCCTCGCGCAGCAGCAGGTCGTGGATGCGCGTGAGGCGCAGCTTCTCGCGCCGCGGCCGTGCCTCATCTTCCTCCAGCAACGCATCCAGTCGCGCCTGAAATGGCGCCAGCTTCGGCAGCGGCTGTACCTCCCGCCGATACCCCATGTCCGCTTCCGGCGCCCGGATCGCCTTGCGCACCACCTTGCGCGACAGGTGCAGGTCCCGCGCTATCGCCTTGATGGCCTTCCCCGACGCGTGCTCGCGCCGGATCCTCAACACCGTCTCCAATACCAGCATCCCGATCTCGCCGCCTGACACACCGCCAAGCGAACAGCCTAGACCAACGGGATGAGGGGTCCCTTTTCGACGCCGATCACCCCGCTACCGGGGTCCCTTTTCCACGCCGATCCACATTCCTCGCCACGAGAACGGACCGCTTCGCTCACTGATCGCGATCGACCGGCCGACCGATGCCGACGGCGACCATCGCATCGAGAACGCGCTGGAGCAGGCTAGAAGGAATGAACCCGTAGCTCGTCGACGGCTCGCGCCCGGGGATCGGCCGCGTATCGTAGCCCGGCCAGGCATAGCGGTTCCACTCGCTGACCACGATCCACGAGCGGTCGCCGGAAAGGCGGAGCTGGCGGCGCACGGCCTGCGGCACCTCGATCGCGACATCGCCGGCGCCGGGCTTCTTGGTGGTGAACGGGACCACATGGACGAGTGACAGGCCATCCCGGCTGACCGTCATCAACACAACCGCGACCGGCCGGTCCTTAATCCCCTCGTCGCGCCCGTCGCGATACTCACGCTCCCACAGGTAGCTGTAGTTTAGGACTTCACCCGGCTCCGGCAGCCTGGAGCTGCCTTTCGGCTTCTTCGCTGCCTGGCCCGGGCTTGACGGCGCGGAGCGCGTCGAGGGTTTCTTCATCCAGATCCTCCGTGCGCCCGGCGACCCGTTCACGGCGTCGCAGGCGCTCATATTCGTCCACAGGAACCATGACGAAGCGCACCCGGCCGTTGCGGCTCACCCCGACAGGGCGGATCATCGCCTCGTCGGAATAGTGGCCGAACTGCTTTTGCAGCGTGCCGGACGGCACGATTTCCATGCTCTTCGCCATGAGCGGCGCTCCAATCTTGTCGCAGTTACCGTGGTGGGATCTGTTCGAACCGCCTGCGGGCGGGCTGTCCTTCACCAGTGCGTTGCGGCTCCCCGCTTGGCCTTGTGGCCGTTCTCTTCGCACATCGGGACGTGTCTATCGTGTATGGCGGTCTTGTTGCGTTGCGTTTGTCTGTTTCCGAGCGTTACCTGGAGCAAGCCAGCCTAAAAGGCTGACGAGCCGGATCATGCGGATAATCCGGAAAGTCGTCAAGAGCCGACATGTGTAGGTTTTCCTGAAATGGTGGACGGCATCTGCCCGGCGGCACGCTCCCGAAATAGCGGATTTGCACCTAAATCGGTGGACGTCAGCGTTTTCGCCTTACGCTCGACGTGCCATCGGCATCAGTCGGCGCTCATGGGATCAGATGTAGTGCCGGAACGGCAGCGGCGGTGCGGTAACGGTATGAGGCGACGCCATCAGGATCTCACCCACCCGGTCGGCGAACTTGAGCGTCACGGGCAGGGCGCTCGCAAAATCGCAGGCGTTATGGTTTACCTTGGTGAGCGCAAGGATGTCGCCGAGCACCTCTACAATGTCCCCTTCGCCATGCGTCACGTCGACGGTGAGCGGCTTGGGTGTCTCGAACCCTGGATACCCTGCCAGCCGCGGCACGAACCCCCGCGCCCAAAGGTAACCTGACCAGTCACCCACGGTAAGGGCTGTGCCGCGCAGGACCGGTGTCGACGCAGAGGGGCGGAACAGCCGAACATCATCGAGCTGCTTGATCCTGACTCCTACCAGCTGTGTTTCAGTGGGCACTGCGCTGCAAAAGCCGTCCCACTCATCGTGGGAAAAGCGGTGACGGCCATGGATGAACAGCTGGTTCGGCGGCTTGCCGTGCTTGAGCTTATAGCCCTCGACCACCGAGGTCATCAAATTCGCCGCCGCGCTCCTCGACAGGTGATATTCCTTGCGCTCGTCGGAGTACCAGGGGCCAAGGGCGCCGCGAAATACGAGACCGTCGCCTGAGTTGAGGAACATCTGCGCGGCGCAACAGGCCTCGCCCGTCGCCGCAGGCGTGTCGTCGTTCTTAAACACCAGTCCGACGTAGCAAACGCCAGGGCGGACATGGGCCAGCGCCCACGGCTTGGCGTCCATCTTGAAGTAGAGCGTGGTGCAGAAGTTCCAGGCAACCGTGGCCTCGTCCTGGAGGCCGCGCCGGCGGTCGTTGGTGATGTTGAGGTTGCGATCGACCAACGTGCTTTCGAGGATCAGCTGGAGGACGACGCCGTCCTGCAGCAACTCGGCTTTCAACTGGTGGTGGAAATTGCTCGAGAACAGGTAGGTTTCGGCATCCCGCACCGTGTCTGGGAACAGGTCGCCGCCCATCTGGAAGAAGCGTTTGGCGTCCTTGAAGCTCGTGATGTCAGAGGGAGTGCGCTCGTCTCTGGGCGGTGGTGCTACCTGGGGACGTCCGTAGCGATAGACGACGTCCGGAACAACAACGAGCCAGACGTCGGGACGGCGCTCCTCGGCGCGGATGTGCGCGCGGATCGCGTCGGCGAACAGCAGCACCGTGGATCGGACCGCGTCGGCGCGATTGTTCTTCTTGATGCAATGATCGATGTCGCCGCTCTTGAGCGCTAGCTCGACCATGCCGCGGGTTGGCAGCGCGATGCCGAAGCAGGCCTCGAAGCCTGGCCATGCGGGTGCCCATAGAACGGGCTTGCCCTTCGCATCGACCTTGCCGGGGATATGTAGGCTGATCCGCTCTAACCAGCGGCGGGATAGGCCGACGCCGCTCTCCGTCCCGATGACGCCCAAGCGCACCTGGGAGCGGCCATCGGGGCCTTCGAGCGGCCCGAAGAGGAAGAGCCCATCTTTTGGCGCTTCCATCTGCTGCCCGTGACCGAACTCAAGCAAAGGTTCGGCGATGCGATGCGTGAGAATGCTCATGCGTCGGCCTCCTCCGGCATCTCATCCCGGTCGAAAGCCGTTTCGAAGTCCTCTGACAGGGTTATCTGGCCGGATTCGTCTTCCTCGACTCGGCGGTCCTCTTCCGCGGCGAAGCTGACTGGGAAGTCGAAGCTCATCGGTAGGCTGGCAACCGCAAGGCGCTCACCGGACGCGGCAATGTCTAGGGTCGGATCACCTTCGGCAAGCCACCCCATCGCGGCGAGCAGCATGTCGCGCCATTTGTCGTTGAACCAAGACCGCGTGAGGCGCAACCGGATACGCTGCAGCTGTTCACCGGGGAGCGGGGTTCGGCCATCGGTCGTCACCGCGACATTGGCATGGACCCGGAAGAGAGCATCCGGCCAGAGCTTGGGTTGAGCGACAAGGCACAAGTGCCAGCGCCGATCCTTGAACTTGCCGCTCAGCACCCGGTCAACCCGATGTCCGTCGCTCAGCGTAAGCTTGACCCTCCCGTCGATCAGCCCGTCGGGGAAGAAGCGGCCCCGGGCGCCCGAAGAGAAATCGACAGGAAGTAGCCCAAGACGATGCATAGCCAGGTCCCAATGCTGACGCATCAGATTGACGGCGATCCGCCGTGCATTGGAGCGCTCACCGAAGTGGCGGCTATACGTACCGTCTATCACGCCGTTGAAGGGCAAGCTGGCCCGCGCCTTTAACGGCGGAGCACCATTGTCGAGACGCTCTATCGCATCGGGTCCGCAGAAGGCGATCGCGCCTCCATCGTGCAGCACATGGGGAACACGCGTGAACTGGCTCCAGGCTTCCAACTGCGCAGTCGTGCCCTTCGCCTCCAGGATCCAGACGTCAGGCCTCGCCCGGAGTTCGAACCAGTTGCTGTAGAGCGTCTCGGGACTTGGAGTGACCAGCTTTCGACCGTCCTCTTGGGCAGCGACGATCATCGCAAGCTGCTCGGCGTCCGGATGCTCGACCTTTGGCACACGTGAGGAGTCGAGCGTCTCGAACAGGGGCTGAAGGCAGGCAGCCCAGTTAGGGAACGCATTGTGTGCGTTCTGGCGGAGGATCTCCGTCGGGAAATCGCCGAAATCCACGTCGGCGATTCGGATCGGAATCATAAACTCCGCATCGCCGAGCTTGCGACGCATGACGTCGCCGAGGGCGAGTTCCTTCTTTACGCCTTGCTTGCCGATGTGCTCGGACACGACGACGATCTGCTTGATCGCCTCGTGCCGCAGCACGTGCTCGATCTTGTCCCAGAAATCGTCGCCACCCCGAAGCGCGCGAACGTCGACCCAGACCTTGTACCCGGCAGTGGTCAAGCGACCTGCGAGCCACCGCGCGAACCGGTTATCCTCGGGGTTGGCGTGCGTGATCAGAATGGTGTCGCGCACCAGTGTCGGAACGGTTGTCATGCGTGTCCCCGCCTGCAGCGTACCGTACCCAAAAGCACGAATATGGGCCTACTACGCCAGAGGGCGCACGTTGGTGATGGTAATGCCGACATCCGCGCTCGCCAGCGGGCCGTCCGTCGTGAACATCTGCGCTTGCAGATCGATCGCCAAAGCAAGGCATGCCCGGTCGCCAAGCGAAAAACCAAGTGCCTTCGTCGACGGTCGGAGGTCGCCTATGATGAGCGCCTGGGCAGGGGAGAGCGGCCGAACATCGAGGTGCAACCCGCCGAGCGCCTCACGCACCTCGTCCAGCGACAGGCCACGCTCCCGCAGCTTGGACACGACCTCGGCCAGGTTCGCCGTTCCGATGACACTGCGGGTCAGCACGTCGACTACCCGATCAGCCCCGGGCTCGTCGTTCAGAAGGCAGAGCAGGGCGGAGGCGTCGAGTACGACCTTGCTACTCACGCTCCGCCTCACGCCGGCGTTCGGCAATCAGCTCGTCAGCCAGGCCGACGCCTTCGGGCACATACTTGCGAAGGATCGCGCGAGCCCGCTCTAACGCTCTCGGTACGGACCGTACCCGCAACTCGCCATCGTCCACATCGACGAGAACGGTGTCACCTGTGGTGATCCCGAGCTCACGGCGCATTGCCGCCGGGATCACGAGCTTGCCACCATCCACGATCTTGACCCTCTGTGCTTCCATCTGCACTGAACTCGCTTGGCTGACCCAATCACCAGACCTTACCGGATGTCGGCGCTGACGGATAGCGCAAAGCAGGACCCTTCAACGGGTTTAGTGATTGGTGGCCGTTCATATCTGCGCGCGGTAGCTACTTAGGCCTGACTAGCTGAGCTAGGCTCGACAGGATCGGCGCTTGCTATTCCGAGCCGGATGCCGCAGCGGTGGCTCACAAGGGTGTACCCAAGAACGCCGGGCAGGAGTGATGAGTAGGTTGCAGGCAGCGGAGTGAAGGTAGCGCGAGTATACCTGCGGGTGAGCACGGAAGATCAGGACCTGACGCGGCAAGAGAACATCGTGGCCGTCGCAAAGGCGGCTGGCTTCTACGTCGCGGCGGTGTACCGGGAGAAGGCGTCGGGCGCGCGGCCGAACCGGCCGGAACTCCTGCGCATGGTGGCGGACCTGCAGCCAGGCGAAGTGGTGGTAGCCGAGAAGATCGACCGCATCAGCCGCCTGCCGCTGCCGGAAGCGGAGCTGCTGGTGCAGACGATCCGGGGCAGGGGGGGCGCGCCTCGCAGTGCCGGGGATCGTGGACCTGTCCGACCTGGTGGCTGACAGCGCGGGCGTGGCGCGCATCGTGCTGGAGGCAGTGCAGGACATGCTGCTGCGGGTGGAGCTGCAGACGGCGCGCGACGACTATCCCGACCACAAGGCAGGGGGGACGAGGCAAAAACAGCAATCGCCAGAAACCCGGTCGTTTTTCTGGCACGCGCATTGGGATTCCCGTTTCTTCGTTACCAACGGCCAGTTTAGGGAGAAGGCAATCGGGAACAATTTCGTGAAACAGCACCCTCCTTGCCGTCCAGCGTTCCGTTCTGCCGTCAGTCGTCCCGATCATCCTTTGTTTTCGCGATGCCCTCAATCCTTGGGAGGTTTGGCGAGCCGGTCGAGTAATTCGTTCAGCAACAGGCATTCGCCCGGCGTAAGCACCTCGGCGCTACCAAGGTGGGCGCGCAGCCCTACCGCCAACGACACCAGATCGGCTTGGTCTTGGTCGGGCGGGTTGGTGATGATAAATGCGATCACGCTGTCTCGTATTACGGACGATAGCTGAGGGTCGCGTTCCTCCTCGGGGATTGCGAGCAATGTCGTCACCGCGCCGACCCCGACCGCATGGATCAACGCCACCGCGCGTTCCACGGGCATCCGCAGCCGTGCTGCTCTAGGTGTTTAGTCCCGGCATCTGGTGGATCGGGTCGACGATGAACCGGTCTGGCTCTGACGTCCAGGATGAGGGGTCCTTTTTCGACGCCGATCACCCCGCTACCGGGGTCCCTTTTGCACGCCGATCCACAGTGGTGGGCGAGCGCCCCGCTTCCGAGCCGCATCCGATCGCCGACGAGGTCCGGCGCCAGGCCGATGCGGCGCTAGTGTCCTGATTGCACCTTGCCGCTTCCCGACGCCGACTGGCACCGGGCGATCCAGCGGGATCACGGCTTGCGCTCGACGTCCTTCCTGTCGGCCTCGGCCGGCGTCAGGCGAGCCCGCTCGCGGATGCGGCGTTCCAGCGGCGCACCGACGAACAGGACGAGCATTGCAAGGCTCACCCCGCCGATGATGAGCGGCCACACTGCCAACCCCGCTGCCGCGCCGATCGTGGCCGTCACCCAGATGCACGCGGCGGTCGCCAATCCATGCACTTCCTGACCCTGGCCGACCCGCAGCACCGCGCCGGCACCGATGAAACCGACGCCTGTCAGAATGCCCTGCATCGCCCGCCCTGCGGCGTCGGCGTTTACATTTGGCAGGCCACTATGCACGACCGCCTGCACGGCGATGCAGCTCGCCAGACCGACCAGACCCAGCGTTCGCAAGCCCATGATCTGCCGGTTCTCGCGCGAGCGTTCCCAGCCGAGCACCATCCCGGCCGCGGTCGCCACCACCAGCCGCCCGATCGCATCGATCCAGAAGCCGATGTCCGATGCCGCTGACGCTTCGATCATTCGACCAGCACGTGGACGTGATGCCAGGCGGTGCACAGATAGCCGGCGAAGTTCCACATCGTGTCCGGCCGTTCGGGCTGTCCCTGTCCAGCCCCGTCGAAGGCGCGCACGACAAGGTGCTGGCGACCTTTGGCAAGCGTAGCGTCGAGGGTCCAGCGCCGCCAACCCCAGTGCGTCTCCGGATCATCGGCGAACGTCGCCTGTTGCCACTCGCGACCACCGTTTACCGACACTTCGACCCGAGAGACGCGGCGATCATAGGCGATGGCATAGCCCTCGATCCGCACCTCCCCGGCCGGCAGGCTTTCGCCAGAGCCGGGCACGCAGATCGCGGCGTTGAGCGGCATGGCATTGATGGTCAGACCCCGGCTCCAGTCGACGGTGTCGCTCGTCACATCGGCGGGAAACAGCTTGTAGTCGTGCGCCTGGATCGGTGCGTCGGAAGGCATGTCTCGCACCTCGATCCGTGTCAGCCATTTGGCGCTGCGCACGCCGGCATAGCCCGGCACCACCATGCGGAGCGGTGCGCCGTGTTCGGGCGTCAGCGGCTCGCCGTTCATCGCCCAGACGAGGAGGACGTCGGGCTGCCGCGCCTTGCTCATGGCGATCGATACCCCGAACAAGGCTTCCTCGCCCTCCACGTCCACTTCGTCCGCGCCGGTGAACGCCACGAACAGGTCGGACGCATCAGGTGCGCCGACCGCATCGAGCACATCGGCCAGGCGTACGCCGGTCCACTCTGCATTGCCGATCGCGCCGACATCCCAAGGATCACCCGACGTTTTTCCGACCTGCTGGAGGTCAGTGCGCCGGTTGCCGGCGCACTGGAGAACTGCCGTCACCGTCCGCGTGGGGAACGTAGCTTTCAGTTCCTCTACCGAGAAAGAGCGGCTCGCCATGCCCGTCCCGCTCACCTCGATCCGATGATTGGCGGGCAGATCCGGCACTGGCCCGTGGCTGCGCACGTAGAACAGCGCCTGCGGCGTCAGGAACCGCTCGATCAACGCACCGGGCGTCGGCTCGGCGTTGTAGGGATCGGAATTGCGCGCGATCATATTGGTCATGGACGATCAAACGTCGCAGGCCCGCCTAACGCTTCAAGTCTTCGAGACCATCGCAGACGAAAGGCTGCCGATCATTCCGATATCCAGATTGGAATGACCATATCAAACGGTTGGTCGTATCGATCTAAGTACGCGATATATGCTGCATGACCCTGGAGCAGCTCAGAATCTTCGTCGGTGTCGCGGAGCGCGAACACGTCACCAAGGCAGCGGAGGCGCTGAACGTCACGCAGTCCGCTGCCTCCGGCGCGGTTGCGGCCCTCGAAGCGCGCTACGGCGTTCCGCTGTTCCACCGCGTCGGGCGTGGCATCCAGCTGACCGAGGTGGGCCGCGGCTTTCTGGAGGAAGCGCGCGCGGTGCTGGGGCGGGCAGCGCATGCCGAGACGATGCTCGCGGACTATGCCGGGCTTGCGCGTGGTTCGTTGCGGATCGTCGCTAGCCAGACGATCGCGAGCTACTGGTTGCCGGCAAAGCTCGCCGCCTTCCACGAACGCCACCCGCAGATCGCGGTTGAGCTCGCGATCGACAACACCGAAGGTGCAGCAGCGCAGGTCCTGAGCGGCGCGGCGGAACTCGGCTTCGTCGAGGGCGAGGTGGACGAACCGGCGCTCGCCCACTGGAATGTCGGGCATGACCCGATGGTGCTGGTCGGCCGCGAGGACGCCGGGCGCGTCGACGAGGACTGGCTTCGCGCTGCACGCTGGATCGTCCGCGAGCAGGGTTCGGGCACGCGCTCGACCTTCGAGGACGTGCTGCGAACGCGCGGGTTTGATCCGGCCCAGCTGACCGTAGCGATAACGCTGCCGTCGAACGAGGCGGTGCGTACCGCGGTCGAGGCCGGTGCCGGCGTCGCTGTGTTGTCGCGATTGGTCGTCGCACGCGCGCTCAAGGCCGGTGACCTTGTCGAGCTGCCCCTCGGGCTGCCCGACCGCGCCTTTCATGCGCTGCGCCACAAGGAACGCTATCGCACCCGCGCGGCTGACGCGCTGACGGACCTCATCAAGGAGCAGGTCGCATGACTGCCGACACGCACTCCGTTCTCAGCGGCCTCAAGCCGCTCAGCCGGCTCGATCATCCCCGCGAGATGATCCGTCAGTTCACGCCCAACTGGTTCGCCGCGACGATGGGCACGGGCATCCTTGCCCTCGCGCTGCCGCAGGTGCCCGGCATCGGGCCTTCGCTTAAACCCGTCGGCGAGGTGTTGTGGTTCTTCAATATCGCACTCTTCGCGCTGTTCGCCGGCCTTTATGGCGCGCGCTGGGTGATGTTCGGGCACGAGGCGCGGCGCATCTTCGGGCATAACACCGTGTCGATGTTCATCGGCACCATCCCGATGGGCCTCGCGACGATCATCAACGGCTGCCTCGCCTTCGGCATCGCACGGTTCGGGAATGGCATCGTACCGGTCGCACACGTCCTGTGGTGGATCGACGCCGCCATGTCGCTCGCCTGTGGCGTGCTGATCCCGTACATGATGTTCACCCGTCACGAGCACAGCCTGGACGGCATGACCGCGGTATGGTTGCTGCCGGTCGTCGCTGCCGAAGTGGCGGGCGCCAGCGGGGGTTTGCTCGCGCCGCACCTCGCCGATCATCATGCGCAATTGGTGACGCTCGCCACCTCCTATGTGCTGTGGGCCTATTCGGTGCCGGTGGCGTTCGGCATCCTCGCCATCCTGATCCTGCGCATGGCACTGCACAAGCTGCCGCACGAGAGCATGGCGGCATCCTCCTGGCTGGCGCTGGGACCGATCGGCACGGGTGCTCTGGGCATGCTGGTGCTCGGGGCGGACGCGCCGGCTATCCTCGCGGCGCACGGGCTGGCCGGTGTCGGTGCCGTCGCGCAAGGGATCGGCGTCGTCGCTGGGCTCTGCCTGTGGGGTTTCGGTCTGTGGTGGCTGGCGCTCGCGACGCTCATCACCATCCGCTACTGGCGCGCCGGCGTCCCGTTCAATCTTGGCTGGTGGGGCTATACCTTCCCGCTCGGCGTCTACACCGTCGCCACCTTCCGCCTCGGCACGACGCTGAACCTTGGCTTCTTCGGTATCGTCGGCACGGTGCTGACGGTCGCGCTCGCTGCGATGTGGCTGCTGGTCGGTGCCAAGACGCTCGCTGGGGCATGGCGCGGTAACCTGTTCGTCTCGCCCTGCATCGCTACCCCGAACTGATCCGCCGTGGTGATCGGATCAGTCGGTCCGATCACTTGCAGAACGTCCCTTCGATCCGCCAGCGTGGCTGGCCACAGGAGAGCCTTGTCATGGACAATTTCGACGCCGGGCTGGCGAGTGAGACCAGCCGTCGCCGCTTCCTCAGGCATGCCGCGCTCGGCACCGCCGGCCTTGCCGCAGCGCCGGCACTGGCACAGCAGCTCGTCGACCTGAAGCTGCCCGGCGGCAATGCCGAGCGGCCGATGACCAGCGCCTTTCCCGGCAAGGGCAGCATGATCCTCCAGCGCGTCCATCCGCCGCTGTTGGAGACGCCGATGGACGTGTTCGACAAGTCGGTGTTCACGCCCAACGAACAGTTCTTCGTCCGCTGGCACTGGGCCGACATCCCGACCTCGATCGACGTCGAGACTTTCCGCCTCAACGTCTTCGGCCACGTCAACCGGCCGCTGTCGATCAGCCTTGCCCAACTGCTGCGCCTGCCGCGTGCCGAAATGGCGGCGGTCAACCAATGCTCGGGAAACAGCCGTGGGCTGTTCCAGCCGCGTGTCGCCGGCGCGCAATGGGGCAACGGCGCGATGGGCAATGCCAAATGGCTCGGTGTGCGCCTGCGCGACGTACTCGATCTCGCCGGGGTCAAGGCAGGCGCGGTACAGGTGCGCTTCGGCGCGCTCGACCAGCCGGTCGTGGCGGGCGCCCCTGATTTCGAGAAAGCGCTCGACATCGACCATGCCCGCGACGGCGAGGTGATGATCGCCTTTGGCATGAACGGCGAGCAGCTGCCGCTCCTCAACGGCTTTCCCTGCCGGTTGATCGTGCCCGGCTGGTACTCGACCTACTGGGTCAAGATGCTGAACGCGATCGAGGTACTGCCCGGCCCCGACGACCAGTATTGGATGGCCAAGGCCTACAAGATCCCCGCGACGCCGGGCGCGAATGTCGCGCCCGGCGCCAGAGACTTCCCGACTGTCCCCATCAACCGCATGATCCCGCGCAGCTGGATGACCAGCCTGCCCGATGGCCAGGCGATCGCCTATGAGGCGTCGATCCCGGTCGGCGGGATCGCGATGGGCGGCGACTGCGGCGTCGCCAAGGTCGATGTTTCGTCGGACGGAGGCCGCACCTGGTACAGGACGACCCTCGGAGTGGACGAGGGCAGGTACAGCTTCCGTCGGTGGGATGGTCGCGTGCCGCTGCGACGCGGTGCCAACCCGATCATGGTGCGCTGCTGGAACACCAACGGTGTCGCCCAGCCGATGAAGCCGATCTGGAACCCGGGCGGGTTCATGCGCGGCAATATCGAGACCACCACCATCATCGCGGCCTGAGGAGCGAGTAGCATGAAGACCCCGTCTCCCGGCATCATGGCCGCTGGCCTGATCGGCCTGACCGGCATTATCCTCGTCTCGATCGGGGCGCCGAGCAGCCGCAAGGCGCCTGCCCCGATCTCCGAGACATCCGAGCCGGCACCGCCCACCAGCGTCTCAGCCCGCGGCTTTTCGCTCGCCTCGACCAGCGTCGACCTGCCGGTCGATGACGCTACCTACCCCGATGGTCCGCACGCCGACGTCATCAACGCCAACTGCACTTCGTGCCACTCGGCCAGCATGGCGCTAACTCAGCCTGCGCTATCGGCGGACCAGTGGAAGGCGACCGTCACCAAGATGCGTGAGGTGTACAAGGCGCCGGTGGCCGAGAAGGACGTTGACGCGATCGTTGCTTATCTCACCGCTATGCCGAGCCAGAAAGCGGCACCCGCAACCGGCAAGGCACAGGATCCCGACCCCAAGGTGGCTCCTGATGTCTCAGGTGGAACCGGATAAGCAAACCTCTCGCATAATCTAAAAAGGCGATTTCGACAGACGATCGGCAGCCTTCAGTAGGACTTTTTCAACAGCCACGACCGGTTTTGACACATGCTTGACATCAATAATCCGTCACATCACCTTTGGTAGATGTACGCTCCTGCGACCTATCGGCGCTTTCGCCACCATTCCGGCCAGCTCGCCGCGCGGGGTTAGCCCGGGTTTCCGCAGGCTGATCGCCGCTGAAGCTCGGGCCTTAATTTGAAGCGCCTCTCCGCGGCTGCGTTTGATGCGCCCGCGACCTCGAATAAGCGGATGCCGTGCCCATGCAATCTCAGGTCTCATCGGATTCCCGTCCCACCATTTACGTGACTGCCGATGAGTACGACGCGCTTTCTGCGCTGGCGCTGAGCGCCGAGCATCGGCATCCCCGGTCCGCGGCCATGCTCCTGGCCGAACTCGATCGAGCCGAGCTGTGCGACGCCGCTGACCTGCCACCGCAGACTGTTCGCATGAACTCCAGCGTCGAGTTCGTCGATGAGGAGAGCGGCGTACGCCGCACCGTCCAGCTCGTCTATCCGCACGATGCCGACATTGAAGCCGGGCGCATCTCGATCCTGACGCCGATCGGGGCAGGACTGATCGGCATGTCGGCGGGTAATGCGATCTCCTGGCCGGATCGCAAAGGCCATGTTCGTTCCCTTAAGATCGTGAGTGTCATCCCACCCGATCGGGATTGAGCTTATGGCCGGGGAACTGGTTCGCCACCGATGCTTCGGCGACGACAGATCACCCCTGTTCGTGATCGAGTCCCGGCATGTGTTCACGACCCAAGACGGGACTGGCGTGCGCCGGCACCTCGGCGCGATGAGGCTCACGTTGCTCGATGGCGAGCCCGTTCGCTCCATCGATGCCCAGACGTTCGAGATCGTCGCGACGGGAGAGCTGATCACGCACGACAAAAGATGCCGGTGCCGGCGAGGTGTTGAACAGTGGAATGCAGGTTCAATCGGTTGACCTTAAGATCAGCCGTCGCCTTCGCCTGTTTCGAAGAAATGCACCTCTCCTGTGCCTAGCTCATAATAGGCTCCTACGATGAGGAGCTTCCCGCTGGCCTGCGCCTCGATGAGAGAGGGAGCGGAGTCTTCCCGCAGCTCACGCACCGCATGAGCCACATTCTGACGAACGGCTCCCTCAACAGTGGTATCACCCGACCGGGCTGCCTCCAGGACGGCAGGAATAATCGGCTCAACCATCTTGCCGATGTTGCCGGGGAAGCGCTCACCTTTGGTCACAACCGACATCGCCGCGCTCACCGCACCACAACCCTCGTGACCCATGACGACGATCAGCGGCACGCCGAGCACGCCGACTGCGAACTCCAGACTGCCCATGGCAGCGACATCGAGCGTATTGCCGGCATTGCGGACGATGAACAGCTCACCCAGCCCCGGCCGAACAGCAGCTCTGGCGGCACGCGGCTATCCGAGCAGCTGACATACGCCGCAAACGGCTTCTGCCCCTCGGCCAGGGCAAGGCGGCTTGCCCGATCGAGTGGCGGCTGAAGCGGCTCGTCGTTCAGGAATGCCCGGTTCCCATCTTTAAGGCGGGCCAGCGCTTCGGCAGGGGTCATGTGGTCGATACTCCTTGGGTAAGTGATTGATATCGCCGTTCGATCAGACACGATGCCTGGCTGGGGGCGATCTGGAATCCTCTGAGACGTTCTGTAACCATGTGCTGTTCGCCTGACTTGCGTTAAGGTGCTCCGATGAAGAAAGAACAGGCTCCTGAGACGATCGCCGTCACACATGGCGTGGCAACGGACACGGCATTCGGGGCGGTTGCTCCACCGATCTATCTGTCGAGCACCTTCACCTTCGAAGGCTTCGAGCAGCCGCGCGAGTTTGATTACGGTCGTTCGGGGAACCCCACGCGGGCAATGCTAGCCGAAGCGCTGGCGCGCCTCGAAGGCGGCGCAGGCGCCGTTGTCACGTCCAGCGGCATGGCGGCGGTCGATCTCCTGCTGGGACAGCTCGGTCCTGACGATCTCATCGTTGCACCCCATGACTGCTACGGGGGCACCTACCGGCTCCTTACGGCACGTGCCTCAAAGCGGCAGTTTCGAACCGCCTTTGTCGACCAGTCCGACATGGATGCGCTCGCTGCGGCCTTCGCCGGCAAGCCCGCCCTGATCCTCATCGAAACACCCAGCAATCCGCTGATGCGGGTGGTGGATGTTCGTCGGATTGCGGCGCTCGCCAAATCTGCGGGCGTCCGGGTGGCGGTCGATAACACCTTCCTCTCACCCGCACTGCAACGCCCGCTCGCGCTAGGGGCTGATTATGTGGTCCACTCGACGACCAAATATCTGAACGGTCATTCGGACGTGATCGGCGGTGCGGTTGTCGCAGCCGATGCCGAAGAGGCTCGAAAGCTCACAACCTGGGCGAACGTCGTCGGGGTGACAGGTTCTCCTTACGATGCGTGGCTGACCCTGCGCGGGCTCAGGACATTGTTTCCGCGGGTCGAGCGGCAGCAAAGGACCGCCGGCCTCGTTGCCGAATATCTCGAACGGCATCCGCGGGTCAGCGCCGTTCACTATCCTGGCCTTGCGTCTCATCCCGCCCACGCCATCGCCGCCTCCCAACAGCAGGGTTTCGGCGCCATGCTGAGCTTCGAACTGAAGGGTGGTGTTGATGCCGTCCGTCGCTTTGTCGGTGCCATCGGCACCTTCACGCTCGCAGAGTCCCTGGGGGGAGTTGAAAGCCTGATCGCCCATCCCGCGACAATGACGCACGCGGACATGGGGATCGAAGCTCGGAGGGTCGCGGGGATCAGGGATGCCCTGCTGAGGCTGTCAATCGGCCTGGAGCATGTGGACGATCTGATCGCGGGGCTGGAAAAGGGATTTAGCGCTTGAGTGAGGATCCCGATCCAGCTCCACTTTGCCGTCACGAGGAACTGGCCCGACGCGAGAACCGATTGAGGGCGGCGAAGGCTTCATCCTCCATCACGTCGGCGAAGCAGCTCCCCGCTATCGATGACCTCGAAGGTGCAAGCATCGATATACCGGACCGGCTCCCCCGTAGAGAGGGCTAGCCGCCGCGCGCCTGGATAACGGCGCGGGCCAGCATCGGTATCGAGCTGGCCGACATGACGGTATTCCACCACGATCAGCGGAGAGCCGTCGTCCCCGACGCAGCGATAACGGGCGCTCTCCTCCTCCATACGAACGTCGTCAGGACAAAGCCGTGGCGCCTGCCACGGCTCTGCCCCGTCTCGTCACGCCGCTAACAGCTCGTCGGCGGGACCGAAGAACTCATAGTGAATGCGATCGGAAGGCACGCCGGCGAGCGACAGCGTGGAAACGAACGTCCGCAGGAACGGGCGTGGCCCACAAAGATAGTAATCGGCTTCAGCGCCCATCGTTTCCTGGCGCAGCCACTCCTCGTCGATCAGACCCGCCTCATCGAAATCGCGCTCCGCCACATCCTCGGTCCGCGGCTGCTGATAGAAGGTTGTGATCCGGATGTTGGGGCGATCAGCCGCAAGCGAGCGCACATGATCACCCATTGCGTGCGTCGAACCGTTGAGAGTTCCATGCGCGTAATGAACAGGCAGGTCCGGATGACGCTGGGCAATCGTCTCCAGCATCGCCACCATCGGTGTCAGCCCGACGCCGCCCGAGAGCAGCACCACAGGCCGTTCCGGACGATCGGCCAGGAAGAACTCGCCGGCAGGCGGTGCGACCTTGAGCACCGTTCCGGGTGCGGCATGATCGTGGAGCCAGTTCGAGGCGATCCCCTGCGGCTCGCGCTTGACCGAGATGCGATAGGTCGTGCCGTTCGGGGCAGCCGAGATGCTGTAGTTGCGCTTGAGCGGCGGATGACCGGGGATTTCGAGCCAGAAGGTGAGATACTGGCCCGGCTTGTGCGCGATGACGGGCCGGCCATCGGTCGGCCGTAGCACAAACGAGGTGATGATCGCGCTTTCGGGCCGCACCTCGTCAACGACGAACGTCCGCCATCCGGACCATCCGCCTTCGGCAGACGCCAGGTCGTGGTAGATATGGTCCTCACGCGCGATCAGGATGTTGGCGAGGAACCAATAGGCCTCGCCCCAGGCTCCGAGGATTTGGGGCGTCGCGGCCTCTCCCAGGACCTCCTTGATCGCGCCGAGCAGGGCTTCGGCAACGTAAGGGTAGTGCTCAGGCAGGATTTGCAGGCCGACATGCTTCTGCGCGATCCGCTCGACTGCTGGCGCCAGTGCGCCGAGATTGTCGATGTTTCGACCGTAAGCGAGGATGGCGGTCGCGAGCGCCTTGGGCTGCGAGCCCGTCTCGCCATGATGCGACTGGTTGAACAGGTCGCGGATCATCGGGTTCTCGAACATCCGCGCGTACATGACGCGCACGATTTCCAGCCCATGTGCTTCAAGGGCCGGAACGGTGGCTTTGACGAGCGCGATCGTCTGCTCGCTCAAGGGCTGCGACATAAGGTCTCCTGCTGAATGGGGCGGTCATTTGACCGTCGAGGATAGGGATCAACCGCTGGGCGGCTCGTTATAGAAATCGACCTGCATCTTCATGGCCCCGAGCGGTTCCACGAAATGCGGTTGCTCGGGCAGGATCAGCCCGGGCACACCCGGCGTGATGATCGTCTCCGATACCGGGTCAAGGTAGGTGAGCTTCAACCTGCCCTCCGTCACCCGGATCACACCCCACACCTCGGCCTTCGTGCGATGCTCGCTGCGCAAGGCGGCAGGGAGCGTCGCCTCATTGAACACCGGGGTGGAGCGGTAGGGAATGGCGGCGCTCATCTCAGGCGGCCTTGCGATCTTGCGCGGACGGGAGCTTGAAGAACATTGCGAGCTGAAGGCTTTCCGCAATGCGGGCCGCCTTGGCTTGGAGAGCCGCTGCGGCAGCAGGCGCCATCACGTCCTCGGTGACCATGGCCCACAATGACAGCCAGCGATCGAACAGGGCGGGGGTAATGCGTCCGGTATGCCGGAGGTGCGCCGCAACGGGATTGCCCTTGTAGCGCCCGCTGGTCAGCATCACCGACGACCAGAACGCGGTGAGCTTATCCAGATGCTCGGGCCAGTCGGGAATCGCGGCATTGAAGATCGGGCCGAGTTCGGCGTCCTCGCGAACCCGCGCGTAGAACAGGGCGATAAGCCGCTCCAGCCCTTGCTCGTCGATCTCAGCGAAACCGCTCACGAGTCGTGCTCCAATCATGTACTGGCTATGCATCTAATCAGCAGCTTTGAAACATGCAACGGAAATACATATAAGCGGCACCGGCCAATGAGGCCTTGACCGGGAGACCCAATGCGGCTGACGCGCTACACCGATTATGCGATGCGGGTGCTTCTTTACGTCGGCGCGCGCCCCGAGCGGCTGTGCTCGATCGCGGAAATCTCGCGTGCCTATGGGATTTCCCAAAACCACCTGATGAAGGTGGTCCATGACCTCGGCAAAGCCGGCTATCTCGCCAGCGCTCGCGGCAGGTTCGGGGGTATCAAGCTCGGGCGAGCGCCTGAGGACATCATCGTCGGCGCTGTCGTTCGGCACACCGAAGACGGCTTCGATCTCGTGGATTGCGGCACATGCATCATTGCCCCGGCCTGTGGACTGACCGGTGCCCTTCGCGAGGCGTTGGCTGCCTTTCTGGCTGTTCTCGATGGCTATACACTCGCCGACTTGCTCGCGAAACGTAGCGAAATAGCGAACCTGTTCGCTCCGAAGGCGGCTTGAGTGCCAAACAGGCCGATGTCGTGGACGCAATCCAAACGCGGCCCCATAGCCCTGTCCATGAAGGCTCATCACTTAATGCTTCTGTGCCTCGCCGGCTGCGGCAACATGCCCAAGGACCCGGAGGGTACGCTCGATCGCATTCGTCAAGAACACGTCATCAGGGTCGGTCGTGTTGAGGGTGGGTCGGCTGCCGATGCGTCAGACTGGCGACGGGTTCTGGCACGCGTGGAGGCATCGACGGGAGCGAAGCCGGTCTTCCAACCCGGCATGCTGGAGCCGTTGCTGCTGGACCTGGAGGCGGGCAAGCTCGACCTCGTGGTGGGTGGACGTTTCGACGAGAAGACACCGTGGAAAACGCGAGTGACCCTCGGTCCGCCAATCGCGAAGGCCGAAACGCCAATTGGTACGACCGCCAGTCACATCGTTGCGCGGAACGGCGAGAATGCGTGGATCATGTTGGTCCAGCGCGAAGCTAAGGCGGCGGGGAAAGAGCCGTGAGAGAAGGAATCCCCGATCAACTGCGAGGCGCCATGCGCCGTGCCGAGCGCCTTGAGTGGTGGTCCATCGCGTGGACGATCAGCGTGATCGTGGTCATGGGCGCGGCGATGGGTTCGAGCCAGACCATGAAGACGGCCTGGATCGAAGATTGTCTCAGCCTGATCCCGCCGGCGGTCTTCCTGATCTCGGCGCGCGTGGAACGTCGTCCCGCTAACGCGCGCTTTCCCAACGGGTTCGCGCGCGTACCGAGCCTCGCTTTCGTCATCGCCGCTACGGCGCTTACGGCCTTGGGCAGCACGTTGCTGGTCGATTCCGCGATGAGCCTGGTCTCGCAGGAGCACGCGACCGTGGCCGCGGTCCATATCTTTGGGAAAGAAATATGGCTGGGATGGATCATGGTGGCAGCGCAGGTCTACTCGATCGTCGTGCCTGTGGTGCTCGGATGGCTGAAACTGCCCTTGGCAAAGCAGCTCAACGACAAGACACTCTTTACCGATGCCATGACCCAGAAGGCGAACTGGATGACCGGGATCGCGGGAATAGGCGGCGTGATCGGCATCGGTCTTGGGTACTGGTGGGCGGACGCGGTGGCTGCCGGGCTGATCTCGCTCGACATTCTCAACGACGGCATACGAGCGCTTCGAGCGGCATCGGCCGAACTCGTCGATGGGGCGCCGCGGGCACTGGACAGCGACGATATCGCGGAGGATGCCTCAGCGCTACACGCCGTACTCGATGCACGGTTCCCCGGTGCCGAGATACATCTGCGGGAAACCGGCCGCGTGATCAGCGCTCAGATCGTCGGCGCGACGCCGCCTGACGATACGCTCGATGTCCGTGATTATTGGCCGGGCGATCCCGATCGCGCTTGGCGGCTAGGGCACATCAGCTTCGTCCCGCCCCGCTCCGATCGGGGCGATGTACCTGGAAACTGAGGACTCCCGGCGAGCTGAGACTACCCGACTCCGTACTCCACTTTTCGTATGCGCTGTTCGGCTTAAGCAAGTAGTTGATCGCTGAGACCTGATTCCTACCCTCTTGTCATTTGCGCCAGTGTCCGTCGTCAGAACATTCGGCACAACTCGCGGCGTAGATTAGCGGAGTGCGGACCTCGTCAGGGGGTTGATGTTAGGCGGCGAACTTGCGGTGCTGCAAGCGCCGATGTTCGATGGTCTGTCGCTTGATCCTTTCGCGCAGTTTGATGATTGCCGGAGCCCTGCCGAAGTAGGCGTCGGCAGGCGTCACGTTGGCCAGGCTCTCGTGGTATCGCTGGTGATTGTAGTGCTCGACGAAGGTCTCGATGTGGGCTTCGAGGTCGCCGGGCAGGAAGTAGTTTTCCAGCAAGATGCGGTTTTTCAGGGTCTGGTGCCAGCGCTCGATCTTGCCCTGGGTTTGGGGATGACACGGGGCGCCGCGGACATGGCTCATCTTCCGGGCCTCGATGTATTCCGCCAGCTCACCCGCGATGTAGCTGGGGCCATTATCGCTGAGTAGCCGGGGTTTGTGCCGCACCGTGGCGCTGTCGCAACCAGAAGCCGCCAGGGCGAGGTCCAGCGTGTCGGTGACGTCCTCGGCTCGCATGTTGGTGCACAGCTTCCAGGCGATGATGTAGCGTGAGAAGTCGTCGAGCACGGTCGACAGATACATCCAGCCCCACCCGATGATCTTGAAGTAGGTGAAGTCGGTCTGCCACATCTCGTTCGGCCGCGTGGTTTTCGTGTGGAACTGATCGGCAGCCTTGATCACGACATAGGCCGGGCTGGTGATCAGGTCGTGGGCCTTCAACAGGCAGTAAACCGTGGATTCCGACACGAAGTAGCGCTGCCCATCGGTGATGCGGGATATCTCATTCGTCGTTGCCCCCATCCGCGACCATGCTTTTTTTGAGCAGACGGTTTTCCAGTGTCAGATCGGCCACGCATTCCTTCAGGGCCCGGGCTTCGCGGCGCAGGTCCTGGACCTCTCCGGTGGTCGCGGCACGGGCGGTGTCGCCGGCCAGGCGGCGCTTGCCAGCTTCCATGAACTCCTTCGATCAGGTGTAATACAGGCTCTGGGCAATGCCTTCCTTGCGGCATAGCTCGGCGATGCTGTCTTCCCCGCGTAGGCGATCCAGCACGATGCGGATCTTGTCCTCGGCCGAAAAGTGGCGCCGGGTCTGTCGGCGGATGTCCTTCACTACCCGCTCTGCTGGGGCCTTGGCGGGCGAATTTACATTGGAGGATCTGGGCTTCATCTTCGTTCCTTCGTCACTACGACGAAGCCCAGATCCTCCTTAAATCACAACCTCAAATCTGTGCCATTGGTGCTGACGGCGGACATGCCGCATCCATAAGACGCTGCGCATGTCGCCCGCGATGGCGGCGGGGATCACCGATCGGCTCTGGTCGCTGGAGGATGTGATTGCGCGGATCGACGCGGATGCACCCGCCCCCAAGCCGCGCGGCCCTTACAAAAAGCAAAATTCAAACTGAGACACTACCGAGACCGGGCAAACCTGTAGTCCTGCATGACGATCTGGCATCTTGCATCACCGCGAGCAGCTATCGAAACCGGCGTTTATCACCTACCGTCCTGCAAGGCAGGGTCGCCGGTCCTGCGAAACCGATGGTGGGGGTGCTGTTGCGACCTGTGTCAGCTGCGATCTGTGTTCCAGTCCGTGACGAGGAGACTGCGTTACCGAAGTTGCTGGAGGCGATCGGGCGACTTGACTTGGGCGACGTCGAGGCTGCCGTGTTCTTCCTCCTCGATAATTGCTCGGATGCGAGCGAGCAGGTGATACGCGAGCATGCTGGTCGCATGGCCCTTCCGTTCACGGTGGCTCAGGGAGACCCGTTCCCTGATGCCAATGCCGGTCGTGCCCGCCGGGCCGCCATCGCCCTCGGCCTGTATCATGCGACGAGCACGCCCCACGGTATTCTCCTGACTACCGACGCCGACAGCCATCCCCGTGCCGATTGGGTCAGGGCGGCACTGCAGGGCCTAGCCTCGGCCGACCTCGTCGCCGGGCGAATCGTCCGGATCGCAGCGGAGCGGGATCCGGTGCAGGGGAGGGTCGAGCGCTACCTCGATCGGCTTCACGCCTACCGACGATCGGTCGACCCCGTTCCGTGGGACAGTCCAACCGGCTCCCACTGCTCAGGAGGCGCCAACATGGCCTTCCGACCGGGAGCATATCAGGCGCTGGGCGGCTTCCAGCCGGTGCCATGCGGCGAGGACGCCGCCCTGCTCGACGATGCCGGGCGCGCCGGGTTTCGCGTGCGCCGCGATCCCGGCATGGTGGTTGCGACCTCCTCACGGCGGCTCGGCCGGGCGCCGGGCGGCATGGCCGCTGCGCTCAGTGCCATCGACCATCATGGGGCACCCTCAATGCCGCATCCGCGAGGGGCGGCATGGCAATACCGACAGCAGGCGGAGGCGCGCCGCATCTGGGCCGGGCTCCCCGATTCCTTTGTCGCAGCTCGCTTCGGCGATCGTATCGGATTGACCGGTGACCATGTGATCGGCGTCGCGCGCGACTGCCCCAACGCAGAGGCGTTCGCCATGCGTGTCGTGCCGGCACTGCCCGATATACCCGACGTCACCCTCGTCGAGGCCGAGCATGCCCTGGCAACGCTCGAGAACCAGCTTTGCGAGCAAGCGGTATGACGACCGCCGAAGCTCTGCGCCATGGGATCGTCGCGGCGGGGTGGGCGACCGACCCCGCCGGCGATCCGACGACGCCCAAGGCCTATCTGGACCTGCTCCGCCGTCTTTACGCTGCGGGACGCCGGGATCTCCCCATCGGGCGCCTGCTTGAGGGGCATGTCGATGCGGTGCAGATCGTGTTTCGATACGGCACGTCGTCCCAGGTCGCTGCGTTGCGGGCGCGGATCGCTGCGGGAGCGACGTTGGGTGTGTGGAATGCGGGCCTGCCGGGTGAGCCGCTGGTGCTTACCGGCGGACGGCTGACCGGCGGCAAGGGCTATGCATCGGGGGCGGGGATACTGACTCACGCGCTGGTAACCGCGGATAGCGAACGCGGGCCGCAGCTGCTCCTGCTCGACCTCGAGGCCGATCCGCCTGCCATCGATCGGGAGTGGTGGCAGACGATCGGCATGCAACGCTCGGAGACACATCTGGTGCGCTGGTCCGGCTCTGTGATCGGTGAAGACGGCCGTATCGGCGAGCCCGGCAGCTATGCGCGGGAGCCGTTCTTCAGCGGAGGCGCGCTGCGCTTCGCCGCGGTTCATGCCGGCGGCATCGCCGGCCTGCTCGATGCAGTGCGTGACCACCTGACCACCCACGAGCGCGCTTCCGATCCGTTCCAGGCATCGCGCCTCGCCGACCTGTTCCTGCTTGCCCAGGGTGCAGCGGCGAGCATCCGCGACACGGCGGGCGCCTGGTTCAGCGGGACGGATGCGGAACGCCTCGCCCGGGTGTCCGCTGCGCGGTTATCGATCGCCGGCTCTGCCGAGCGCGCCCTCACGATCGCGCAGGAGGCGGTGGGGCTGCAGGGATTGTTCCTGTCGCATCCGCTGGCGGCAAAGATCGCCGATCTCATGGTGTACCTGCGCCAGCCTGCGCCCGACGCGCATCGCCTTCGCGTCGGCCAGGCTGTCGCCGAGCACATCCTCGACCCCATCCTGTGAGGATCGCGCTGCGAAACGTGCGTGTCGCGCTGGTGATCGCCCCGCACCCGGATGACGAGGTCATCGGCGCGGCAGGCCTCATTGCGCGGCTTCGCCGCCATGGAGCTCGGGTCCGGGTTGCGGTCGTGACCGATGGTGCCGCGTCTCACCGGGGCAGCCGACAATGGCCGAGAGCGCGACTGGTCGCGGCGCGCCAGCGTGAGAGCCTTCATGCGCTACGTCGTCTCGGCATCGTTGCTGGCGACGTCTCGTTCCTCAATTTGCCCGATGGCCAGTTGCCCTCGATCCCGGGACGCTGTTATCGCGCGCTGCGCCGCCAGGTCGCACGATGCCGGGATCTCGATCTCATCGTCGGACCGGCCTGCGATGACGACCATCCCGATCACCGCGCCGTAGCAGCGGCCGTCGCCCGATGCCCGGGTGGCGCCGGTCGGCTGACCTACCGCGTGTGGCCGCCTCGCCCGGACAGGTCCGGACCGGCATGGCGCATCGCTGTGCCCGGAGGAGTTCCGGTTAAGCGGTCGCTGATCCACGTCTACCGGACGCAGCTCGGCGCCGTTTCCGATGATCCAGCAGGTTTCACGATCGCGAGACACGAGCTTGCGGCCTTTGCTCGTCCGGTCGAGCGCTACCGGCCGGGTTCGAGGTGACGAGCCCGATCGATCTTGCGGGGTTCGCCGCCAAGTTTGCCGGCGACGACGATCCCTGGCGCACCTTCACCGCCCGTGACGAGGCGGTGAAGCGTACCGCGATCCTGCACGCAATAGGTGACCGACCGGTCGGACGGGTGCTGGAGCTGGCCAGCGGCAACGGCTCCAACAGTGTCGCGATCGCGAGGAAGGCGTTGCGCCTCGATGCGACCGAGGGCACGAGGGAGGGGGTCGACCTGACGGCACGTGCCGTCGCTGCCTGGCCTCGCGCGTGCGCATCGCTGCTCGTGCTCCCCGGTCGACCGCCACGTGCCGTCTATGACGTGATCGTGATCGCCGAGGTCCTGTATTACCTCTCAGCGCGAGACATGGCCCGGGTTGCGCGTGAGATGGCCGCTCGCCTGCGCCCAGGCGGCATCATCGTGCTCGCGCACCACAGGATTGATTTCTACGATTTCGTCCAGCATGCGGCAGGGATCCACGCACGGTTCCTCGCAGATACCGGGCGTTGTTGGACGGTTCGCACCGCGCGCCGCACCGGCCGCTGGGTCGTTATCGCGGCTCGCGACAACGGTGTGCCCCGATCCCGTTGAACGCGAGCGAGGCAGCGCGTCCTACGTCCGTGCGATATGAAGCTCGCCGGTAAGTGGAGCGGCAGGACGTCCACCTGCCGCTCCCGCCAGGGTCGTCAGGCCGCCGCGTCGAGATCGACCTTCATCTCCCGAGCCCAGAACCTGAGGTCACGACAGGTCGTGACGAACGCCTTGACGTCCTTGCTCTTGCTTAGGGCTACGAAGCCATCGTCAAGCTCCGGCACCCGAGAAGCGTCGAACAACGTTACGGCTGCATCGGTGTAGCCGATGAACTTGCAGTGGCCGAACGCGTCCGCCACGAAGTCCTTGGAGGCCGCATCCTTGGCGAGCATCGCAGCCCCTTCCTCGGACGGGAGCACCGCGACGGCATCGAACAGGACCGAAGGTCCGCCGTCGATCTTCTGCTTGGCCGCGACCTTGGTGCCGTCGTCGAGCGTGACCCCGCCGATCTTCGGCGCGACTACCTCCCAGACCGCGCCTTCGGCTTCGAGCGCCTTGGTCAGCGCATTGAACAGCTCGGCGCTCGACCCATCGGTCAGCAGCAGGCCCATCTTTCGCCCGGCGAAATTCGCCGGGCCGTTGGCGACGATCGAGAGCGCCGACGATGTCGGCAGGTCTAGCGTCGGCTTGGCCGCCTTGGCGGCGTCCGGCAGGTCGAGGCCGAGCCCGTCCGCGACGGTAGCGGCGAGATCCTCGTCGATGTTGCGCAGGTGGCTGACCGCCCGGGCCCGGATGTCGACACGATCTACCTTCGACAGCTCGAACACCAGCGCGTCGCCGATGTGCTTCTGCTCGATCGGCTGCTGGCTGAGATAGAACTGCCGTGCCTGGCTGTAATGATCGGCAAAGGTTTCGGACCGAATCCGCTGCTTGGTCCCCTGAACCTCGGCGGGGAAGCTGGTGAAGCCGATCTCCGCGTTCTCGCGCGGACCGCCTTCCGCGCCCCAGCTGTTCGGCTCATAGTTCACGCGCCCCTTCGGATTGCGCATCGCCATGTGGCCGTCCTGCTGGAAGTTCATCACCGGACAGCGCGGGGCATTGATCGGCAGGTGGGTGAAGTTCGGGCTGCCGAGCCGCTTCAGCTGGGTATCGAGATAGGAGAAGTTGCGGCCGTGCAGCAGCGGGTCGTCACTGAAGTCGATGCCCGGCACGATGTTCTGCGTGCAATAAGCGACCTGCTCGGTTTCGGCGAAGAAGTTGTCGACGTTGCGATTGAGCGTGAGCGTACCGACGATGCGGACCGGCACGTCCTCCTCCGGGATGAGCTTGGTCGAGTCGAGATGGTCGAAGGGAAGCTTGTCGGCGGTTTCCTGATCGAACAGCTGGACGCCGAGATCCCATTGCGGGAAGTCACCGCTCTCGATCGCCTCCCAAAGATCGCGGCGATGATAGTCGGGATCGGCGCCGCTGATCTTGACCGCCTCGTTCCACAGCACCGACTGGAGCCCCTGGCGCGGCTTCCAGTGGAACTTGACGAAGGTCGACCTGCCTTCCGCGTTCACCAGGCGGAAGCTGTGGACGCCGAAGCCCTCCATCGTGCGGAAGGAGCGGGGGATCGTGCGATCGGACATGATCCACATGATCATGTGCCAGGCTTCCGGGGTGAGGCTGGCGAAATCCCAGAAATTGTCGTGTGCGGTTTGCGCCTGGGGGAACGCCCGGTCGGGCTCCTGCTTGGCCGCATGGACCAGATCGGGGAACTTGATGGCATCCTGGATGAAGAACACCGGGATGTTGTTGCCGACGATGTCCCAGTTGCCCTGCTTCGTGTACATCTTGACGGCGAAGCCGCGCACGTCGCGCGCCAGATCGCGCGAGCCCTTGTTGCCCGCTACCGTTGAGAAGCGGACGAACACCTCCGTCTGCTGCCCGACCGTGCTCAGCACGTCGGCGCGGGTGTAGTCGGCCAGACTGTCGGTCAGTTCGAACACGCCGTGCGCGCCATAGCCGCGTGCGTGGACGACGCGCTCCGGGATGCGCTCGTGATCGAAATGGAAGATCTTTTCGCGGAGGATGAAGTCTTCGAGCAGCGTGGGGCCCCGCAGACCCGCCTTGAGACTGTTCTGGGCATCCGCGATCGGGATGCCCTGCTGCGTGGTCATGGTAAGTGCCGCGTCCGAGGTCGTCTGGCGGGTTTCGCCGCCATGGCCCTGCTGCTCGGCATAGTTCGTCGGCTGGTCGGCACCCGCCGGCAGCGGCGGTGCCTTCTTGGCCGTCTCGCCCTTGAGTTTCACCGCGTCGCTTTTGATGCTCTTGCGTGCCATGGACGTAATCCTCCGATCACGCCCTTAATGCCACCAGCGCCACGGCGGTGCGAGGCATAAATCTTTGTAGCGACTGGGAACCGACCCGGAGGAGCGAAATCAAGTTCTGTCAGTCGAGCATGGTTGCCGGTTCGGACGACAGGCGCGGGCTCGGCAACGTAAGTGCTCATGGCTGCGCAGAACCCGACTGCGGCTTCCTTGGTCTTGGATCACAGCCAGGGAAAGCCGATATGAACCGGTTGAGGATGTCGTAACTCCTTGCCGTTAGCCGAGCATGATGTACTCCCAGGTCGTACAGGTTTTCGACTGCGTCCGGCACGACCACGATCCGTAGTTGGTGCTGCTCGCGGGCCTGGTTTGCCTCTGCGGTATCTATGCGTCCTTTGCCCTGGCCGACCATGCCGTACGCTCAGGGCGGAAGACGCGCAGCCTGTGAGAACCTGTCACCATCGTGTCGGCCGGCTGCACGGCTTGGGCGACCCACTTCATTATCTTGCTGGCTTTCAAGCCGGGCATGCCGTCTGCGTTCAACCCGCTGGCCGTACGGCCGTTTTACGGCCGCTCGTTGATGTAAACGAATCAAATAGATGGGGACCCATGCCGCGGCTCAAGGCGTTGAGCGTGATAGACATGGCCCTGACGACAGGGACATCCACTCAGATGAGGAAACGACATGCGCGCACTATGCTGGCACGGTAAAGGCGATGTCCGCGTCGACACCGTTGCGGATCCCGAGATCAAGCACCCGCGCGATGCGATCATCAAAGTAACCGCCTGCGCGATCTGCGGGTCGGACCTTCACCTGCTGGATGGCTACCAGCCTACCATGGAGGCCGGCGATATCCTCGGCCACGAGAACATGGGCGAGGTCGTGGCGCTCGGGTCCGAGGTAACCAACCTCAAGATCGGCGACCGTGTCGTCGTGCCGTTCACCATCAGCTGTGGCGAGTGCTGGTTCTGCAAAAAGGGTCTGTTTGCGGCCTGTGATCAAACCAATCCGAACGCCGAGATGGCCGCCAAGGCGATGGGCCATTCGCCCGCCGGGCTGTTCGGCTTCAGCCACATGCTGGGCGGCTACTGCGGCGGCCAGGCGGAGTATCTCCGCGTGCCGATGGCGGATGTCGGTCCGATCAAGATTCCCGACAACGTTACCGATGAGCAGGCCCTCTTCCTATCGGATATCTTCCCGACCGGCTACATGGCCGCCGAGAATGCGCAGATCGAGCATGGCGACACCGTCGCGATCTGGGGCTGCGGTCCGGTCGGCCAGTTCGCCATCCGCTCCGCGCTGATGATGGGCGCCGGCCGCGTGATCGCGATCGACGAGGTGCCCGAGCGACTCGCCATGGCGGAGGCCGGTGGCGCTGAGACGATTAACTTCGCCGAAACCGATGTCTATGACGAGCTGCAGGCGCGAACCAAGGGCCGGGGCCCCGACAGCTGCATCGATGCTGTCGGCTGCGAGGCGGCCGCGCACGGGGCGGCGGACGCGGTCATGGACAAGGTGAAGGCAAGCATGATGCTCGCCACTGATCGCGTCCACGTCCTGCGGCAGGCGATCATGAGCTGCCGCAAGGGCGGCACGGTCTCCGTGCCCGGCGTCTACGTCGGGATGGGTGACAAGCTTCCGATCGGTGCAGCGATGAACAAAGGACTAACGATCAAGCTTGGGCAGACCCACGTGCAACGTTACACCAAGCCGCTACTGGATAAGATCGTCGCGGGCGAGATCGATCCCAGCTTTGTGATCACGCATCCGGCCAGTCTTGAGGACGCGCCCGAGATGTACGCCAAGTTCCGTGACAAGCAGGAAGGTGTAATCAAGGTTGTCATGCGGCCGCACGGCTGATTAGCGGAATAACCGGGAACAGGACGCTTATCGATGCCGATCGACACCGCCGCTGTGGAGCACATGTAGCGGCGGTGTCGATCAGCTTGCAACCAAGTATGTCGGCAGATCTAGGTGTCAGTCAGGCTGCAACGGATGATTCTTGCGGAGAGGCAACGAGCCATAGCCGCAGCGCTTCTTCCTCCATCGGACGGGCAAAATAGTAACCCTGCGCCTCCTCACATTCCAACTCGGCCAGGATCGCCGCGGCTGCGGCGGGCTCGACGCCCTCGGCAACGACCCGGTAGCCGAGATTGTGCGACAGCGTGATCATCGACTGGACAAGCGCCTGTCCACGCTCTTTCGGCCAGATCGCGAACGAACGACTGATCGATCGGGCCGGTGCCCACCATCGCGGTCGCACCGATCGAACATACCGCGACGTTCCTGACCGTGGTGTCCATGGCGGCGCTCGGGGTCGATATCCGCACCGTCGCCAACGCGGGCGGACGGGTCACGCTGGCGGTGGTGCTGTCGCTCTTCTGCTTGGGCGGAATCAGCCTGATGCTGATTTGCATGTTGAAGCTGTCGTGAGGGGCGGCGCGAAGGGCTGAAGCTTGGCTGTTGAAGTTTGGCCGCTTACTGAGGTGGTCCCGCCTTCCTGTACAGTTTGGCGGCTGAGCTAAGCTATACCCCGGTTGGTTTACGCCGCCATTCTGGTGAGCGCCATATCCGGGGCATGCCCCGGATATGGCGTTGCGCCTGCCTTTCCATACACCTCGTCCGGCGTTCTGCCGCCGAGGCTCGAATGAGGTCGCTGCCCGTTGTAATAGCTGATCCACCTGCCGGGCCCGGTTCGCAGCTCGGAGCCGGTTTCGAAGGCGTTCAGGTAGACGCATTCGTACTTCAGCGACCGCCAGAGCCGCTCGATGAAGACGTTGTCCATCCAGCGGCCGCGTCCGTCCATGCTGATCCGCACCTCGGCATCGCGCAACACGTCGGTAAAGTCGGCGCTGGTGAACTGGCTGCCCTGATCCGTATTGAAGATTTCGGGCTTGCCAAAGCGCGTCAGTGTTTCCTTCAAAGCGTCGACGCAGAACGCCGCGTCCATGGTGTTCGACAGCCGCCAGGCAAGCACCTTCCGGCTCGCCCAGTCCATGATCGCGACCAGATAGAGGAAGCCGCGCCGCATCGGCAGGTAGGTGATGTCGGCGCACCAGACGTGACCCGGCCGCGTGATCTCCAGATCACGCAGCAGGTATGGATAGATCCGGTGCTCGGGGTGCGGATCGCTCGTCCGCGGGCGCTGGTAGATGGGCGCCAGCCCCATCTTCGCCATCAGCCGCCGCACGCGGCGACGCCCGACCGCATGGCCGAGGCGGTTGAGGTGCCGTGCCATCTGGCGGCTGCCGTACCAAGGGTGGTCGAGGAACGAGGTGTCGATGCAGCGGGCGCTTGCCGGCGCCAAGGAAGGCGCCACCCGCGCGGCCGAACTCACGCGCCGGCTGCTGGCGTTCGGCCGTCAGCAGCCGCTCGACCCGCGCGTCCTGGACGCCAATCGACTGGTCAGCGGCATGTCGGAGATGCTCCGCCGGACGCTGGGCGAACCGATCCATCTCGAAACCGTGCTGGCGGGAGGGTTGTGGCCGGTGGAAGCGGATGCGAGCCAGCTGGAGAATGCGATCCTGAACCTCGCGATCAACGCTCGCGACGCCATGCCAGAAGGCGGGGCGCTGACGATTGAAACGCATAACTGCCACCTCGACGAGCAATATGCTGCGGCGAACGAGGAGGTCGACGCGGGCCAGTATGTGCTGCTTGCCGTGACCGACACAGGATCCGGCATGCCGCCGCACGTGATCGCACGGGCGCTG
>Ga0209630_10000854_pt1 | contig 34463 bp, 21 predicted proteins | sample COG_01_FD_184745 | JGI IMG/M metagenome (GOLD analysis project Ga0209630, IMG submission 184745) | Pelagic Microbial community sample from North Sea - COGITO 998_met_01 (SPAdes) (version 2) | ecosystem: Environmental > Aquatic > Marine > Neritic zone/Coastal water | place: Helgoland, sampling...
TTCCTCTTCACCGCGACCGCTGGCATTGTGTTAGTATCTCTCGTGCGTGACGTGTGTGTTTTATATCTAAAACGCCTCCAATTTATCTCACAATGAAGAGTGAATGAATTTTGGGTCTCTCTTTTTTTCTCTCTTATTACTCTGTAAACAACAAAAAGAACTCGCTCTTTCTCTTCGCAGTATATCTACAGTATATCTCGCGTATGTGCTTTTCCCACGACGTTGGTGACGATCGCGATATGCTCTTCTCTCTCTCTGCTTTTATAACACTCTGGATCCGAGGATTCAGAGAGAAACGTGATACGAGTGAGAGATACTTTTGTGCGGGAAAGACGACGCCGTCGTCACCCAAAAAAACCTAAAAACCTGTTTTTAGGTTTAGGGTTTAAAAACTACGATTTTTTTGTTCGTTTTTTTTCTTCCGTTCGTGTGACACGAAAAAAGGCACTTAAAAGTGCTGATTTTGCCGAGTAAGAGACACACTCAATAATGTTCCGATATATGCTACTATCCGTTTCTAACGATCATCAGTTCGAGTAACATTGATGATGTTCTCATCGATCGCGTTTTGATTTTTGCGGAGGAGAGTTTGATTACGTGGAGAGAATACTTTAAAAGTATGGCATAATACTACTTCGTTTCAGTCTGAGAATAAAAACATTTGTCTTCTATAGAGAAAAAGTTCTCGATTGAAGAGTCGTTGGTACAAAACATCCAAAACGTCTCGGCGTGAAAGAGTGATGCAATACGAATGAAACGAACGGCATCGGTCGGGGCGATCCTGCACGGACACAGACCGGTGAAATTTCGCGACCGGAACGTATTCGCGACGTTACTGTTCGGGATATTTTGCGTGGTCGTGTTTGAGATGATGTTCTTCGTGTTCTTTTCAAGCAGAGAGAGGACGAGCGGGAGTGGAAGAAGTCGACGGGAGTTACCGTTCGAGAGGACGAACAACGAGGTGGTAATGTCATCGTCGTCAAAATCGTGCTTGCCGTCGATCGAACCAAACGCGAAACCGTGCCCGCCGGCGGTTGCGATGATGCGAGAGTTGGACGCGTTGGTCGTCGCGGCGAAACCGACGTGCGCGAATAAGCTCGCGTTGATGAGTTTACGGCAATACGCGAATCCGAGACGGATCATCGTCGTCACGACGGAGAGAAGGTTTTGCGAAAAGTTTAAAACGGCGGCGGATGGGATCGAGTGTTTTCACGAGGACGAATTCGTGGACGGAGTGACGAAAGAGAGAACGGCGGACGCGATTGAAAAGTTTCGCACAAAGACGAAAGAATCGAAGAACGATGATAAAAATTTTATGGGTCGATCTTTGAGCGGGTGGTATTTGCAACAGTTTATCAAATTGAGCGCGCATAAGACGAAGAAACTGAACCCGCCGCTCTCGAAACACTATTTAGTGTGGGATTCGGATATGATTCTGCTGAGACCGATGAAACTGTTCGATTCCGCGGGACGCGCGGTGAGAGCGATTGGCGGGAACGTGGTGCCGAGTTACAAGAGAACGTACGAACGGTTGATGTCCGGAAGCACGACTGGGAGGAAGAATGATGATGGAGAAGTAGATAACGCGGTGCATTACGCGGACGATGGGACGAGTTTTGTCGCGCACCAGATGCTCTTCGATGCGGATGTCGCGGAGGAAATGTTGAGCGCGTTCGCGAAGAGTAGAAGTAGGAGAAGAAGTAGCGGTAGCAATACTAGTAGTAGTAGTAGTAGCAGCAGCAACAGAAGCGAAGTTAAAGATGTGACGGAGGATTTTGAAAGAGAAGATGACCACGCGAGACGACTGCCTCCTTGGGGCGAAGCTATCATCCGCGAGGCGTACAGAGAACCGGAAAACGCGCACATTGGCTTTAGCGAATACGAATCGTACGCTTCGTTCGTATCGGCGCGACATCCAGAGCTCGTGAAATCGTTGACGTTGAAAAATTGGGCCAGGAACCCATTCTTTACTGGTTCCATAGGCGTTGTCGTCACGAAATACGTTCGCGTTGACGGTTTGTGTTGCCCAACGAGTAAAGTGCTGACGCCTGCGAGATGGAGAAATTTAGCGTACGTCGGGTTTGAAATTGGCCACGCGGAGGCGACGTGCGACGTGAGATCGCCAAAGTATAAAGACGGGTACGGTTGGTAACAATATATATATATATGTACGGTACTGTACGCGCTTCAAATTGTCTAGAAGTTGTTATAAAGTTGTACAACGCAGTTACTTTCAATTAAATTTACAGCGTAGTCACGCAATGTTGATTACCACTACTACTACTACTACTAATCCTCCTCATCATCCATTTTATATTTGGGAAGAGTATAAAACTTCAACTTCCCGTCGTTCCCGCCGGTACAAAACGTATCCGGACCGAAAAAGTCCACCGCGAAGCACTTGTCCTCGTGCGCCTTCACCGAGTGCACCGGGACGTTCCCTCTGGTATCCCATAACTTGACTTCGCCGTCGAACGCGCACGAAAGCAAGTGATGCTCGTTCGAAGGACTCCAGGAAAGCGAACTTATGAACATCTGTTGTGTTTGTAGTGTAATTGAGAAAGGTACGTGAAGTTAGTTTTGCGTGAGTGCGTTCGATTGTTGATCGATCGACTCTCTTTTTTCTTCTCTTTAAATGACACAAAAATCAAATCGCAACGCCTCAGGAAAAAATTAGAGTAGTAATTTTATTCTTCACGAGTTAGCTCAGAGAATGTAGGTAAATCATTTGATCATCACCGGCGCGCGAAAGGTTGTGTCGAAGAAAGAAGAGAGCAAAAGAAAAAAAATCATAAAGCAAATACGAATACGCACCTGGTGTCCTCGCAACAGCGTCGTCCCTTCGCTGGCGTTGCCTTCTCTCGGATCCCAAATTCTGACTATGTTGTCCGTCCCACCGTGCGCGATGACGCACATTGTTTCTGTCCCGGTTATATCTAAATCGTCCGTTCGTTTTCGTACGGCTAAACACGTTCTCGCGCTTACGTCCGTACCGACGAACGACTCTCGCATTTCTCCCGTCTCCACGTCCCAATTTCGGATGGATCGATCCCACGAACACGTCCACAACGATCGAGGATTCTCAAACACACATCCCGTCACGCGTTCAGTGTGCCCTTCTAAAGTCAACATCGCGCTTCCGCTTTGCTCGTTTCGTGTTTTGTCCTCGTCTAATTTTCTTTTGTTGTTGTTGTTTCCTTCCACTTCTTCTTTTCCTTCTTCTTCGTCCGCGTAGGAGTCCATCCCGCCGTCTAAATTCCACAATTTCACGGTCGAGTCGTCGCTCCCGGTACAGAACAATCTCACGCTATTCTCATCATCCAGCCTCGTTGTCGTTGTTGCCACGCAATTCACTTGCATCTCGTGTCCTCGAAATACCTTATGCCTTATCACGCCGCCGCCGCTTTTCGTCTTCTCGTCCTCGTCGTCGCTTTTCCTCCTCCTCCCGTTTTCGTCCAGCCGAAACACTCTCGCGGTACAATCCATCCCCCCTGCTATGACCAAACACCCACTCCCTTCCCTCGGCGGCGCTAAAGTCACGCACGTGACGCTCCCTTCGTGCCCCATCAACCGTTCAATCTCCACCCCTTTGCTGTCGTGCGCGTACACCGCGCCGTCGTAACACCCCGCCACCATCGCTTTACTCCAACTCCCACACACGCTCGAAATCCAATCTCTTTTCGCATCCGCTTTCTGTTCCTCCGGTGGCATTTGCGCCGGGACGTATTCAATCACCAACGTTTGTTCCGCAGATTTTGATAGTTTTTTCGCCATTTTTGCCAGAGAGGTTCGGAGTAAACAGTTATCGATGTAAAAATCAAACGGGATCGATTTCGTTTCGTTTTCCTCATCCGAAGCCGCCAGCGAGAGCAAATGGTTGACGACTTCGCTCAAGCCGTACCGGGTTAATTTTCCAGGGACGGTAATTGGGGACGGGGAGACTATGAATTTAGGATTCGTTATCGTTTTGGTCACGAAAGTGGCCGTGATTTGGACTTCATTTTCCAGTCCCGATGATGATGTCATCATCCTCGTGACTTTCTTTCTTTGTGCGTTCGTGCGTTCGTTCTTCTGCGTCGCGCTTTTGTTCTTTTTTCCCAAGAGCAAAAGCATGAACTATTTAGGGTTTTAGTAGTAAAACCCTAAACTCATTGTGTCTGCTTTTCTCGCAACACTCTGACGTAACACCCTACTCTCGTGCTTTACTTTTCTTAGAGTATCTACAGATACATTCTGTGACAGACAGTTAATACGAGTTGTTCGTGAACACACGCGCAGAAGAACACACGCGAGACAGAGAGTGCATTTGTTGTCAGACAGAAAACAACGGGAAGAAGACACACATCTTCTGTTATATATATATAATATATCACACGCTTTACGTTGAAATTGGAATTCCAAAAGGATGTGACGATGATGACGAAGCAAAAGACGAATTCAAAGTTTACGAAAGCGGCGTCGTTGGCAGCCTCGCTCGCGCTCGTTTTGAATGGTGGCGTGAAATTCGCGTCCGCGTACGACGAACAATCGATCGTGTGCGAACACAAAACTGCCTCAATTTCGTGTCCAACCGGGGAGCTCATCAGCGTTGTCGATGGTTGGTACGTCTTTTTGTACATCTGACTCTCTCTCTCTCTCTCTTACTTCGTAAATACTGATCTTATATTTTCATTCGTAGGTATGGTCGCACCGAAGCCGCGCACGTGACTGGGGAACCAGTCGTCTGTCCGCACTCGGCGACGTCGAACAGAAACTGTCCGTTCCATAAAACCGGGCAGTACGACGCGCAAAAAGCGAAAATTGGCGGCGCCTGTGAAGGCAAGAACAGTTGCAGCGTGAAGGCGTCGAACGGGTATTTTGGCGATCCGTGCGGTGGGACTTTCAAGTACTTGAATATCTCGTACAACTGCGTGGATCCGAGCGCCAAGGAAGACGCGAAGGCTGAAGAATCCGCGGCGGACTTACAAGCCGCACTCGCGCAGGCACAAGCCAACGTCGAGACGAATAAAGATGCCACCGTGTGCGAACATAAAACGCTCGATATTGAATGCGGAACTGGTACCGTTGCCAAGATCAACAGCGCGACGTACGGTCGCTTGAAGAACGGGGTCTGCGGCAACGGGTCGAACACGACTTGCGCGGCTCGAGACGGCAAGTACTGCGGGCACGGGAAAAATCAACAGTGCCAAGACTCTTTCAGCGTCGTTGGAGCGCAGTGCGAAGGCCTTCAATCGTGCCAAGTCGGGGCTTCGAATGGTGTTTTTGGCGACCCGTGCTGGGGAACCTTCAAATACTTGACCGTGAACTACGATTGCATCGTACCGAACGAAGAGGAGGCGCAAAAGGAGATCAAAGAACAACTCCTCGATCCGTTCAAAGGCCACATGATTCTCTCCACGGGTTGCTCTCCGCTTTCTAAGTTGACTTTTTCGACTGGAGAGACGTTTTCCGATCGCGTCGGCGCTAAGATCATCACCAAGTCCATGGACCCTGATTTCAAATGGGACAAAGGTATGGAGATGACCGAAGTGTATTGCGGCACCTTCGCCGTTGACTTCACGCCAGCCGATGACGAGGAGTTTGGCTTCTATTTGTACGACAAGTTGGATCCAGAGAACGAGTTATCGGCCGTATCCGACATTGGATGCGAAGGCGACGCCGCGAAGTGTCCGGACGGCGATATCATTTCGGCGATGGATTCTTGCACGCGAGAGTACGAATGGAACGGCGCAAAGTCTCGCAACCGCTTCTACAAGGGCGACGAACTCTACACTTGGGGCTCCTGCGACTCCGTCTGCGCCGTCGAGCCTGCGAACTGCCCTTCTGATTTGGTCAGCGAGACTACGCTCTCGTCTCGTCTCGGTAACAGAGTCCAAATGCTTTCCGGCGAACAACAACAAAAACCTTCGTTTTTGCGCCCAGAATCCTTGAAGTACGGCACCTTGCTCTTCGCCTGCGCCGGCTTCGGCGCGCTCGCCGTTCGCAAGTACCGAGAATCGGCGGCAAACTCTGACTCTCTCTTGACGGAGAAATCCAAATCCTCGACATCCGCGGGGAGAAAGACGACGTACAACTCCATCGACGTCTAAACATTTAAGTTAATAATTTCGTTGTTTACTAAGAGAAGAGAGAGAGAGAGAGAGAGAGAGAGAGAGAGAGAGAGAGTCTTATTCGTAAACGCGTTTGTATATATATGTGATCAGTGTTTTACTATTATGCGTGTTCTCCAGCGGCGTAAAACATCTACTTTTGCCTTCTTTAAATGCCCATTTTTCTCCTTTTACTTTTGTGTCTTTTGCGCTCAAAATCGTGAGAAACTCGACCGCAAAACACGAAAGAATTTATCTAAAGAAGAAGACAAAGAAGAAGACAAAGAAGAAAAACCGAAGAGAACACTTACTTTTCTTGGCGAAATAAAAGGAGAGAGCAGAGTGGTCTCGTTCTTCTCGTTCTTCTCGTTCTCGTTCTCGTTCTCGTCGCGCGGAAGACGCGAAACGATGGCGTCTTCATCGAATGTAATTCCGGAGAAGAAAGTTGATTCTTCGGCGCAACATCATCATCATCATCACGCGAACAATACCAACAACAACAACAACAAGACGTCTTCTGATGTCGTTTCGTCCTCCTCCTCTCGACCGACGGATGCGTTCAGCGCGTTACTTCGAGATTTATGCGCGAGACCGCCGAAAAACAATACCAACGCGCATCACAGCAGCAACGAGCAGAGTTCTTCGAGATACAACAACAACACGAAGAACGCTAAGAGAAGGAGTTCGTCGTTGTTTTTGTTCTCGCAAAACAGCCGAGAATTGACCGGGGAATTGTTCGGCGTCGGTTTTGACGCCGCGAGCACGCGCGAGAATAAGTCGTTGAAGAAAAGTACCGTTTCCGTGGCGGCGAAGAAAACAAACGCGACGAGCGATAACGCCGGCAGGTTTTACGGAGTCGCGAATAACGACGAAGATGATTCCGAGAATTCTGACTCGAGCAGCGAAGATGAGAGCAGCTCCTCGGAGGAAGAGTATTCGGACGCCGACGGTGATGAGAAGAGCGACGGAGAAAATAGCGAGGACGAGAACGATGATGATAACGACGACGAGGAAGATTTCTTCCTGTACGGAGCGAGGAGTAAGAAGAAGAAAAGTTTACTCTTGTTTCGAGAGAAACGAGGGAACGCGTTGAGAGAATACGTCGAAGGCCAGGCACGGGAAGCGTCGACGAGTGCATTCGCGCAGTTTACCAACGATGCGCACGAGAGGATTGAAAAGTTAGCCGGAAGCGTTATTTTGAGAGAACGGTTAGCCGCGGTGGCGTGCGTGGACCAGTTGTGTTCGGTCGAGTTTGGCGAGGAGGTCGAGAAAGTTACCAGGTTTGCTCGGTATTTGAGGACAGCGGTGACAACGATGCGACAAGGACCGGAACCAGTTTTAGCGAGTGCGGCGAGTCAGGCGTTGGGGAGGTTGGTGGCGACCGGAGGCGCGGTGACCGCGGATATCGTGGAGGAGGAGGTGAACAGAGCGTTTAAATGGTTAAAAAATCCCGTACGGGAAGAGCGAAAACGGTTTGCCGCCGCGTTGACTTTGAGAGAGTTAGCCGCAAATGCGCCGACGGTGTTTAACGTGCACGTGCCGCGTTTCATCAAAGCCGTGTGGCCGGCGTTGCACGATCCGAGTTTAGACGTTCGATTGGCCGGCGTGTTGGCGTTACGAGCGTGTTTGATGGTTATCGAGCAAAGAGAGACGAGATATCGCGTCCAATGGTATTATAAACTGTATGAAGAAGCGAGAAAAGGTTTAGAAGCTCCGTTGACTCCGGGGAATTCGACGACGACGCCGTCGAAATCTGGCGGCGGCGGTGGCTCTGCCAAGACGCCTCATAGCAGTAGCAGTAGAAAGACGCCCTCGGACAAGCACTCGCCGTCGGCAAAAAAAGTGCACACGAACGCGCAGTACAACGATCGTCCAGAAAAAATCCACGGTTCTTTACTCGCGCTCGGCGAACTGTTGCGTCACACGGGCGAGTTTATGCTTTCTAGATATAAAGAGGTTGCGGAAACGGTTTTGAAGTTTTATCGATCCAGACGTCTCATCGTGAGAAGGTCGGTGATTGATTTGATTCCAAAGTTAGCCGCGTTTTCACCGAGAAGGTTTGCAGATTCGTATTTACCGCTAGCGTGTGGGGTTTTGCTTACTTCTATTCGAGCGCAAGGCGAAAGAGATGCGGGTTTCCTAGCACTCGGTGATTTAGCGAAAGCGTTGGAACCGGCGATGCGCGCGGACGAACTCATGCGCGTGCGAAGGGCGAGAGAAGATAATAACATGACGAGCTCGAGCTACTACCCCACGCAAGGACAACACGTGCTTAGCGGTGGTGGTATTTCCAGTCATCGAGGCACGCCGCAGTTGATAGTAAATAGCAACAGCACGACCACTCCGAATGCTCACAACAGAGGATACGGCGGCGGCAGCGGAGGCGCGTCGCCTCTAGATAGATCTCGATCTGGGACGCCGGCGAACGGCTCAAATTACAGCAACCAACAACATCAAATGAACAATCAAAACTTGCTCGGTCCGCTCATGCAATCGCCCGTTCTGGCGACTCCAAACAACGACAACAACAACAACGCTTTAATTGGTGGATCAGGAGAAGTCAATAGTAACGGCCCGGGATGGCTTACGCCCGGTTCCGTCAGTACTCCCGATGGGTTCATGAATAATAATAACGGAGTTCAAACGCCAGGAGCATACGGCAACTACCGATCGCGATCGCCGAATACAGTTTCGCAGATTACCTCGGCCGATGGAAGGAGCGTTCGCGTGAACGACTATTCGGTCCAAGAAAATCGCATGTTTGAGAAACCTCTGGGAAGCGCGTTATTGCGTTACCTTCCGGAAATCTCTTCCGTCATGTACGATGTTTTCGGTGAAGGTTCTTTAAATTACGAAGAGCGTTTGGCGTCAAGAAAACGACGAAAGAGCATTAAGAAAGAAAACCGCGAAAAGAGGAAGAATAGGAGTAATAATAACGGCGAAGAGCTGGACGGCGATTTCGACGACGAAAACGGGGGGAATGGTCGCAACAAAATCGCAAAGAGGACGAAACGGCACGAGTCGGCTAAAGATACGGAAAAAGACGAAGACGACGAGGAAGAAATTCGAAGAAAGCAAGAGCTAAAATTAGCGAACGAGAAGGTGCTTCGTTCGGGCGTCCGCGAGGCTCTGAGATGTTGCGGCGAAATGGCTGCCGCGCTTCAGGAATCTTGGAAACCGCACGTATTGAACATCTTGCCGACAATGTTTGCTGTTGGTCTGTCCAAATCCTTAGTCTCTTCGTTGGAAACAATCACGGACGCGTTACCAGACTTGACTTCACAAATCCAAAGTCGCTTATTCGATGCCGTGTCCATGGCGACTAGGACGACGAACGCGGGTAGCGGCGAATTTGGCCATCATCATAACCTCCTCGGTTTTGAAGGCGCGATGTTTGAACATCCATCGTCTGATGCGACCAATGGTCAACGAAGAGTTTCGCGACGAACACTCGAGCTCGCATTACGCACCATGCGCTCGTTTCCGTTCGAGTCTCGATTGTTACTAAAATTTGCGCGACGTAACGTCGTCCAACATTTAGATAACCCTTCCGTGGACGTGCGATTGGAAGCGGCGTTGACGTGCTGCCACTTGTTGGAGCTGAAGCAAATTTCGCAAAAGCCTTCTCCCTCTTCGTATCATCGACAAAATCAATACAGCGCTTCGAATCGAAACGCGTTGATGCTACTTAACGGTCAGTCCGACGCTAAACCGCAAGCGACGAGGGATGTCATCATGGAACGGTTGTTGCAACTGTCGGTGGCGGATTTAGACGCTAACTTTCGAGCGTCAGTTTTGAGGGCATTTGTGATTGGCTGTCGCGCGATTGATTCGTATTTGTCGCAAGCGCGGTCCTTGAGAGCATTATTCGTGGCTTTGAACGACGAAAATGTGGTAGTGAGAGCGCTGGCGATTGAGTTGATAGGCACGCGGCTTTCACCGAGAAACCCCGGGTATTGTTTGCCGGCGTTGAGAGCGTACTTGTTGCAGCTCTTGGCAGAACTCGAAAGGTCAACAGAATCTTCAGTCAGAGAAGAATCGGCAAAGTTAATCGCGACTCTCATTCGTGCATGTCCTCGATTATTCACGCCGCACATTTGCCCGGTGATTTTGAAAACATTGACGAGGATGTTGAGAGCGAAAGCGGAAGATTCGAAAAGTAGCGGCGCTGGGGTTGTTGACGATAAAAAGAAGGACGGTAAAGATGCCAAAAGCGGAAAGAAAGAAAAGGGCAAGAAAGGTGGCAACGGCAACGACTCGAATAATAACAACGGTAAAGACGAAAACGCGAACGACTCGAGCGATAAGTATTACGATTTCAACGACGACGACGCCTCCAATCGCAAGAACAAGAAGGAAAAGAAGCAGAGAGACGTCGGTAACATTACAAACGAAAGGCCAAATTTAGACGACGATGATACGTCCATGAAACATCTGAACGAAGACCCGATGAGTGCGCACGATCACACGAAAATCGGTAAAATGTCTACTTCGGATGCGATGGCAAAATCATCGGCGTCGGTCTTTGTGCGCACGGCGGTGAGCGGTCGAGAGAAAGCCGCCGCGATTGCCACCATCGGCGAACTCATGGAAGTTGGTGGACCGGCAACTAGGTTGCACGTGCCTGAGCTCCTCGTTTTGCTCATGCAAGCTTTGAAGTCAAACGCTACGCGTGATATTGCCGTGATCACTTTAGGTAAACTGGTAAAGCACTCCGGGTACGTCGTCGCTCCGTACGCCGATCACCCGCAGTTGCTTCCGTTACTTTTACGCATGGTAGCGACGGAGAAAGGCACAAAACGAGAAAACGTGTTGCGAACATTGGGTATTCTCGGCGCTTTAGACCCACACGCGCACAAAGAAAACGAAATCAAACTATACGGTCAAGGTTTACTCTCCGCGGCTGGCGTTCGAGGGGTGAAACAATCCGCGGTGGCCAAAGCGGTGACAAACAACCCTAAAGCAGTCGCGGTTGAAGCGAATGCGTACATCATGGGAGGTTTTGGTAAGAATGTGAATAAAATAAATTTAAAAACAGCTGGCGATGACAATTACCGCGACGACGACGATGACGACGACGAAAATTCGCACGACCTCTTACCGCTGATGAACTTAACCACGGCGAGCGACGATTTCTACCCGACGGTTGCCTTGAACGCGTTGTTAAGAGTATTGAGAGATAAATCCATGTCTAGTCATCGACACATGGTTGTTCGATCGGTCATGTTCATTTTTCACAATTCATTAGGGTTGAACTGTGTTTCATACCTACCGACCGTCCTTCCGGTTTTATTCGACGTCATGCGCACGTGCGACGACGCTTTGCGAGAGTTTATGCTCTCAGAGTTGGCGATTTTAGTAAGCGTGATTAAAGCGCACGTGAGGAGATTTTTACCGGAAATTTTAGAAATCATTCACACGTTCTGGGGCAATAACGCGCTTTTAAAATCGACGTTGTTGCTGTGCGAAGAGCTGTCCAGAGCGTTGAGAGATGAGTTTCGGTCGTATTTGCCGGAGTTGTTGCCGAGGATTGTCGCGGTGTTGGCGGACGCGGAGCGATCTGGGAGGTACGCGGCAGTGCCGTACGTCTTGAGAGCGTTGGAAACGTTCGGGAGTGGTGTGGATGAACACTTACACTTAGCATTACCGTCGATTGTTAGGTTGTTCAAACCAGGCGTAGCTCCGGTACCGTTTCAAGTGCGCCGAGCGGTCTTGGCTTCGTTATCTAGACTTTTACCTCGCATGCAGTGCGCGTCGTCCCAACACGCGAGTGCAATTATTGCTCCGCTAGCGCGCATTTTGGAAAGCGACGACGCTATTCTTCGAAAGTATGCCGTTGATGCGTTAATTGCTCTGGAAAAGCCGTTAGGAAATGAATACCGGTTGTTCCTTCCCTCGATTACTCGCGTCGCTCGCAGAGTGGGCCTGAAAGACAAACGTTTCGAAGCGATGCGCGAACGCATCGAATCGGGCGGGAAGTTTCCTGCGGCGTTCGGGGCGCTTTCGATCACCTCAAATGCGAGTATCTTTGGTAGCGAGGGTGTGATCAGCCAAGAAGAATACGAAGAGTCGAACGCGTTTGATCCTCGATCGAATAGACCTCCGCCTCCGGTGCAACCACAAAAGCTCGTCGTCAACGAATTCGCGTTGCGCAAAGCGTGGGAATCGTCGCAAAGATCCACAAAAGAAGATTGGCTCGAGTGGATGCGTCAGTTATCGGTTGAATTGTTAAAATCTTCCCCGTCTCCGTCGCTGAGAGCGTGTGCGGACCTGGCGAACGTTCAACCTAACGTCGCTAGGGATTTGTTTTGCGAATCCTTCGTGAGTTGTTGGGCTGAGTTGTCCGTGGTGCACAGAGAGCAACTCGTGCGTTCGATGGAATCTGCGTTCACGTCACCGACGATACCTCCGGAAATTGTAGCGACTTTGCTCAACTTGTCCGAGTTTATGGAACGTGACGAGAAACCGATCCCGGTAGACGTGCGAACGTTGGGGGCCATCGCCGAGCGGTGTCGCGCGTACGCTAAAGCTTTGCATTACAAGGAGTTGGAGTTTACATCCATGCCAAACGAATGCGTCGAGGCGATTATTGCGATCAACAATCAGTTGCAATTGCCAGAAGCCGCTCTTGGGGTGTTAACGCATCTGAGGAATAAAAAATTGGAAGTGAACGTGAAAGAGTCGTGGTACGAAAAATTAGGGCAATGGGAATTCGCGTTGGAGGCGCATAAGAAGAAAGCGGATGAGTTGGACGCGCGAGCGGCGAGAGAGGCAGAAATTCTATATCAAAGAGAAGTTTCCTCCAGAAACCATCATCAGCAGTACTCGGGAGCAGCGCAAAGACCGCCATCGCCGTCTTTTTCGTACCATTACAATCGACAACTCATGTCCAAAGCCGATCGCATCGCGCGCGAGGAGGCGAGTTTAGGGCAAATGCGATGTTTAGCCGCTTTAGGTGAGTGGGAACGACTCATCGCGTTAGCTAAGAGAGAGTGGCCGACAAACGAAGGCGGTGCACCGCATTCCCACGCGAGCAAGATTGGTATCCAAGTAGGGGAAAACGGAGGGGACGCCATCTCCGAGAGAAAGATAAAAAAGCTCGTATCGGCAAAACACTCGGTTTTAAGGGATAAAGTTGCACCGTTAGCGGCTCGAGCGGCGTGGCATTTAGGCGATTGGAAATCGATGGAAAAGTACACCGTGCATTACTCGAGCTCGAAACGAGATCCCACGACCGGAAAGAACGGGTCTAGTGCGAACGGCTCCGGCGGCGATAAGAAAGGATCGGGTAATACCTTGGACGAGATGAACGGTAAGAAGAGCAAGCCGGATAATTCAACGCCGTATTCCGAAGTCAACGCGTTGATCACGCCCGGGGACGGGGATTTCTACCGCGCCGTTCTCGCCGTTCGTCGCGGAGACCCGATGGCGGCTTTAAGACACATCGACGCGTCTCGAGAGGCGCTCGGTCAAGAGCTCGTGTCGTTGGTTTCCGAATCGTATGATCGCTCATACGGCGGTGTTGTTCGCGCGCAGCAGCTCGCCGAGCTCGAGGAAGTTGTCGAATACGCTCAGTTACAAGCGATGGCGCAACACGACCCACGCGCGAAACACAGACAAGATGTCGTTCGTCAAATGTGGCGCGATCGCATCTACGGCGTTTCGAGAGACGTGGAAGTTTGGCAATCGCTCTTAGCCGTTCGAGCGCTAGTGCTCCCGATGAGCAAAGAAACAAACACGTGGTTAAAGTTCGCATCCATGAATCGTAAAGCCGGTCGTCAATCGCAAGCGAAGAGAACTTTGGTTAGACTTTTAGAATACGACCCGAGCGAGTTCTCCGCCGGTCAAGAAGGCTTCGGCGCTGGATCCGGTCGACCTTTGGTCATGTTTGCGTACTGCAAACACTTATGGGGCGTTAACTCGAGAGAAGAGGCATTTCAGCGTTTACAATCGCTCGCGAGCGAGTTATTTTCGGCGTCGTATCAGCGCGAGATGGAAGGTAGTCGATTAGCTAAAGACGACGCAAAGTTAGTCTCGAAGGCTTTTTTGAAACTCGGGCAGTGGCGATGGGAACTCGCCGAGGAAACGTTAGACGACGATACAATTTCCGACGTCTTGACTTCCTTTGGTACGGCTACAAAACATTCAAGACACTGGGCGAAAGCCTGGCACAACTGGGCTTTGTTCAACGCCACCGCGATGGAACACTACCAGCGTTTAGCCACGCAGCGATTAAATGTCAACGAAGAAAGAGACGCGCTCAAAGCCGCCGCAACGAGGCACGTCGCGCCAGCTATATCAGGTTTCTTTCGATCGATCGCATTGGGTGGCTCCACGCCGCGTGATATGGGTGGTGCTCTGCAAGATATTTTACGCCTGTTAACCTTATGGTTTAACTACGGCCATTTGCCGGAAGTCGAAGCCGCGTTGGTTGAAGGTTTCGGTCACGTTTCCATCAACACGTGGCTCGCAGTAATTCCCCAAATTGTTGCTCGAATTCACTCGAATTCACCACCTGTTCGACGATTAATTCATCGATTATTGGTTCGCGTTGGCCGTCAGCATCCCCAGGCGTTGTTGTATCCATTACTTGTCGCGTGTAAGTCGCAATCGACCACTCGACGCGTCTCCGCCACGGCGGTTCTAGACAACTTGCGGAATCATTCCGCGCTTTTAGTCGAGCAAGCGGAAGTAGTAAGTTTAGAGCTCATTCGCGTCGCGATTGTTTGGCACGAAGCGTGGCACGAAGCATTGGAAGAGGCGTCTCGTTTATACTTTGGCGAACAAAACGTGGATGGCATGTTTGCAGTTTTGGCGCCTCTGCATCACATTTTGGAACGCACCGGCGCGGAGACGTTGCAAGAGATGTCATTCGCGCAAGCTTACGGAAGAGAATTACGAGAGGCTCGTGAATACTGCGAGAAGTTCAAAGAGTCCGGCCGCGAGGAGGATTTGAATCAAGCTTGGGATTTATATTATCACGTGTTCAAACGAATCAACAAGCAACTGCCGACGTTGACAACTTTAGAGTTGAGATACGTCTCGCACCGGTTGTTGTCGGCGAGAGATTTAGAGTTGTCTTTACCCGGGAATTATATTCCTGGTGGCGAACTGGTAACAATCGCGTGGTTCGCGCCCACCATGCATGTCATCACTTCCAAACAACGCCCGCGACGTTTACAAATCCACGGCTCCGATGGGAAAGATTACGGTTACTTGTTAAAAGGTCACGAAGATTTACGCCAAGACGAACGCGTCATGCAGTTGTTCGGTTTAGTCAATCAATTGTTGAATAGCACGCCTTCGACATCGAGGAGAGATTTAGCGATTGCTCGATACGCCGTCGTCCCGTTATCTCCAAACTCTGGTCTCATTGGCTGGGTTCCGAATTGCGACACCATGCACGTTCTCATCCGAGAACACCGCGAGGCGCGCAAAATTCCTTTGAACTTGGAACATCGTTTAATGCTCGCCATGGCCCCGGATTACGACAATTTGCCGTTGGTGAATAAAGTTGAAGTCTTCCGACACGCGTTAGATAACACGCCTGGGAATGATTTAGCGCAAGTTTTATGGCTCAAATCGCACAGCTCCGAGCAATGGCTCGATCGTCGAACGACGTATACGAGATCCTTGGCCGTCATGTCCATGGTTGGCTACTTACTCGGTCTCGGTGATCGACACCCGAGTAACCTTATGATTGATAGATACTCCGGAAAAGTTTTGCATATCGATTTTGGCGATTGTTTTGAAGCGTCTATGCACCGAGAAAAGTTCCCAGAACGCGTGCCGTTTCGTTTAACTCGAATGTTGGTGAAAGCGATGGAAGTCTCCGGGATTGAAGGGAACTTCATCGGTACTTGTCAAAGAGTGATTACGGTGTTACGAAGCAATAAAGATTCCGTGTTGGCTATGTTAGAGGCGTTTGTTCACGACCCATTGATTAATTGGAGACTTTTGGCGAATCAAGCGACTGAGCAAAATGGATCCTCCGCGGAGCCTTCGTCCAACGCGAATTCTACGGCGAACAACAGCGGAAGCGTCACGCCGGCGGCTGGAACGAGTAGCGCGAAATCGAGTCCATTGGCGAGGCATACCATTTCTCGCGATGCCGAGGAACCATCATCAAATAATAACATTAATAACGATACTCTCGTCGCGGGACACGGTTCCAGTGGTTCTGGCTCAGCAACCCCAGGTGGGTCTGATGTGCCTTCCGGTCAATCCTCTAGGGCGCCTTCGCGAACGCCGCCGCCAAAAACGCCAACCATTCCTGAAAACGAATCCTTCCACGCCGATTTGGACGAGAAGAGTAAAGCGGTTGGTGTCGACAGTCGAACAAATACCGCCGATTTTGGGCACAACTCTTCCTCTCGATTGGATTCTGGCTCCGACGATTTACCGAGAACTGGGCAAAAACCAGGCGCCGCGCCGATGTTTATGGACACGCCGAGCGGGCAAGTTCCGGTTTCCTCCTCCGTGATGGGCGCGACGGCGTTACACGCGCAATACGAAAACATGCGCGAGTTTGGCGGTGGTGGTGGAATGTCCGCTATGATTGGTACGGACATGAACATCCTCGGCGGTGTTGGCGATCCGACAAACGTTTCGGTCGATGAATCCGAACACGGCGACGCCAACGATCAAGACAGATCTGTCGGCGGTAACCACCAACAGCATCTCAATCACCACTCAACTTCCTACGCGCAGCGCGTTATGCATCAACAGCTCGGTGCCAGTGGCGATATACAACACCAAAATCAACACGCACAAAGCAGCGCTGCTGCTGCGGTTGCCGCCGTCGCCGCGGCCGCGGGGAATTACGGCAGTAGCATGTCCTCGTTCGAACCGGAAATTTTAAAGCGCGACGAACTCATCGACGCGTTGGACGGCATAAACGACAACGAGGATAATATGGTTTTGAACGATCGAGCGGTGAGTGTCATGCAACGAATGAACGATAAATTAACCGGGAAAGACGGTTTAATCGAAGCTGGTTCAGCAGTGGACGCTGGAGATTCAGTCGAACATCAAGTGCGACGGTTGATTGAAAAAGCGATGAATCACGAGAACTTGTGCACTTCTTACATCGGATGGTGCTCTTTCTGGTAGTTTTTATTAATAGTTTTTTTCCTGCATACTGTACCTGTTTATTCTATTATATCGATCTATGCGCTACTATATCTTTTATGCTATAGCCCGTACGCTTGTCTGGCAGAATCGGACATTTGCGGCACAGAGGGCGGCGTCCACCCTCCTCCTCCTCCTCCTCCGTCGAACGAATACTCGCCGCTCGCCGCGGCGCCGTTGCCGTATTTATCCCACGGTCTGTGCCCTTCAAAGCTCTCGTCGTCCGATGGTTTCATCGACCACGGTTTCTTCGTTCTCTCCTCGAAATCTTCGCTGACTGGCGGTAAAGCTACGTCCGGATTCGGCGGACGATCGTCGATGTCTTTAATCCCCGGCACCGGTTCGCCTTTCTCCACGAGTTCGATGACTTCTAAAAAGTTTTTCGGTCTCGGCGGTTCTTCTAAAACTCTTTGCTGCTGATTATGGTTACTCCCCATGTTTTTACGAACGTTTGCTGCCCGTTGTTGTTGTTGTTGTTGTTGTTGTTGTTGTTGTTGTTGCGACTTCATCGAGTTGATGTCGTCGTCGTCGTCGTCGCCGCCGCCGAGTAATTCCATTTGGTGTCGCTTCTTCGCCTGAAAATAATCATCTAAATCCAAATCTTCGTTATTTTTATCACTGCTAAAACGATGATAATTATTAGTACTCTCTACCGCCTCCACGCGTTCGGCGACGTACCCTTTCTCGCCTAACCTCCGACTTGGCGACGACGCCTCCTCTTCCTCTCTCTTCGTCGTCTTCGCAAAATCCTCTCGCGCCAACTCCATCTCCCTCAAAACGCTCCTCCTCAACGCGTCCATCTCCTTCTTCGCCTCCTTCCTCTCCTCCTCCACAGTCTCCATCAATTTCTTCTTCGTTTCTCTCATTTTTTCCTCCGCTCGTTCCCTCTCCTCCATCACGTCTTCCCGTTGCGTCATCTTCGCCTTTTGCAACTCCTCTCTCATTTTTTCCTCCACGTTTTTCACCGACTGCAACACCGCGCTCTCCGTCGTCTCTTGCCGCTCACGTAATTTCTTCTCCAAGTCCGCGAGATTCTCCGAGAGTGACTTTGAAATCGCGTCCAGCATTTGCGTTTGTTTCTTCTTTTCCTCTTCTTCCTCTTTCTTCTTATTACTCTCCGTCGTCGTAAACAAAGAGCTTTTCATCACTCTCGGGTACACCCGCCATCCGAGCACCGCCAACGCTGCGGCGTACGCCACCACTTGCGTCCACCGTAAAGAAGAAGAAGAAGAATTCTGCTTCTGAATCATTCCGTACGGTAAAACTGGAGGATTATTATTAGGTAAAACGATAGGTTTCATCGAACCATCGTCATCGTTCGATGACGCTGTTCTCCGAAACGCTTCTTCAATCTCCGCTTCGCTCACGTTTTTGTTCCTTAAAAATTGTTTCTTTTCCTCCTCGGTGTACGATTTGGAATTTTTTATCGACGGGTGCTCGAGGAACGCGATCGCGTTTTCCAGTCCTGATCCTGACCCTCCCACGGCTGCTGATCCTTCTCGTTTTGTCATGCTCCTTTCGCGCTCTCTCTTTCTCGCTCTGCGTACTGTTCAATATCAGAACAACAACAAAAAGTCCGGAATGTGATGATGAATTCTTTCAACGAAAAGTCGAGAGAATTATGAATCCAATTCAATTCAAAAAGTAGAAGAATAAAGAAAGAACTTATTAAAAAGATCTCTTCTCCTCGAAAAAGTCGTGTTTGTGGTATTCTCTTCCTCTCTCTTATATAAATGAAGCCAAACGATGTGTTCAAACAGAGTACTTAGAAGAGGACAAAAAGTCGAGAGAATCGACTGAGAATCCAATGCAATTCAGAAAGAAAGAAAGACAGAAAGACAGAAAGACAGAAAAAAATTATTTTAGGGTTTTAAACAATTTTTTAGGGTTTAGAAATGCGTCCTTTTTTTCTCTCTTTTCTTTCTTTCTTTCTTTCCTTTTCGTCATTTCGCTTCCCCCATTTATTCGAGAGGGTGCTTGCACAGTTGACGGAGAAAGACAGAGAAGCACACAAAGCGCAAAAGCAGCGTTTCGAGAGAGAAAGAGAGAGAACACTAAGAGAGAGATCTTTTTGCGCTTCTTTTTTTCTTTTTGCAGAAGAGCGAGCTTTATTCTATTTATAAAGAGTATATACATATCACAGAAATGTCTGCGTGTTATCATCAATCCGCCGCATCGATGGCGAGACAATCGAGCTTCGCGTCGTCCTCTTCGTGTCGCAGAGACGAGCATCGATCCGCATCGCTTAAAATATCAAAAGCGACCCCGAGAAGAAGAAGGAGACAAAAAGGAGACAACAACGCTAATACTGTCGTAACCACGAACGCGTTAGTTCCCGGCCCGGACGATCAAAAAGTTCAAAGAAACCCAAGACCTGAATACATACCTGGGAAAATCCAAGACCCTCGGTACGTGCGAGTGTTCGACACGACGTTGCGAGACGGGGAACAATCACCCGGTGCAACCTTAACATCGACAGAAAAAGTTCAAATTGCGACGAATTTGGCAAAGCTAGGCGTGGATATCATCGAGGCTGGGTTTCCGATTGCATCTCCGGACGATTTAGAAGCGGTGAGAAACATCGCGAAAGTCGTCGGGAACAAAGTGTACGAGGACGGGTACGTTCCCGTGATTTGCGGGTTGTCGAGAGCGAACGAGAAGGACATCGCGTGCGCGTGGGAAGGGGTGAGGCACGCGGTGAGGCCGAGGATTCACACGTTTATCGCGACGTCGCCGATTCACATGGAGTATAAGTTGAAGAAGACGCCGGACGAGGTGGTAAATATCGCGGTGAAAGCGGTCAAGTTTGCAAAGTCTTTAGGGTGCGAAGATATCGAGTTTAGTCCAGAGGACGCCGGGAGATCGGAACCGGAGTTTTTGTATCGCATACTGAAAGCCGTCGTCGACGCTGGGGCGACCACGATTAACATTCCCGATACGGTGGGTTTTTGTTTGCCGGACGAGTTTGGTCGTTTGATCAAAGGCATCAAAGAGAACGTCGTCGACGTCAGCGCGAACGACGCGATCATTAGTACGCACTGCCAAAACGATTTGGGTTTGTCCACCGCAAACTCGTTGGCTGGAATCGCCAACGGCGCGAGACAAGTCGAGTGCACCATCAACGGCATCGGTGAGAGAGCCGGGAACGCGAGTTTGGAGGAAATCGCCATGTCCGTCATCATGCGAGGTCAAAACCAACTAAACGGAGCGTACATGGGCGTGAACCCGGTGTATATTTACCAAACCTCGAGAATGGTTTCGGAATACTCGGGTATGCTCGTCCAACCGCACAAAGCTATAGTCGGCGCGAACGCGTTTGCGCACGAATCCGGGATTCACCAAGACGGCATGTTGAAGAACAAATCTACGTACGAAATCATCGCGCCGGAAACCATCGGCGTCTTCCGAGCCGAGGACGATTGCGGCGTCGTTATGGGTAAGCACTCCGGGAGACACGCGTTGAAATCGAAACTCGGACAGATGGGCGTCACGTTGGCGGACGATCAGTTGAACGCGTTTTTCGATCGGTTCAAGTTGGTCGCCGAGACGAAAACAGGAGGCGTCTCCGACGTCGAGTTGATGGCGTTGTTGAGAGACGAAATGGAGGTGGAGGAAGGGAAGGAGTTTTACACGTTGGTGGACGTCCAAGTCGTCTGCGGTACCATGGGTTTACCAACCGCCACGGTAAAGATCATCGATCAAGGCACGGAAAGAATCTCCGCGTGCGTCGGCACTGGGCCAGTCGACGCGGTGTACAAAGCCATCGACGCCGTCGTCGGCAAATCGGTCGAACTCACCGAATACAACGTCAAAGCGGTCACGCAAGGCATCGAATCCTTAGCCACGACGCGAGTGACGATCAAACCAACCGACGAATCCACCGCGGAAACGATCACGAACAACCAAACTGAAGCCAGAGGGACGAGGACGTTCACCGCGACTGGCGCGGATACCGATATCGTCGTCTCTTCGGCTCGAGCGTACTTATCCGCGTTGAATAGAATGTTATCCTCCAACGCGAAACTGACGACGACGAGCGGTAGTAGTAGTTTGATTGAATCCTCCTCCTCCGAAATCGTTTCTAGATGATGATTTGATACATCGTGTTGTTTTCGACAACAAGATAAATATAATAATAATAAGATAAAGAAGAGTAAGAGAAAGAGAGAGAGAGAGAGAGAGAAAGAGAGAAAGAAAGAGAGAGTCTCAAATGCGCGTTTACCGCTCGCGTCATATTTACGAGTGTTCCGCCATCGCGGCGGTACCGCGCGTATACGAATACATCTTTTTCATCCCTTTTCTGCTCTTGAAGCGTTTAAATAAAAACAGTCCTCGATGAAAGAAATATATTACTCTTTAATGCGCCGTTATTCTTTACTCTCCTCTGAACATGAATCCGTATCTGTGAGTCACTCTTAAGTCGTCTTCGTATTCGCTCGCGTCTTCACCCAAATGTCTCACAAATTGGCGCTCGAATTGCGTTGGATTCCGTCCGCGAAGAACACCGCTAAAACAATGTCCTCCGCGCGTGACCCTCCATTCAACCCTCCTCCATTCAACCCACGCCTAAACGACGCGCGTCACCCTCTTCCCCCACCTCTTTCCGGGGACTCCGACCGCCCCGTTTTCGTCCGTAAAGCCGTCCAGCGCCGAGCGATCGATTACACCGCGAACAACTTGATTCACTCCGCGGAACGCGCGTACACGGCCTCGTTAACGCGAAACCCGATCCAAGACTCCGTCGTCGTCAAACCGACGAGTGGGAGCATGCTCGATTTCCCACCGAGCTGGAATTTAAGGCACGTGCCCGCGTCGAGCTTTGCGCTGAAGTTTGTGCACGTGAGTGCGAATAAGATCAAAACGCCGATAAATAAAGGTACTAAGTGGTTGTTGGATTTGATTTTGTCGACGACGCGATGAGACGCGATGAAGGCATTTTTACTCTCTCGCGAGTACGATATTGTATGAGTATTCGTCGTTCTGTTGTTGTTGTATTTTGCTTCTTCTTTGAAAACACGCGCTGACTTTAGACGACTTTCTTTCTCTTTCGTACGCTTGTAACGCGAACAGTTATATTCATGCCGGATGGGCGAAGAGTGCTCACGTGTTCACAGAACGGTGAATTTACGCTCTGGAACGCGGCGAGTTTCAACTTTGAGACTATTTTACAGGCGCATAATAACCCAGTGAGGACGGCGACGGTATCGCACAGCGAAAACTGGCTCATTTCCGCGGACGATTCCGGGCAAATCAAGTATTGGCAGATGAATTTTAACAATTTGAAACAAACGCAAGCGCACGGGGAACCGATTCGAGGGGTGAGTTTTAGCCCGACGGATTTGAAATTCGCCACGTGCGCGGACGACGCGACGATTAAGATATTCGATTTTGCGAGAGCTAAAGCGGAGACGACGTTAAACGGCCACGGCGGGGACGTGAGGTGCGTGCAATGGCACGACACCAAGAGCGTGGTGGCGAGCGGCGGGGGGAGAGATTGCGTCGTCAAACTCTGGGATCCGCGAGTAGGCGCGCAGCGACAGTGCTTATCCACGCTACACATGCACAAAGGTTCGGTAAACTGTTTGAAATGGAACCAAAACGGCCACCACTTAGTCACCGGGTCGAAAGACGCCAGCTTAAAAGTCACCGACATTCGCACGCTCAAAACGATTTCCTCGCACGTCGGTCCGTACAGCAAAGACATCGCGTCCGTCACGTGGCATCCACACGACGAACGCGTTTTCACCTCCGGCGCAGGGGACGGTTCCATAGCCTACTGGATCGTCGGCGGTGGTTCCGACCCACAGGCGGAAGTCCGCGGCGCCCACGAAAGCCAAACCAACGACATCGCCTGGCATCCCGCCGGTCACTTGCTCGTCTCCGGAAGCAACGACAACGCCATCAAGTTTTGGTGCCGAAACAGACCAGGCGAGGTTGCTCGAGACACAACATCTCGAGTCACGAAAGCTGAATACGCGCAAGAAGCGATCGTCGCCGCGCACCAACAAGCCGTCGCGGCAACGCAAGGCGGCGGGATCGGGAGCACGCGAGGCGTCCTGGGCGAGACGACGACAGCCGGGATCGCGAGGGGAGCCTCCGCCGTCCCAGGTTTGAGTCGCCCTCCGCCGCCGAGACCGCCTTCAGGTGGGCCACCCACCGGACAACCACCACCACCTCAAGCGCCTTCAGGCGCGCCTCCACCGCCTCGCCCGCCGCCGCCGAGAGCGCCGTCCGGCCCCGCGCCGCCTTCTTCGACTTAGAGAGATGAATAGACAGTAGCGAAGCAAAAGTTTAGCAGTCGTAAAAAGCAATACGAATAGTAGTAGCACCGCGACGATGACGATACCACTGCGCGCATTTGAGTATTCTTCGTTTTTGCACCACCCGGACAGTATTAGGACGTACGAATTCGCGTCTTCGAATGCGTATTTGAATGTGGTTGAACGCGCGTCGCGTCGTATCCTTCGTTTTCGTTGAAAGAAACGAATATTTTTCCTTCACTTTTTATGCCAAAATGTCTGCCCTTCTTTTGAAAGCGTCTCCTTTCTCTCCTTCTGTTCTCGCTCTCGCGAAGACGAATACAAAACAATCATCTCTGAGATCTCAAAGAAAACAAAGTTCTTCTGATGTCGTTGTTTCAGCATCCGCGGGTGTTGGGCAAGGTACGTCTTCCTTCTCGCTTCCTTCTCTCGCGAGAGTACGATTACGATTTTTGTTCTGTTATCCATTCGCGGGAAAATCAATTAATCTCTCCAATGTAATCGTAATCCTGATGACAATGATCTCACCACGCCTCTCTCTCTTTCTCTCTGCGTGTAATTCAAATAAAAGGTGGATTAGAAATGGTCACCCTCAAATCCGGCACCTCAACCGCGGAGGTGTACTTATTCGGCGGCGTGGTCACCTCGTTTACCAAATCTGGACGAGACGTGCTTTACGTCAGACCAGATGCGAAATTCGATAAATCGAAACCGATATCCGGCGGCGTTCCGCACTGCTGGCCGCAATTCGGCCCGGGAGAGATCCAAGTGCACGGATTCGCCAGAAACGTGGACTGGACGTTAGTGTCGAGCGGAGAGGATACGATGACGATGAAGTTATTGCCGAATGAATACACGAAGGCGATGTGGGATAAAGAGTTTGAAGTCGTCGAGACGGTGTCGATTAAGGACGACGCTTTAACGTGCGAGTTGGCGGTGACGAATAAAGGGTCGGAGCCGTTTACGTTCACTGGGAGTTTTCACACGTACTTTGCGGCGGATATCGACGCGGTTCAAGTGAAAGGATTGGAAGGGTGCGAATCGTTCGATCGATTGAAGGAAGAAAGCGGGAAGGTTTCGGCGCCGATTACGTGCAAAGGGCCGATTGATTCTTTGTATAAGAACGCGCCGAGTCAAATTGATTTGGACGTCGGGGGTGGTAACTCGGTTAAGATTACCGGCGCCGGGTGGAAAGACGCGGTGGTTTGGACGCCGTGGACTGATATGGAAGCGTGCTACAAGGAGTTTGTCTGCGTCGAGAACGCGTCGTGCGCCGAGCCGGTGACGGTTGCCCCCGGAGCCACGTGGACGGCGAGCACCAAGTTGGAGTAAAATCTTTATATTCTTCTTCTTCTTCTCCGACGACGACGATTCAGACGACGATACTACTACCACTACTACTACTGATAATAATAATGTAAAAACGCGTTTTTATTGATTTTATATACACTCTTGCAAGATAGAATTGAACTTTTACTCACAACAAACTAAAAATACCCTTCCGGGTTGTTGAAAACCTTCGCGTCGTGCGCCTTCTTAAAATCCGCGCGGACAAACGTCGTCGTTTGTTCGCCATCGTCGCACAACAAGTTTCGGTCTAACCTTGGGTTAAACGGTGGTTGCAACACCGCTTTCTCCCCGTCGGACATCCCGTCCGTGGTTCCTTTTGGCCACTCCGGCAAGTACGATCGACCGTACGCCATATTCGCCGGCGCGAATCTATACAACACCGCTCTTCTCTTCCCGTCTCTCCCTTCACCAGTCCACGGAATGGTCCCGTGCGTGCACGCCTCCGTGAACAACAAAACGTCCCCTTTTTCAATCTCTGGATTTCTCACGCTTTCCGTTTGCTTCAACATCTTCATCACGTCCGGAGGTACCGGCACGTTACTCTTGTGCGATCCCGGCAAGACCGCGTACCCGCCTTCTCCGGTCTTGGTCGTCGTCAACGCCACGCTCGCCGCTAACAAGTGACAATACGGCCTTCCATTCACAAACTCGTACGCCAAACCTTGTATCCAACTCCCGTCTTGGTTCAACCTCCCGCCGTGAAAATCAAACCCATCGCAGTTTCGTTTCTGTTGAATCAAAAGCGGTAAATGGTCCATCCGGTACCCTTCGCCGCACAAGGCGATGTAATACGGCACTAACTTTGGATGCGTCAACATCTTCCGGAATAATTCGTTCTCGCCTTTCGGCCAGGCCAGCATCCCGCCTAAATCTTGCCTCCCGGTTGTTCCGTCGCCGGCGAGTGGCATTCCTTTTTTCCCTCCTAAGCGTAACTGGCCTTTCCGCTCGACCATCTCCGGTTCGTGTTTGTCCACCACTTGGTTCATCCGCTCAATCTCAGCCTCGGAAAAGACATTCTTGACGACAATAAACCCGCTCAAATCGAACGCGAATAATTCTTCCTCGGTAAGTTTATGGCCCATGGCGCGTCCGAGTAAGGTTTCGTGGACGTGTCGTCTTTGTCCTTTCCGCCAAGGCGAAGAACGACTGCGGAGAGTAAACCACGGATGAGATTTCAATCGATTTTCTTCCCCTACAGCGGACGAGACACGAGTGGAGGATAAAGACGTAAACGGAGCTTTCACGGAAGAAGGAGCACTCGTTCGTACAAATGCAGCGTGCGAGCCCAACGTGCGCATCACTCGGCGACTCCCACGGTGCATATATGATATATGCGTGTGTTTATGTGCGCGCAGGTTTACGAATAACAATGAAGAAAAAATGAGACGTCACCAGTGGTTTTGTCCACGTGGCAGTCCAATCGAAAAAGGAACGAAAATACGTAAGAGTTTCATTCGTAATCGATCGGAAACGGTCGCGTTTGCTGTAACTGTATCGTGTATAGAATCGTGTTCGTGCACAGCATCACGTGCCTCGTCGTTTAAGCGAAGAAGAGAGGAAACTGCGCTTTTGGTCTCGACTTTGAGACGGCGGAGGAGACGAGCGAAGACGTTCGTCCGAAGCGCTTCAACATCGAGCTATTTTTAGTTTGAAGCGAACGCCAATCGACGCGAAGAAGTCTTTTCGAGGAGTGACTTACTTCTAAACGTCTTCTCTTCCAACCGATGATTGAATACGCTCGCTTGTGCGAATGGTTCGTGGAAGTTTGGGAGGAAAGAGAGCGCCAGGAGCGGTGTCGCAGGCGGGTAGCTGAGGTTCTCGCGTGTTTGGAGAAGCGCAAACGGTTGGAGATTTTGCGGAGGAAAATGCTCGAGACGAAAGCGAGGATGGATCGAGACCGCGAGAGGTTTTCTTCTTTGTTTTCTTCTTCGTCTTCTTCATCTTCTTCGTAACAACACAACGACGACATTTGCGACGCTTCTTTTATGCGCTATTATTATTATTATTATTATACTCAAATTAATCCATGCGACCTTTCACCGATTTCACTTCCACTCCGTCTTTCGTGATTACGTACACGGTCCCTCCCCACCCGCTCAAACAATCCCGCCCGCTCCCACTCAACAAACACTGACTAATAACCTCAAACAACTCCTCGGGTTCTAAATTTTCCTTATACATCGATTCGCACACGCCAAACAAACTCTCGCTATTATTCCCCGCCACGACGAAGTTCTCCGTCGGCGCCGCCGCGCCAATCAGATCCATCCCGGTCACGTACGGCTTCGACTGTTTATCCAACCCCGCGATCACCGGTTCCACGTAATACGGACCGAACCGTTTCTCGTATAACGTCGTCGACACCACCGAGGCAAACGTGTTCGGTTCCATGACTCTGTTCTCGCGAAGTTCGTAGAGTTTATGTTTAAACTCAAACGTTTGCTTCAGCGTGTGCATATCCGAGGCGAGACCGGACATGGCGAGGAACAAACGAGGGTGGATCTGGAAAATCTTTTGGAAGTCAACGGCGGTGGTTTGTTGTTGGTTTATCCCGAGGCGGTTGTCCGAGGCGATGGCGACGCATTCGTGGCCGCACATCGCTTTAAGTGTGAGAAGAATAATGAGAGTAAGAGCGTTTAAGAGACGCATCTCGGTGAGTAAACAGAGAGCGCTTTTGTTGGGGAAAACGACGAGATCGGAAACGGATTTACTAAACGAAGTTTATTACGATGGTTATACACGCGTGAGGACGAAAGAAAAAAGCATATAAATTCATACCGATGATCGCGGCGCCGTTGTAGCTCATCACGCTCATGATGAAAGAGTGTGTTACGAGTGTGTTTGTTCAATCAAAGCGTTCGTTTGTTGTTCGTTGAAGTGAAGATTTTCGTTACATTTTGCTTCAGTAAAAATGAATCGATTGTACGTCTTAAAGGCGTTCGAGAGGACGAGGAAAAGCGCTTTAAGAGTCTCGTCGTCTGTAGTACCGTCGAGTAGTACGAGTGGTAGGTTTTGGTCGAGATCGAACGCGTTTTCATCGTCATTCTTACGAGAACAAGAACGTGATGAACTTTCGAGGACAACAAATGGAAAAGAACGGACGAGCGGCGAGACGGAAACGGAACGAAGTGTACGACGAAGGAAAGAGGAACCGCAAAACAAATTCCTGGAATCCCTCCGACGAGAAACCGTGAAGAACTTAGAAGAAGAACAGCACGTTTCCAATGCAAAAGAGGAGGAGGACTTTAAACCGCCGACGAGAGCGTTCAGTCTGCGAGAGAAAACGTTTCGAGAGACACGGGGAGAGGAACTTAATAGGCTGCTGCCGAAAGAAATCAACGGACCGCGAGGTTTAGAACCGACGCGGTTCAAAGATTGGGAAGTTGGAGGGAGGTGCACTGATTTTTAGCAGACGGGCTATAGTTCTTCTTCCGTTTGAGTCAAAGAGGGTGATACTTTTGGATGATACTCTCTGGGAACGAACTTTCGCCGAGTACGAGCGCGGCTCGACGTCCGTCGACGACGCAGAGTCGTTCGTCGCCGAACCGTTCCGTCGCGCGCTCGCCGGCGCGCTCCTCAATCGTACGCCGTTTCACTAAAGATTGTATATTTAATGTAAACGTGTATAACAGAGTATTCTCACGACACACCCCTGTATATTCTACGCGCGCGCCTTCTCTCTCACTCGTTCGTAGTAAACGTCTCTCATATTGACTTCTCAAACCTTAAACCCTAACTCATACGTCACCTGTTCGAAAACCTTTCGTCGCTTCAAAAGAACGACGATGCGTCGCGGTGTGCTCGACGCATTTTCGCGACACAGAGGACAAAGACGTGTCGCTTTCCCTCTTTGTCTCGCACACGATCAAATCCGGGGTGTTCTCGCGCCGACGAACGCGTTCTCATCCTCTGTTATTGCTTCTCGCGCGCGTCCTTTCCACGTCGGGGAACCCCGTGCGTTTGAAAATACCGTTAGCGGCGATGCGTCGCGCGTCTCGCTTTTCTCGAGCGAAAGGAGGCTTCATTCGAGATGTCTCGGTCGGTCCTCGCACCGTTCGTCCTCCTCTGTGTCCTCCTCTCCTTTTTTTGGAAAATGGCGCGAGCAGGACGACGGGAACGAGAGTAAAAGTGCGCACACCCTCTCGAGCGACAGCATGCTTTTGGATCACCCGAACGTACACGTGCTGACGAATGTGGACGTTCCCGCGACTGGTGGAGGCTCTGGGACGGGGAACGGAGGGTTCCTCGGTGGCGGCGGAGGTGGGGGTGGCAACCGGTCGAATTCCGGGTCGAACAACGCGAACGCGAACGATTTTTTCGACGGGATTCCACGAGACGTGGCTGACTTGTACACCCCGAGGGAGATGGTGAAAATACTGCAAGAGAAAGTCATCGGGCAAGATCACGCGAAGAAAATCTTATCCGTGGCGGTGTATAACCACTATAAAAGGATCGGAGCTATGCGGATGATGCGACGCGCGAGTGGTGGAGGAGGAGAGAGGAGTTTAAAGGAGGAGGAGATTCAGACGACGACGACGACTTCGTCGTCGACGACTCGCGTGCATAATAACTTCTCGTCGTCGTCGAGCGATTTTGAACAACACGGAGGTGGTTTTGGAGGAGACGGAGGAGGAGGACAAGGATCAGGAGGAGGTCGAAAGACGGAGATGAACGAGTACGTGAGCATGCGACCGTACGCGCATCCGGCGTCGGTGAAGATTTTTCCGAGCGATCAGCAAGGGAGTAAGGATACCGGTTTTTTTGGCGAACAGTCGCAGCGGGAACGCGGGGGACAAAGCGTTTGGGACAAAGAGGAAGACTTTGAAACGCGCGATTCTTCTTCTTCTTCTGACGACGACGACGACGAATCGCTCATTGAGTTGGAGAAATCGAACGTTCTCTTGTTTGGCCCGACTGGGTGCGGGAAAACGTTGATTATTAAAACTTTAGGCGACATCTGTAAAGTTCCAGTCGTCACCTGCGACGCGACGACGCTGACCCAAGCCGGGTACGTCGGCGAAGACGTCGAATCTGTGTTGCACAAGTTATTACGCGCGGCAAATTACGACGTCCAATTAGCTGAACGAGGCATAGTCTACGTGGATGAAATCGACAAGTTATCTCGCAAATCCGAAAACGTCTCCATCACTCGAGACGTCTCCGGCGAAGGCGTGCAACAAGCTTTATTGAAAATGGTCGAAGGAACCGTCGTGAACGTTCCGGAAAGAGGCGGTAGGAAACACCCACGAGGTGAAGTCGTCGCCATGGATACCAAAAACATTCTCTTCATCGTCGGCGGTGCGTTCGTCGGTTTAGAGAAACACGTGAAAGGACGGATCGAAAAGAAGACGAGCATCGGATTTGGCGCGCAGGTCAAAAGCAGCAGCGGAGGAGGAGACGGCGACGCTAAACACGAGGAGAAGAACAAAACGGCGAAGAAGAACGGGGGCGACCAGGGGCCACAGATGAAGAAATCCGGCATCTTAGCCGGCATTTCCGAACGCGACGATAACCTCTTAGCCGCGCACTGCGAACCCGCGGATTTCGTCTCCTACGGCTTGATCCCGGAATTCGTCGGCCGGTTCCCGATCGTCGCCCCTCTGAAAACCTTGCGCGAAAACGACCTCCGAAGAGTGCTCACGGAACCCAAAAACGCGCTCACGAAACAATTCGCGAGACTTTTCCGCGCGCACGACGTCAAACTCGACGTCACTTCTTGCGGCGCCAACGAAATCGCCCGCTGGGCGTCCATGCGAGGCACCGGCGCTCGCGGTTTGCGAACGATCATGGAACGCCTCTTAGCCGACGCGATGTTTGAAGTCCCGTCGGACCCGACGATTAAAACCGTCCGTTTGACGGAAAAAAGCGTTCGAGAAGCGCTCACGAAACGAGAGAGCGAGGGCGTCTTGATCAGCGGCGCCGAGATGATTCGAACCTCCCTCTCCTCATCCTTCTCCTCTTCCTCTTCCGAAAATAAGGACGACGTTTCAGAAAGCGAAGAGAACGACGAAGCCTCCTCCGGATAACATAACGACGTCGATATGAAAAGAAGCCGACGACGAGAAAAGAGAGAGAAAAAATGGAAGAGTGAGAGAGAAAGGCGCTGCTTTACGGAGAACACGCAACGCGGGATTAATAAAAGAGTGCAGACAACGTACGGTATATATACACGTATATATAAAACTACCAAAGTAAGCAATGTTGTAAATGTTTTGTTGTATAAGAATATTGTCCAAAAAGTTATCATTACAGATAAGAGTGACTCTCAGAGCGCTTCTTCAGTGGTTCCGGTTACTTTGGCTCCTTGACATCTGCATCTGAGACCCTAAACAATACTCGCATTCGATCTCCCTCTGGACTTTGAGAATTTCATCACTCTTACTCCTACTCCTCGCGGACGGAAAATTCCAATCGTTCGCGTCGAAAAGAGCAGTAAAAGCAGCACTGAAGCGGTGGTGTCAAACTCGTTTTTCTCTCTTTCCTAAAAGCGATACGCATAACAGAGAGAAGTTCTTCTTTGTCTTCTTCTTCTTTGTGTCTTCTTCCGGGAAAAATCATCGTCCATTTTGCGGCTGGTTGGAGGTCTTTGCGAGAGACGAAGAAGCGCGAGTTCAGACGTCAAAGAAGGCGAGAGACGCGGTCCAAGAGAGACAAGAACGAAGTAAACGACGCGAAGACGTTGAAAATTGTATAAGAAATGCCTCTGTACGACTTGGTGTTACAGGTGAAAGCGAGAGTTCCGAAGCGCGAAGTCTTCGAGTTACTCAAGCGAACATCCTTGAAAATTTTAGACGCAAACGGGGTGTTGATGGACGTGAAATCTTTCGGGCACCAAACGTTAGCGTACGTGTATAAGAAACCGAACGAGAGGCACCACGAGGTACAAATGTCGCAGATGACGTTCGCGTCGGCGCCGAACGTTTTGCCGGAGATATCGCACGCGCTGAGGGTGGACGAGAAAGTCGTTCGGTGGATGGTGTTGAAGAGGAAGAGGAAGATGGAGCCGCTGATTAAGTACAAGGCGTGGACGGAAGAGCAAAGGGCGGCGATGATTGAAAGCAGCAGGGAGAGCGAGAGTAGCCGCGACAGGGGGCGAGAGAGCGGCGGCGGAGGAGGAGGACGGCGGCGGTTTTAGGCGCGCGATCATTTGTATAGGTGAGCGTCGTTTTCGTTTGCGTTTCGTTTCATCGATCGTCTTCTTCGTCGTTGATGAATGTATGCGAGTGAGGATCAAAATATTAGTTATCCCTGTCCAAGTGCGTTTTGATAGGCTGCACGGTGACGATTAACGTATTAGCTCTATCTGACGCATCATCGTCGTCTTTTTACGTATTCGCGGTGACGAAATTGACTTCATTCGGATTCCCTCCGATGTTTTTTTATATTCATTAGAAGAACGCGTGAGCGATGAAACGTCAAACGCCCGAGCGATGTTCTTTTCGAGCGCGAAAAACGCGTGTTTTTGCGTTCTCTCTTCTTCTGCGCATCGTATATGCGCGGGACGCAGGACGCGCACACTCGACAGAAGAACTACTACTACCATTACCACCACCACCACCACCACCACAACTACTCCGATGATGAAGACGAAGAGGGCGTTTCTCAGAAACTCCATTCGCGGTGCCCGAACCTTAGTGTTTTCCCCGCCGGATTCGTCCGGACTGCCGGGTTGAGAGCAATTGCAGGCATTTTTATGCTTCCTTGGATGTCTTAGGAGAATTTTGTTGTCGTCGGTGGCGGTAGCGGTGGTATTGCGGTATTCGTTTTGCTGTGTTTGTTTGCGTTTTTGCGTTTTTGCGCGCGTGTGTGTATTCGTTTTTCGCTCACCGTTTTGTTTCTTCTCTCTTCTTCTTTATCTTCATCATCAACGACAACAACAACAATGCAGCGAGCGAGCGAGATTTCTCCTTTCGTCGACCAAAGAAGCTTTCGCTTGTACACTAGTAGTAGAAAAAATGTAGAGATAGACATCATATCACAAATAGCAGCACGTAATGGAACGAACGATTATACATATAATAGAGATTCATCATTATTGATTTCTATGTACCAAAGTATCGATACACACACATATATATGACTTGATTATTTACTTTACCACGCGACTTCCTCTCCGGCGTAATCATAAAACTTACCGCTATCCTTCAAAGTCACGTCCTTCAACACCTCCAACATTCTTCCCGCACTATACTCCGGCGTAAACAACTTCCCTTCCGGCACGTTCTTCTTAAACGGCGTGGATAACTCGGTATCCACCGTCCCCGGATGCAAAAGCACCATCGCGATGGGATTCTTCTTCCTCGAAAATTCCACGTGCGCGGTTTGCGTCATTTGATTCAAAGCAGTCTTCCCGCCTCTGTACGAGTACCACCCGCCTAACTTGTTATCGCTAATCGAAGACACTCGCGCGCTCAAACTCGCAATCACCGGTACCGGTTTCCCCTCGTCGTTTTCCTCCGCAGTCTTCAACATCAACTTTGAAAAGTGCTTCGTCATCAACATCGGACCGATAGCGTTCGTTCGGTACGACAAGACGCACGCCTCGGGATCGAAGCGTAAAATGCTCGTCTCCGGAACCATCTTCCGATCTGGCAAGTGTAACACCGCCGCCGTGTTTATCACGCAATCTAACCGCCCGTATTTCTCCGATACCAGTTTCGCCGCCGCTTCGATCGTCTTCTCGTCTAAAACGTCTATCCGTAAAATCTCCAAGCGTTCGGTGCCGAATTTCTCTCGTAACTCGTGCAAATCCTTCGCCTCGTCTGGGTTTCGGCACGTCGCGATGACCGTCCCGTTCGTTCGTTTATCTCCGACGATACTTTCGTTGTTCGTTTCCAGCAAATGCTTCGCGAATGCCAAACCTATGCCTCGGTTGGAACCGTTTATTAGAGAGACGTGGTGACGATGGTTTTCCCCGCTCGCTGCTGCTGACGACGACGCGAAACTCCGGACAGCGCTCATTTTGCGCTGATAATCATCGCGAGCACTATTACTACTAAATGTCCTGTTGCAACTGTTGTTTTTCATTTTCAAACGATGATGATGATGCTCTTTGCGCTGCTGTTTTACCACGTGCCGGGGAACGATTTTAGCGGACGCGCGAAACGTTTTCTCGCCGCGAGAAGATGAAGCAGAAGCGAGCGCGTGCATTCGCATCGTATCAGAAAAAGAAGAGGAAAAAGAGGACGGAAAAACTTCACTTCGTGAAACGCGAATCAAAGTTTGCGAAACCGTCGTTCGCATCGCAACCGTCGAGGATAGTTTCCGGATGAGATATAATGAGGAGATTTTGAGCACCTTGGCGACGTCACGACTCGACTTCGGCTTTACGAACGCTCGCAAGCAATCATCACATTCGTACTTTAGTGCTGCGTATATATACAAACGTGACGATTTAATAATACGTAACAACAATAAACTATCGCTTTGTTCTTCTTTCATCTCTCTTTCTCTCTTTTTCTCGTGTTGTGTGCTGAAAACATGTACCGCGGCGACACACGTACGTACGCACGCGAGAGTCTCTCCGGAGAGACGAGAGCGCTCGCGTCGCGACATCCACCGAAACACACACTCATTCTTAAAGCGCGGCTCATGGTGTGTCCGAGGAAACATAATGAACGCAACGTCTCTCTCT